>OKRZ01000574.1_pt1 | contig 28735 bp, 49 predicted proteins | sample 1601141 | NCBI WGS metagenome assembly OKRZ01 (sample SAMEA3541524, study PRJEB24748) | human gut metagenome | biome: human gut; feature: human-associated habitat; material: faeces | place: China | collected 2012
GGAATTATTAGATTTGTATGCACAAGAATATTCAATTGGGGACATAGCAAAAAAATTAGACATGTCGGTCGGCAAAATATATAAATACTTTAAAATTTATAATATTGAAACAAGAAAAACACTGAGTAAAAAAGCTAGAGAACAAATTAGTAATGCTAATAAAGGCAAGAAGCATCCAAAAGGGTATAAACTTACCAATAAAACTAAAGAAAAAATAAGAATGAAGTGTTTAAAGAAGGGAATAGGACATAAGAAAACAAGAGCAGATGGTTATGTTGCCATATACTTTCCAGACCACCCTAAAAGTAACTCTGAAGGATATATTATGGAACATGTTTTAGTGATGGAGTGTAATATAGGAAGATGGCTGAAAGATGATGAAGTTGTACATCATAAAAATCATAAAAGAAATGATAATAGAATAGAAAATCTACAATTAATGACATTTAGAGAACATGCAAGATTACACATGTTAGAAAGAAAAAGGAGTGATGACTTATCAATAAAGTAATTTTAATAGGAAGACTAACAAAAGATGTAGATGTTAGATATACACAAACAACAAATACATTAGTAGCAAATTTTACTTTAGCAGTAAATAGAAGGTTTGCAAAAGAAGGACAACAACAAGCAGATTTTATAAATATTATAGCTTTTGCAAAAACAGGAGAATTTTGTAAAAAATATTTTAGCAAAGGACAACAAGTTGCAGTAGTAGGAAGAATCCAAACAAGAAATTGGGATGATGACCAAGGACAAAAACATTATGTAACTGAAATAATTGCAGAAGAGGTTTATTTTGCAGGAGATAAAAAAGGAAGTACTGAAAGTACAGAACAAGCTGAAAATTCAGATTTTGAAACATTTAGTGGAGATGATTTGCCATTCTAAGGAGATGAGAATATGCAAACAACAGGAATAATACTTAAAACAGATACAGACATAAACACACGAAAATTAAAAATAAGCCTTCTTGTAGATGTAAACAATAAAGAGTTGTTGAACAACTAAAAAGCGAAAATAAGCTATGTATTGAGCTAAAAAAGTGGAGGCAAAAAAGAAGTTTAGATGCTAATTCTTATTGTTGGGTACTATGCGACAAAATTGCAAAAGAACTGTGTAAAGATAGAACAATTGTAACTAAAGAAGATGTATACAAAGATGCAATATTACAAATAGGAAGCTTTGAACCATTTATAATACAAGAAAAAACATATGCGAACTTTAAAAGAATATGGGAAAAACAAGGATTAGGATTTTTAGTACAAGAAGTAAGTAAAAAAGATAAATGTATAAAAGTAAATTGCTACTGCGGTAGCTCTACATACAATACAAAAGAGATGAGTTTATTAATAGAAGACCTTATCGAATTGGCAAAAACATTAAATGTAGAAACAAAGTCACAAAGTGAAATAAACAGTTTATTAAAGGAGTGGGACAGATGATAGTAACAAATTTAAGAAATAGTTTTAATCCAGCACCCAAAAATAAGACAGAAAAGCGGACAGAAGAATACAGAAAATTTGATAAAAAGTGGACAGATAAAAAAGAAAAGTAAGAAGTTGGCAAAACTAGAAAAGAATAGATTTAGCATCTTACAAGAAGAAAACGGAAGTTGTTTTATTTGTAATAGACAGCTTAAAAAGTTGGACAAACACGAAGCTTTTGGTGGCGCAAATAGAAAAAAAAGTATCGAGTATGGCTTAGTTTATTACCTTTGCAGAAAATGTCATCAAAAAGCCGATTCAGATAAAAATACAAGGCAAGTTTTACACAAACTTGCAAGAAAAGAGTTTATAAAAAAGTACAGTAAAGAAAAATTCTTAAAAGAATTTGGAAAAAATTATTTAGACAACTAGGGTAAGTACAATATATTGCTTGCCCTTTTGTCAGAAAGGAGCAAATAAAGAAATGTGGAAGGATGGATTAGTTTATACAGAAAGTTTACAGAATGGGAATGGTATACAGATGCTAATACAATGAGAGTATTTTTACATTTATTATTAAAAGCAAATCACAAAGATGGAAATTGGCAAGGAAAAACTATAAAAAGAGGACAAGTAGTTACTGGAAGAAAATCATTATCCAATGAACTGAAAATATCAGAGCAAGCTATAAGAACATCTTTGAACAAATTGAAAATAGCCAATGAAATAACCATCGAAACAACCAACAAATTTTCGATTATAACCATAGAGAAATATGATGTTTACCAGGATAACCAAAAAGAAAATAACCAACAAAAAAACCAGCAAGCAACCAACGAACAACCAACAAGTAACCAACAATTAACCACAAACAATAACAATAATAATAACAATAATATTATTTATTTTAATTTATTAAATAAATATAAAAACAACGATTTTCCATCTGGTTTATCTGTAATCGAAAAAGTGCGCAAAGATCCAGAATATTTATTGCTTAGCAATGACGATAAGATTAGTTTGGAAATGGAATTAACATTATAACCCAAAAGAATATAAAAATATAGAATTTAACAAATTTTACGTAAATTTAAGGAGAGTGAAAACAAATGAATGAAATAACAAGAGAAACTAGAAGAGAAAGTTTTATAAAAGTAAATATAAACGAGAGAGAGGCACAAGTACTAGAAATATTAAAAGATGGAATAGAAAGAACAGCTAGAGAGATAGCAGAAGAGATGTATTTAGCAGGTTACACAAATACACCAGATAGGAATAATGCAAGTCCTAGATTAACGGATTTATTAACTAAAAGATATGTAATTATAGTAGGTAAAAAAACAGATAATTTAACAAACAAAAGTGTTGCAATATATAGGATAGCAAGTTAATGGATAGACAGAAGTACGAAACAATACCAGATTGTAAATGTGTAACCTGCCTAGGATGCAATCTACTAGAAGATATAAACTTTAAAGGATATTACAGGTGTAAAAATTATGTAAAAGGAGTGCAAAATGATAATAAAAATACCACTTATGTGCAGAAGCAAGAAAAATTCGCAGAGAATTTTAGTAAATAAAAGAACTGGAAAATTGTTTATAGGACAATCTGAAATATATATAAATTTCGAACGAGAGTGTGGCAAATTCTTAACAAAATACAAAAACAATATAACTTATCCAGTAAATCTAAAATGCACGTTTTATGTTTCAAATAAACGAAAAAGAGATTTAACAAATTTAGAGAATGCAATAGCAGACATATTGGTTAAATACAAGGTACTAAAAGACGATAACTATAGCATTTTGCAAAGCTGGGATGGAAGTAGAATAATTTACGAAAAAGGTAGAGAAGAAACCATAATAGAAATTACAAAGGTTTAAAAAGGAGTGAGAACGAATGAAAATATATGGAGTATACGATATTAAAGATAATGAGCAATGTATAAGAGTTGGTACATTACCAGAAATAATTAAATTTTTTAGTATAACAGCAAGAGAGACAACAAGAATGCTAAAAAAATGTAGATTAAGAGGAAAATACGAAGTTGTGTACATATACACGGAATAGGAGAAAAAATGAATAAAGTATTATACCAAAGTAATAAAGACGATTGGGAAACGCCACAAGAATTATTTAATAAACTGAATAAAGAATTTAACTTTACCATAGATGTAGCAAGTTCCGATGCTAATTGTAAATGCAAGAAACATTACACAAAGCAAAATGATGGATTACAACAAGACTGGGACAATGAAGTGGTTTGGTGTAATCCGCCATATGGCAGAAATATTGGAGAATGGGTAAAGAAAGCATTTTTTAGTAATGCAATTACAGTAATGTTGTTGCCTGCAAGAACAGACACCAGATGGTTCCACGAATATATTTATAATAAGGATTCTGTAAAAATAAAATTTATAAAGGGTAGGCTGAAATTTGGAAATGCAAAAAATAGTGCACCATTTCCAAGTATGGTGGTAATATTCTACCCTTTCTAAAAGAGAAAAAAGAGGAGTGATTAAATGAAATATATATATTTTATAACGTATTTTCTAAAACAAGGATATGGTTTTGGGTTAGGAAATGCACAAGTTATTAGAAATAAAAAAATTGAAAACATTGAAGAATTACAAGAGATTGAAGAAATCATAAAAAAAGACTGCAATGTAAATGACGCAACAATAATTAATTATAAATTACTACGTAAAGAAAGAGAGAAAGAAAAAAAATGAATGATTTTAAAACAATATTAAAATTAATAGTAAAACTACTAGTACTAGCTTTTGGTGCATTAAGCCTAGGTTGGTTTATAGGCACTATAATAGTTTTATTTATAAGTTGTGGAGGTTAGAAAAATGAAAGATGTAATTGAAGCAGGAGAGTATGTTAGAACTGAAAATGGAAAAATAGATAAAGTTGTTAGCAATAATTGCTACATGGAAAAATATATAAAAGCAGAAAAAGGCTTTATTTCCTGTAAAAACATAGTAAAACATAGCAAACAACTAATAGACTTAATAGAAGGTGGAGATATAGTAAATGGAATGAAAGTATTAGATATACATAAACCAAGAGATTTGTGGGAACCAATAGAAATAAGAGTTGATAGTAGATATACAAATTTTATTTTAGTAGAAGACATAAAAACAATACTAACAAAAGAACAGTTTGAGGCTAATTGTTATAAAGGAGAAGAAGAATAGATATGTCAAAAATAAGAGATGATGTAGATTTAAAAGAACTTGAAAAGTTTGGGTTTGAATACGAAGGAGAAGATGGAGAAAAATATTGGTGCAAGTATTTGTCAGATAATCAACATAAATTATTTATCTATGAAGATGAAAGAGAAATAAAGCAAGGAAGATTTACATTAATATTCGGATATGATGAAGTTGAATTGGAAGAGAAATGGATACAAGATTTAATTAAAGCGAATTTAGTAGTAAAGGAGTAAACAATGTGTGAATACTGTAAAAAGATAATAAATAATAAGAGAATATTAGATATAGACAATGAAGAAGAAACGCATATGGAAATTATTAATCAAAAAAAGTCTTGGGGATATATGTTATATGTTGAAATAGAAGGACAAGACAATGATGGATATAAGCCAAGTCAGTTCTTTCAAATAAATTATTGCCCGATGTGTGGCAGAAAATTGGTAAAGGAGTAAATAAGATATGAAAACAGAAACTACAAAAAGACTAGAACAATTATTAGCCAACCGTTTTAATAAAAGAAATGAGTTTTATGTTTTTGAATGTACGATTGGTTGGTATGGAAAAGAAATAGTAGATTGTATAATGTACAACTGTCAAAGAGAAACTTACTGCTATGAGATAAAACAATCAAAACAAGATTTTCATAGTAAAAATAAATTAACGTTTATAGGAAACAAAAACTATTTTGTAATGCCATATAAATTATATCAAGAAGTAAAAAAAGAAATACCACCAGAAATAGGAGTTCTTGTAGCAATAGATAAATTGGAGCAAAGAGAAGAAGAAAAAATTGACTTATTGGGCAATAAATGGACAAAATATTATGCTGAACCAACAAATGGATTAAAAGAACTATATTGTATAAAACCAGCAAGGAAGCAAGAACTTAAAGCAGATAAAGAAGTAATATTATCATCAATGTTAAGAAGTATGCAAAGGGACAGAGTTTATGATTTAGAGAGGAGTGATACATAATTAGGCGTAGACATTACTATGAAAGAATTACAAGCAATAAATAAGAAAGTAGAGGAGAAGAGTATGAATTATTTTAAATATAAAAATTTTAACAATGGAATTAATAAACAAAAGGAAAAAGCTGAAGAATTATACAAAAAAAAGCAAGAAACAGTTATATGCAAATATTGTAAACAACTATTAAAAAAACAGGACGCAGGATGTGTATATGATATAGAAAATAAAACATTGTTCTTTTTTCATGAAGATTGTTTTAATAAAAACGAACATATTATAGGTTAGAAGGTGTTTTAAGTGAAAGAAAAAATAAATAAAAGAACAACTAAAGATAGTATTGAATATTTGGAACTACAGTGTATTGTTAATAATAGAATACATGATTATATATCAAAGTATCATAATTACCCTAAATACATCAAATTACCTTTACGAATATTTGAATACTTGAAACAAACAATGTGTGAAGTAGATTTAAAAATAGATTATAAAATAGAAGAATTTACTTTTTTTGATTTGAAAGTTTGTGAAACTGTTAGTATAGAAAAAACAGAAGAAATCGAGGTGTTTTAAGTGAAAGAAAATAGTATAAAGATAATAGAGGAAAAAATAAAAGCATTAGATTTACACATACAAAATTATGAAACAGCAGATTGTAAAACATCTGTATACGAGGTATTACAAGAAGAAAGAAATGCATTAGTTGATATTCTACAAGATTATAAAAGAGTATTAAAAGAAAATGAAGAGTTAGAAAATATAACAGATAAAATGATAGATTATATCATGATGCATCAACAAGTAAAAACAATGAGAAAAATATTCTGTAAACATTGTAAATTACAAAATAGCTGTACGTATAGCGGAATACACAGAAATTGTGTAATAAGATATTTTGAATATATATCAAAACAAGGAAATATAAGCAAAATGCATGAGGATTTAGAGAAAATACTAGAAAGCGAGGAATAAGTATGAATAAATTTAAATTAGGACAAAGAGTAAAGATAAAAGCAACTGGAAAACAAGGAGAAATATTAGATATTGACGAAGATGCTGACATAAATTGTTATGGCTCAACAAATTCAAATTATTATGTAAGTTTTAAAAATAATGATTCGTTATATTATTATTTTTTTACAGTACATGATTTAGAAGAAGTAAAAGAAATCCTAGACGCAGAGGAAAAAGAATATTTAAGTAATGTAATTAAACCATTTAAACATAAAGTTAGAGGAATTAGAAAGAATGAAATTTGTAATAGTGAAGATAATCAAAAAGAAGAATATATAATAATTTACATTAAAAATGATTATCCGATAAATTTGCCAAATTTTAAAAAGAACACAATGTATAAAAATATGGAAATCAATAAAAAGTACACATTAGAAGAATTAGGATTATAAAAATTAATAGATCGTAAAAAAGGGAAATAAGAAAAAATGGAACAGAAAGAAATTAATAATATTAAAGAGCCATATATAAATAGCGAAACAGGAATAGCATTAGGAAACTGGATAAAAGATACAATAGAGAATTGGGTTAAACGAAATCCAGATAAAATATCAGAAAATGCGCTAAATGAGTTAATACAACAACAAACAAAATTTTTAAAAAAATTAGGAGGTACATATGGGAAAGAGAAAAGAATTAACAAAGGAAGAAAAAGAAAAAATTGAAATAGCTAAGCAAGAGCTAAAAGATTATAGAGAAAATATTAAGTATATAGAAGAAAAAATGAACGATACAGAAGAATTAAAGACAAAATTAGAAAAAATTACTACTACATTATCTATAACAAAAACAAATACAAGTAATACAGAGACAGATAAATTTGCAGATGGAATAAACAGACTAGAAGACTTAAAAATAGATTGCAACAAAAAAATGGAAGATTTAATAGTTAAAAAATTTGCAATAGATCAAAAAATAGAAACTTTAAAACAGCCATATAGAAATATATTGTTTTTTAGATATACCAGAGGAAAAAGTTGGGAAAAGGTAGCAGAAGACTTGGGATATACAAAGGATTACACCTGTGAGTTACACGGGAAGGCACTATATTTATATTCAAAAATTTAAAAAACCCATAAAAACCCATAGAATCCCACATAAAAAATGTGATATAAATATAATAGCAAATCTATAAAAGATTGCAGAATAAAAAAATAGGACGTTGAATTATCCACATAACAACCTAAAGAAAGAATTAGTTATATAACATAGCTAGTTCTTTTTTATTTATTAATAATATCAATATACTAGGCAATTGATATATAATTTTCCATATATGTTCAAAAAATGTATTTAAATGCAAAATAAGACAATCCTAGTTAAGTCTTAAAAATATAGTAAACAATAATATAACATAGAATCTAACATATCCTATAATTATATTATTGTTTAGTGTTTTTTTAGAAAGGTGTGTAGTTTATGGAAAAAAAATTAAAAGAATTTAAAGAAAAGAACTGTAAGAATTGCAATAAGAACATAGACTGTAAAATAATAAAAAATATAGAAGGAGAATTAGTATGCGTGCAAGAAAACTAATCTACAACGATAAATTAATAACAGAGCAGTACACAGCACAAGAAAAAGCAGAGCATAGAGAAAAATTAAATAATATAAAAGAACAGTTACCTACAAGTTGTAGAAATTGTTCTTTTTTAATTATAACAAGCCTAAAAGACAAAAAAGTTTATTGCCCGTATCTAATTAAAGATGAATGTTTAAGAGGCGGAAACTAACATAGATAAGTTACAGATAGAAACAATCAATATAGGAGCTATAATACCATATAAAAACAACGCAAAGAAGCATCCTCAAAAGCAAATAGATAAAATAAAAGAATAAAGAATATGAGCAAATAAGTAGAAACAAAATAAAATCTAAAAGATAAAAAAGCTTGGACTAAGTAGAAAAAGTAAGAAGGTGAATTAAATGGCAAATGAACAAAATTTAAGACCTCCAACCTCGGAAGAAGCACGAGAACGAGGCAGAAAAGGTGGAAAAGCAAGTGGAAAGAAAAGACAACAAAATAAAACATTTAAAGAAATAATAAGCAAGTTTTTAGATGGGCAAGTGTCAGATGAAAGATTAAAACAGCAGATGATAGAATTTGGATTTGCAGATAAAGAGGTAAGTAATAAAAGTTGTGCAGTATTTGCGTTATGGAAAGAAGCAATAAAAGGCAATACAAAAGCATTTGAATTGTTAAGAGATACAATAGGTGAAAAACCACAAGACAAATTGAATATATCTGGAGAAGTTAATAATCCATTTTCAGGAATGACAACAGAAGAGTTGAGAAAGATATTAAATGAATAACAGTCTAAGAGAAGAATTAAAAAAACAAGCACGTTTGGAATTAGCCAGACGTGATTTTTTTGAATACTGTAAATTAACTGCACCAGATTTTTATAAAGATGATAGACAATTCTTAAAAAATATGTGTAATGAATTACAAGACTTTTACGAAAGTGATGATAGAATTTGTGTAATAAACATGCCACCAAGGCATGGAAAGTCAAGAACAGCTGGCAAACTTGTTGAGTGGGTATTTGGAAATAATAACAAAGAAAAAGTGATGACTGGATCATACAATGAAATATTATCAACTACATTTGCAAAATCAGTAAGAGACACAATAGCATCGGAAAAGACAGAAGGAATAATAGTGTATAATGACATATTTTCTAATACAAAAATTAAATTTGGCGAATCTAGTGCAAATAAATGGGCATTAGAAGGAAGTGGACAAGCCAATTATTTAGCAACATCACCAAAAGGAACTGCAACTGGATTTGGTTGTACCCTAATGATAATAGATGACTTAATAAAGAATGTTGAAGAAGCATACAATGAAAATGTTTTGCAAAAACAAATAGACTGGTTTAATAATACAATGTTATCAAGAACAGAAACAGGATTTAAGTTAATAATTATTATGACTAGATGGTCTAGCAATGATTTAGCAGGGTATATACTAGAAAATTATGATAATGTAAAACATATAAATTATAAAGCAGTTCGAGAAGATGGCTCAATGTTATGTGAAGCAATATTAAATAAAGAAGATTATAAATTAAAAACTAAAAATATGAACAAAGATATTATATATGCTAACTATCAGCAAGAGCCAATAGATGTTAAAAATAGATTATATACAGCATTTAAAACATATGAAAAATTACCACCAGCACATTATATTATGAATTATACAGATACTGCTGATGAAGGTGATGATTATTTATGTTCAATAGATTATCAAATGTATAATGAGGAATATTACATATTAGATGTTATTTATACGCAAGAGGCAATGGAAATAACAGAACCAGCAGTAGCAGAGATGATGACAAAAGATAATGTAGGAAATTCAAATATTGAAAGTAACAATGGTGGCAGAGGATTTGCAAGAAATGTAATAAAAAATTTAAGAAATTTAGGCAATAGGCATACAAATGTTAGATGGTTTCATCAGGGAGACAATAAAATTGCAAGAATATTAAGCAATTCAACAGGAGTAATGAACAATGTGTATTTTCCTATTAATTGGGAAGACAAATGGCCAGAGTTTGCAAAGCATTTAAAACATTATGTAAGAACTGGGAAAAATGAACATGATGATGCAGAAGATTGTTTGACTGGTGTATATGAAAATCCAAAACCTAAAAATACAAATATGGCAATGACTAATAAATCATTTATAAAAATGTAACATCTACTAAGTAGGTGTTTTTTTGATTGGAGGAAATAATGTTAAGATATAGCAAAGAAAAATTAGCAGAAGAAAGAAGTATAACAGATATATATTTTAAAGCACAACGAGAATTAGATGTAAGAAAAGAACTATATGAGAAGTTCAGAAGAAAACTAACAGACGAAGAATTAGCAAGCTTAGATGATGAAGATATAAAAGTACCACTAGAAAGATATATATCAATAATGTCTGCTGGTTATTTCGGAGGAAAAGCACCAACTTATAAAGTAAAAGCTTTTAATGCAGACAAAGATAAGATAATAAAAGAATTATTTAACCATAATACTAACGATGAACAGGAAATAAAAGAAATAGAAGAACTAATAAAACATATAGTGGATTATAATAATGATGGCTCACATTTCTTACATCTGGTATTAGATTATTTGGTAAAAAGAGCATGTTACGAAATATATTATAAAGATGAAATTACAGGAGAAATAACAATAACAAGAAGTGACGCATTAGAAACAGTTGCAATATGGGATTATTCATTACCAAAAAAATTAATAGGTATATATAGAATAATTCGTACATATATGGCAAACGGTGAATATCAGCAAATAATAGAATTAACAACAGCAGATGGAAAAAGATATTATTACGACACACCTAAAAAAAGAAAAATGTTCGGTACACCAGCCTATGAACAAAACTATAAAGATGAGCCTTTATTTAAAGAAAATATAGAAGAAAAACAACCTAAAAAATGGGATGATGATATACCAGCAACGGCAATAGAAAACTGTGATGGAATGGCAATATTTGAACCTGTAATAAGCCTAATAAGAGCGTATGAAAGATGTATTCAAAACTCAAGAAATGTATTCAAATATAATGATGAAGCAATATTGAAGGTTATAGGATATCAGCCAGAGAATCCGTTAATTATACAAAATGAAAAAGGGGAAGATATTATAAATCCTGCAAGAGAAAAAGAAGATGAGTATGTATTAACAAGTAGAGTAAGATATTTAGATGGAAGTAAAGAAGTAAATAGTGATATTGCTTGGGTTGAAAAAAATGTAAATGATACAGCATTACAAAATCATAAAAAGACTTTAATGGATATTATATGTCTTTGCTCATTTTGCCCTAATATGACTGATTTAGGATTTACACAAGCAGATAACAACAGTGCATTAGAAAAGAAATTTTTTGGTTTACAACAATATGTATCGACTTTTGAAGGTGATTTTCTTGAAGGATTTAAAAGAAGATGGAGAATAATATTAGAAAAATTCAACAAAGAAAAAAGTAAAACATATGATTTCAGAGATATTGAAATAAAACTAAATAGAAACTTACCTTCTGATACTGCAACAATGATTACAAATGCAATGAAAATAAGAGGATTAGTCAGTGACGATACAGTTATAAACTTATTAGGACTTGATTTAGATAGTACAAGTGAATTAGCTAAGATGGATTTACAGAATGAAGAGAATATTCAAAAGAATTTAGAGCAAATGCAAATGATGGGACAAGCAGGAGTAAAGCAAAACAATCAACAAGAAGAAAACAAAGATGACAAAGTAACAGATTTGACAGACCAACAAAAAGCACAAAAACTAACTGCAGACAATAAAAAAGAACAAACAAAAGTAGTTAATAAGCAAATCAATAAAGAATAGAGGAATATAAATGAAATATAGAAAAATTCCAATAGAAATAGAAGCATTTAGATTAGGAATAGATTTTATTCCAGACTGGTTTATGGATAAAGTATCAAGTAATGAAATTATATTACATGGAAAATCAACAGGTTTTCAACATTATGATGATACTAATGCCGATATACAAACATTAGAAGGAGTTATGCATGCGAATTACGGAGATTATATAATAAAAGGAATACAAGGTGAGATATATCCATGTAAACCAGAAATATTTAAGAATACTTATGAAAGGGTTTAATATGAACATATGGAATTATCACGATACAAAAATGCAAGAATTAAAACAACTATATAATAAAATATCAAAACAAACACAGAACAGACTTCAGGAAATCTTTGATACATTTAATTTTACAACCGAAAACATCTATAATATTGCAGATAATAAGACTAAAAAAAGAATAAATACATATATAGAACAATGGAAAGAACAAGGCTTATTAAAGAATAATAATTACTTTACTGTATTAGCAAACAATATTTATAAAAGAACAAGAGTAAAAAATAGTGAAATATTAGAATTACTTATTTATAGTGCATATATAGAAGAGCAAAACAAACTTGAAGAACAAGAAACACAAATAATGTATGAAGATGCCAATTATTATTACGAACAGGGTCAACAAGAGGTAAACAAAAAGAAAAAGCCATCAATATTAACGATGGCTTTATTCCTTGCATTGTTAGATCAACCAAACTATAGTGGCTTTAATTTAAAACAATACATTGAGATAATAATCAAGTATAATACAGAACAATTGTACAAACAAGTAATTTATGATATAATGCAACAAAAAGACCTAGAAATCGATTCTAGTGAATTTCAAACGATAATAAATAGGCAAAATAATCAAAAACTCAATATAAATAATGATAAAATATCAGGTTATATGGACATGACCTTAATTGGTTTAAATAATCTATCAAAAGTAGAAGGAATAAAATCAGTTGCAGAAGACAATGCAAAGGTTAAATTCATTGCAGTAGAGGATTCAGTCACCACAAAAATGTGCCAAAGCTTAGATGGACAAGAATTTTATATTAATAAAGAAAATGTGTTCGATAGATATTGGCGGAGAAACACAAAAAGAATTAACAATGCAAAGAATACGATGTCAAGGACTTGTTTTAGGATTAAATCTCCCAACAATAATGCATCATTATCATCATTGCAGAAGCTATATTGTGTATTTACCACCAGTTGCAAAACAAGAAAAAACGGAGTATAACAATGTTGATTATATAAGAAAAAATAACTATACTAATAGTAAGAATCTAGATAGAAATATAAAGAAAGCAATAAACAAGTTGCCAGAGAAAATTCGAAAACTTATAAATGATACTACATTTGAAATATCAAAAAGTAATAGCTATTATGATAGAAAGAATAATGTAATACATTTATTAAGTGATAGTAATGAATATGAAACATTGCATGAAATTGGTCATGCAATAGAAACAAAATTAGATTTATTACATGATAAAAAATACATAGAAATACAACAAAATGGGCTGAATATTAAAGAAATACATACAGACAATATAAAGGGGTATGGAAAGGAAAATGAGTTTTGGTTAGATGGAAATAAATTTATTTCAGAGTATCAAAGAAGAGTGTATGAACAAGATATAGATGGAAATTATAAATTAAATTATTTAGACTTTACATTTAATCCTAAAACTTTAGGAGAATATTTTTCAGAAGGATTTAGATGCTATTTTGAAGAAAATAAGTTATTAAAAAGAAAAGATATAAACTTATATAATTATATTAAGGAGGTCTTAAAATGACAGAAAAACAAATTCAAGATTTGTTAAAAAAAGAATATATTATTGATTTAGACAAAGAATTAATTAAGATATATCCTAATGGATTTGACATTAATAAAATAGATAAAAGAATAAAAGCAAAAATAGAAGAATTAACCAATAAATATGATAGCATACAAAATCCAGTTCAAATAAGAAAAAGCAAATAGCACTTACATTATAGTAGGTGCTTTTATTATGGAAAGAAGGTGAAAAAATGAACGATAGAGCAAAATATTTAGCAGTAGATGAAGAAAAAAACAACAGAATACAACATATAAGAGAATGTTTCTCAATTATCTATGATGAAATTGATTTAAAGTGCAAACCAAGTAGAGAAACATCATTAGCATTAACTAAACTAGAAGAAGCGCAGTTTTGGGCAATAAAAGGAATAACAAGGGAGGAAAAATAATATGTACATTAATCCATTTTGGTGTGGAGTAATAGCCACAATATTAACAGAATTAACAGGAATAATAGGATATACAATATATTTTAGTATTAAAGAAAAAAATAAATAAGTTATTAACATTTTATAATTATAAATTTTAGACGTAGATGTACGTCTATTTTTTATGCCTTTTTACTGATTGCAGGCTATAAAGAACAACAGAATATAAGTAACAATTTGGGCTTTAAAGAACAAATTGAGACAAGGAGTAAAAATGAAAGAAGAAAAGGAAGAAACTGGGGCAGAGATCACACCTGAAACAGAATCTGAAAAAGAAATCTCATTGGATGAATTGTTAGCTAGTAATAAAAAATATCAAAGTGAGTACGACAAAAAAGTCGCACAAGCTATGAATACAAGACTAGATAATGAAAGAAAAAAATGGGAAGAAGAACAAAAAAACAAATTAGAAGAAGCTGAAAAACTTGCAAAGATGGATGCAGATGAAAAGAAAAACTATGAACTAGAACAATGGAAAACTAGGGCAGAGAAAGCAGAAAAACAAAATTCAATAAATGAATTAAAATCTGAAACTATTAAGCAAGCAACGGCAAAAGGAATACCATTGGATTTTATAACTTTCAACTTTGAACATGAAACAGCAGAAACAATAAAAAGTAAATTAGAGACATTAGAAAAGGCTGTAAAAACCGAAAGAGAAAAAGTAATAAATGAGTATTCTAAGGAACCACCTCCAAAAACAGGAGACATAATTGAAGGTTCTAAACCAGAAAGTCAAATGACTTATGAAGAACTTTGCAAATTATCAAAATATAAAAATTAAAAGAAAGAAGGTATAAAAAATGGGAGATTATACAAGTACAGGAACATTTAACAAGAAATATTTTAACGAACGAGCATTTGGTGCTTACTACGATACAATTCCACAAGAAAGATTAAATTTATTAATAAAATCAGGAGTATTACAAGGAAATAAAAAAATAAGAGACTTATTCACAACACAAACTGGCGCTGAATATGGAATAATTCCAATGGTAGGAAGATTAAAAGGTAAACCAGTAAATTATGATGGAAAAACAAAATATGATGATGGAAAAACATTATCAACATATAAACAAGGAGTTGTTGTAATTGGTAGAAAAGATAAATTTTATGAAGATGATTTTACATATGATGTAACGTCTAAAAAAGATTTTATGAGTCAAGTTGCAGACCAACTAGGCGATTACTGGGATAGTGCATGGGAAGATATATTATTAATTATAACAAAAGCATTATTTTCTATGAAATCAGATGCAGGTAAAATTTTTGCTTCAAAACACACATATGATATATCAGGAGAAACTGAGTCATCAGTAGCTGAAACAACATTAAATACAGCGTTACAAAAAGCATGTGGAGACAGAAGAAGAAACTTCAAATTAGCAGTAGCAAATTCTGTAATAGTAACAAATTTAGAAGGTAAAAAATTAGTAACAAACTTAAGATATAATGATCCAAATGGAATTGAAAGAGAATTAAATGTTTATACATGGAATGGAAAATTATTAATTGAATACGATGAAATAACAGAAGAAAGAGAACCAACATATGCAAAAACTTCTGATACATCTTTGACAAAAGGGAAAACATACTATACAAAGAGTGGTTCAGGAGCTAATATAAAATACACTCTAGTAGAAAAACCTGTAGTAGGAGATATTGCAAGCTACTATGAAATTACAGGATATGGAGATTCTAAATATGTTACTTATGTTTTCGGTAAAGGAGCCTTTGATTATGAAGATTTAGGGGCAAAAGTACCTCATGAAATGGATAGAGATGCTGATAATGATAGAGATTACTTGTATGAAAGACAAAGAAAGGTAATAGCTCCTCACGGTGTTAGTTACTTAATGAAAAATCAAGCGACAGATTCTCCAACAGATGAAGAATTAGCAGATGGAGCAAACTGGGATTTAGTAGAAGGTTCTGATGGAAGTTCATATAACCATAAAGAAATTGCTATAGCAAGAATAATTTCAAAAGGATAGAATAAAAGTTATTTAAAAGTTTGGAGGTAATAGAATGCGAACTAATATTGAAAAGATAACAAGTGACCTAGGTCCTAACTATAAAGATACAGACAAGGAAATAATTGAAGAAATATACGAGGAAATAAATTCTATTGCCTCAAATATCTCTGGGTTAAAAAAAGAAGACACAAAATTATATCCATTAGTAAAAGAAGCGGTAAAAGCAACATATATTGCAAGAGGCGCAGAGGGGTTAGCCAGTCGAGGTGAAGGTGGAATGTCTAGTACATTTAATAGCATTATTGACAAGTTAAAGAAAGATATAATATCAAATAACTTAAGGAGGTTACAATAATGTTAACGAAAGATTTAACAAAAGTATGGATATCTGAACATACAACAATAAATGACCACGGAGAGAAAGAAAAAAAATGGAAATATAAAGGAATAGCTTGGTTAAATTTGCAACAAGACTTAAATGAATTAGACAGGAAAACTAACGGAGAAGTAGACTACAGCATAGAAAACGCACGAACAGATATGGAATATAACATTGCAAAAGGTGATGGAATATCCTTAAAAGATATATCTAAAATAGAACAAATAATACCAGATTACATAGTAACAGATAATCCTAAAGTAGGAAAAAATACCTTGTATAAATTGGAGAAAAACAATGGGAATTAGTTGTAAAATAAAAATTAAGCATAATTTTAAAAAAATCGAAAAAATACAAAGTGGCTTGCAAAACAAAATAGGACAAGCAATAGAAGATGTATTAAAAAATATACAAGGATATGCAATAAGGCTTGAACGAGGACATAAAAGTGAAGGAATACTAATTGAATTAGTTAATATGCAAACAAGAGAAATAAAAGGTCGAGTATATGCAGATCCTTCAAAATTTTTAGGAGAAAATGGGCAACCATATTTATGGTTTGAATATTTTGGAACAGGACAATACGCAGAGCAAGAGCATATTGGAAACACAAAACATTTTATAGAAACAGGTTATACAGAATGGTATATTCCAGTACATAAAGTAGGTAGAAAACTAAATTTCCCAATAACAACAATAAATAATACACAGTTCTATGTAGCAACGGGTATGAAAGCAAACCATTTTTTAACAGATGCAGAGTTTAAAACCAGAGCAGAAAACAAAGAAATAATAAAGAAAAAAATAAATGAAATTATAAAGGAGGCGTGCAAGTGAGAGATTTAAGTGAAAAGGAGTTTTCTGATTTAATGTTTGAAAAGCTAGAAAGCTTGGGATATGAGCAAACATTACAGTACCCAACAACGGAAAGTATATTTCCATGTATCGAATTGCACAATCCCTTAAAAAGCATATTAAAAACACATAATGCATTTCCTATATTGTCAATGTTTCAATTTTCAGTTACATGCTGGAATGCAAAACAAAGATCATGTATGGATATGGCAAAAGAAATTGATAATAAATTACAAGAATACAATTTAACCAGAACAAATACAAGTCCGTTAATTTTTGATAACACATCAAAAAAATATGGATTAACGGTAACATATGAGGTTCGCTATAATGGAATAACGAACGCATTTGAATTTATAAAATAGAAAGGATGATTAATTATGGCAGGAGAAATACCAGATGTATCAACTTTGACAAAAGTTTGGTACTCAGAAACCAAAGTTGGAGAAAGAACACAAGTAAGTTTTACTTCAGAAATTCCACAATTGGAGCAAGCACCGGATGCAATAACAGCAACTGTATTGGATCTAGACTATGAATTAGCACAGCCAGGGATAAGAAAGGCAGAAACAATAGAAATACCGATATTATATACACATACACAACATAAAAGATTAAGAGAATTAGATAAAGACAAAGAATATTTCTGGTTCTTTGAATTACCAGAGTCAACAGCACAAACTAAAGGAAAACCACTTGTAAGATATTTTACTGGAAAAATAAGAATTACATTAGATACAATAACACCAGAAGAATTTATAAAAGATAAGATGTCACTGTATAAAACATCTGCTGTAGAAGAAAATGAAGGGTTTCCCACAGAATAGTTCTACATTAAGTGCTAGGAGTAGAACGAGTAAAATTACTAGCACAACAGAAAAAATATAGAGGAGGCATAAGTGTGCCTTCTCTCTTTTGCAAAGGAGATAAAAATAATGGAAATGATAACAAAAAATAAAAAAATAAGTTTAGTATATAGAACAAGTAAGATTGTAAAAATAACAAACCTTTTAGATGGAAAAAGTTTTGAAGAGGTATATTTTAAAGCTTTAACAGAAAAAAATCTTGAGTCTTTGTCAAAGATAATTTTTATATTTGCAGAAGATTCAGATACAGGGATATCTGCATTCCAAATTTTCGAAGAAGTTTATGATTTTATAGATGTATATATGGAAGAAAAAAATAAAACATACAATGATATATTTAAAGAAATTGCTGAGGATATAAATAAAATGGGTTTTTTCAACAAAAAAATGAAAAAAGAAGAATTGATGGAAAAAATAAACAGCGATATAACAATAGATATGAACGAGATAATAAAAAAATCAGCAGAGAAAGCTGTAGCAAATATTGCAGAGGAAGAGTTCAAGTTTTCACGAGGCTAGACGATATAATTGCCAATATTCAAACTAGCCAAACTATAGAGCAGTTAGTATATGCATATGAACCACTTTGTTATTATTATGGGATGCAACCAAGGGAGTTTTGGAATTGCGATTTTAAAAGAGTAACTTTGTATTGTGCAAGTAATACTATAAAAGAAAACGAAAATTATAAACAAAGTATAATTTTAAATGAAGCAGTAACAAATAAAATAATACAAGCACATCCATTAAATAGAAAGCCTAAAATTGTGCCATTAACCAAAGTGTTTAGAAATTTTTTTGAAAAAAAATAAAAAAACGACAAAATTCGACACAAACAAAAAGAAAAAATGATATAATGTACTTATTATTTTTTTAGGAGGTAAAAGTTATGGCAACAACAGCACTAGTATTGGGAATATTGGGAATTGTAACATGCTGGATACCATATGTAGGTATGATTTTAGGAGCACTAGCTGCAATATTTGGATTTTGTGGTTATATAACAAAACATAAAGGAATTGCAGGATTAGTATTAGGAATACTTGCAATGTTTTTTAGCTTTTTCTTTATTATTAATCCAAGTAATAATACAAGTATATTACAAAACAATACTCAAAATGAAATTGTAGTAGATGAAACTGAATACAAAGATGAATGTATAGAAAAAAGTTATGAAGAATTAGCACGTAATCCAGACAATGTTAAAGGAACAAAGGTAAAAGTAACTGGAGAAGTTATACAAGTAACAGAATATAATAACAAAACTGAATTAAGAGTAAATATAACAAAAGAAGAGTATGGATATTATACAGATACAATATATGTAACATATGTTCCAAAAAATGGAGAAGATAAGATATTAGAAAATGATATAATAACCATATATGGAACTGCAAAAGGAGATTACTCTTATACATCTATAATGGGAGCTAAGGTTACATTACCTAAAATAGATGCAGATTTTATTGAAATTAATAAGTAAAAACAGAAAAAGTCTTGAAAATCAAGACTTTTTCTTTTACCAAAAAATAATTTAAAAAAATTTAAAATACCTCTTGACTTTTGTGGGAACATATAATATTATTTATGTGTGAACAAAAGTGAGGTGAGAAAAATAGAAAATAAAAAGATGGGTAGACCTACAAATAATCCAAAAAACGAGGAATTAAAAGTAAGAATATCAAAAGAAGATAAAGAAAAATTAGAATATTGTATCAATCATAGTAATAAAAGTAAATCAGAAATAGTTAGAAATGGAATAGATATGGTCTATAATAACTTAAAAAAATAGAGATAATCTGCTGAATGTTTTGGCGAACGTAACAGATTATCTCACGAATAAGAACTTTAGCTCTTACAAATATATTGTATCACAGTAAGGGCTGAAATTCAAGATGAATGGAGGTCTTTTTTTATGGGATTAATAGAAAGTATAATAACAGGATTATTTATAATTACATTATTAGCATTATATACAATCATAGGATTTATCGGATTAATGTTTATACAACTAATAAGCTATAGAGTATTTAAGTTTAATATTTACAAAAAAATATTTAGAAAGTTTATGGAGGTGTAAACATATGGAATTAAAAGATAGAATCCAAAATTATTATAAAAGTGAAAAAATAAAAGTGGATGATGAATTTGTTAGTGGAGTAATAGCAGATAAAGATAGAGCTAATAAATTGATAAAATTTTTCGAACCAATTGAAATAAAGGCAATGAATTATATTTATGGCAAAGATGAAAACAATAAATATTTTACAGAATATGAGCTTGAAAGTGCATCAAAAGTAAATTTATTTGATAAAAAGGTTGTTAAGCTATGTAAAATAATTTGGGATAACAGAAATAATACTGAAAGATTAGAAAAATTCATAAAACAATTAGAATCAAAACAGAAATTATTATTTAATGAGAATCAAATGTAAAAAGCTTTTTCTGAAAATTAAAAGGGGATAATTTAATAAAAGAAAGAGGTAATTGATATGAATAATAAATTAGAATTAGTAAAATCAAGTAAATTTGGAGAAGTAGAATGTGATATCTACTCAAATGAAAAAGAAATGTTTATGACAAGTACACAATTAGGAGAATGTTTAGGTTACAACAATCCTAGAAAATCTATAAGTAATTTAGTAAATAGATTTGAATACTTAAAAGAAAAGGATTTTTCAGGTGTCATCAAATTGAGGACTCCTTCAGGAGAACAAGAAACAAGAGTATTCACAGAAGATGGAATATATGAAGTAACAATGCTAGCAAAAACAGAAAAAGCGAAAGAGTTTAGAGCATTTATAAGAAAATTACTTAAGTCTTTGAGAAGAGGTGAAAATAAATTAATTAAAACATCAGAATATCAGAAATTAACAGCAGAAGCAAAATTAAATAATTCTAGAGCAAGAATGGCAAGTATATTGATGAAACTAGCAGACAAGACAGATATAAAAGAGTATAAACAAGTATGTTGTTCTTATGCAAGTACAATTATAGCTGGAAAGCCATTATTACCATTACCAGAGGTTAACAAGAAAACATATTCAGCAACAGATATAGCTAATATATTGGGTGTAACAGCAAATAAAATAGGAATATTAGCTAATAGAAATAATCTTAAAACCAAACAATACGGAAAAATGTTTTATGATAAATCAAGATATTCAAACAAAGAAGTAGAAACATTTAGATATTATGATGAAGCAATTCCAAAATTCAAGGAATTATTAAGTTTATAAAAAATTAAATAAAACAAAGCGTCAGAATAAATTTTCTGACGTTTTATTTTTTAGGAAAGGAGGGAAAATATGACTGTAGAAGAAATAGAAATAATAGTAACAGCAAAGGTTGAAGAGGCTCTAAGGGAGTTTAAAAAAATCTCTCCAAAAATAAAAAAGGAATTATCAACAATACAAGCAGAAACCGAGAAGGTAAATTTTAATGGGTTAGCTAAGAAAGTAAAAGCTAGTGGAATTGATAAAGAATTAAATAAAGTAAAGAACAAAATAAAAAAGACATTCGATCCAAATGATGTTAGTGGTATAAAAATGCAAGGAATAAAGCAAGAAATAGCTGGAGTATCTAAAGAAACACAAAAACTAAAAGGAAGTGCAAAGCAATTAGGAAATGCATATGACTTACAAAGATATAAACAAAAAATGCAAGAATTAAAGGTTGAAACTAAGAACACTAATAAAGAAGTTTCTAAAGTTGGACATGTAAAATATGATACTAAGTCAATTCAGGGTTTTGTAGATGGTTACAATAAAAAATTTGACCCAAATGAAGTAAGCTTTACTACAACTGGTCTAAAAACTACATATGATGCATTTGGTAAGTTAAATTTAAAACAGCAAGAATTACATAAAGAAATGGAAACATTAAGTGAGAAATTAGGGAATACTCCCAAAGGAGAACAATATGACAGTATATTAAAAAAGCTGATTAGCCTTAATAAAGAGGCACAAGGACTACCTACTAATATTGGAAAAGCAAATCAACAATTAAATAAAAATATGAGTATGCCACAAATTAGTACACATTCCAATATGCAAGCAGATGCACAACCTAGTCAGCAAAGCTTTAGTTTATGGGATACATTAAAATCTAAGATAGAACAAATAAAACCACAAGTACAACAAGTTCATAGTATGTTTCAAAATGTGAGTATAAATCCAAATACTAAGCAATTAGATTTGGTAAAATATAAAATTAGTGAAATTGAGGAAAAATTACAAAAAGCTAAGGAAGGAAAAATACATTTAAATACAAAAGACATAATACAAACAGAAGCACAGCTAGAAAAATTGAACAATCAAAAACAAAAATTAGAAAGTAATACAAATAGTAGAGGAAACATATTTTCTACTATTTTTAGCTCTTTAAGAAAAATAACACCACAAATGAATAATGTACAAGGCATAGCTGTAAATGTGAAAAACACAATACGAGGCATGGGGACAGAAGTAAAAAATGGTTTAGGACATATTTTAAAATATGCTGGAGCTCTATTTTCTATGCAAGGAATTTATAGCACATTAAGTAGTTGCGCTAATACATGGTTAAGCAGTCAGAATGCTGGAGCTAAACAATTAAGTGCAAATATAGAGTACATGAAATATGCGATGGGATCTGCATTAGCACCAGTAATTCAATTTGTAACTAACTTAGTATATCAGCTAATGAAGGCGATACAAAGCGTTGCGTATGCTTTAACAGGAGTAAATATTTTTGCTAATGCAAGTGCAAAAGCATACAATAATATGGCAAAAAGTGCTGGAAAGGCTGCAAAAGCAAGTAAATCAAATCATGTAGCAGATTTCGATGAAATACACAATATACAAAAAGATAGTAGTGGAAGTGGAAGCGCGGCTGGAGCAACTCCAAATTTTGATTTGTCTAAAATTGAAAATTTAGACAATACACTTATAAAAGCTATAAAAAACGGAGATTGGTATAAAGTTGGAGAAGAGCTAGGGAAAAAAATAAATGAATCTTTGGAAAAAATTCCGTGGAATAAAATACAAAATAGCGCTAAGAAAGTAGCTACTAATATTGCGGACTTTATTAACGGATTTATAGATGGAACAGATTGGAGCTTGATAGGTTCAACAATTGGAAATGGAATTAATACAGCGTTAATATTTACAGATACTTTTTTTAAAAGAACTAATTTTGAAAAAATTGGGAAAGCAGTTGCAACAACATTAAATTCTGGAATAAAGACTCAAGACTGGAAATTAACAGGTAGAACAATTGCAGATGGCATAAATTCTGCAGTAGATACAGCATATGGATTTGTAAAAAATTTTGATTGGGCAAATTTCGGAACTTCTATTGGTGAGGGAATAGAAGAAGCAATAAAGGATATTGACTGGAGCAAATTGCTTGATACATTATGGACCGGATTTAAAGGACTACTTGTAAGTTTAAAGAATTTGTTTTTTACATCAGTAAGAGGCTCTGTAGTGGAAAATCACACCGAATTGCTTGTAAAAATGTGGGGATTAAATTTAACTGACAAAGAAATGGAAGAACTTAAAAAAGATTTTGAGGATAAATATACAAGACTTTTTATAAATGGAGATTGGAGCGTTTTAACAGATTCTATTAAGACATTAGGAAGAAATATTGTAGAAGGCATAAAACAAGGAATGCATGAAAAAATTAGAGATTTAAAAGATTGGATTAAAGAAAAATTTGATGAATCAATAATTGGAGCAATAGTTAGTTTATTTCAAATTCACAGCCCATCAAAAGTAATGTACGAAATTGGTCAATATATTGTTCAGGGTTTGTTAGATGGAATAGCAAGTTTAATTGGAAATGTTCCTTTAAATTTTGGACAAATGAAAGAAAATGCATTGAAGAAAATAGAAGAGATGAAAAATGGAATTGGAACAAAAATTGGAAATATAAAAAATAATGTGTTGAATTGGGCTGGAGATGTAAAAGGTAACATGTCAAATTGTTGGGAAAATTGTTGTAAAACAGTTGGAAACAAATTAGAAACAATGAAAAGTTCAATTTCTACAGGTTTAAGTAGGGCCGGTACAATAATAAAAAACTGGGATAATAATACTGGAAATACTTTTTCTACATTAGCAAGTAATGCTGGAAAATGGGGAAGAGATTTAGCAGAAAATATGGCAAATGGAATAAAAAGAAATACAGAAAAAGTGACATCGGCAGTAAGCAATGTTGCAAGTAAAATTAAAAGTTTTCTACATTTCACTGAACCGGATGAAGGACCACTAAGCAATTTCCATACATATATGCCGGATATGATAGATTTGATGGTTTATGGTATTAGACAAAATGTAGGAAAAGTAAAAAGTGAAATGGAAAATATGGCATCTGTAATGTCGTACACAATTAACGCTGATGGTGTAAACAATATAACACAACCAAAAATAAATACAGACCTTATGATAGAAAAAAATAATAACAACAATAAATTAAATGACATAATTTCAAAATTATCGGACAATGCTGAAACAAACTCTGGCAAAATTACACTTGAGAACAAGATGATTGTAAATGGAAGAGAAATAGCCAAAGTAATACTCGATGATTTAAATGATGAAGCAAAAAGAAGAGGATATAAACCAATATTAGAACATTAGGAAGGAGTAGAAAATGATAAAAGAAAATAATGTAATAGTTGCAGATGGAGTGTCATTACCTACTCCATCTAAATATATTCCATATCCGAATTTAAGGGAAAATAGCACAGAAAATGCTTTAGGAGATTTAATAAGAAAAATAATAAGCTCAAGATGGAAAATAGAAATGCAATGGGATTTTTTAACTAAAGAACAAGTAAGTTTTTTAACAGATTTAAAATTTAAAAAAGAATTTGAGTGCAAATTCCCGAATACTAAAGGAAAAATAATAACAAAAAAAATGTATGCGGGTGATTTAAAGCCAAGTGCTAGTGCAATAGATCCAAATACACATCTTGTAACTGGGTGGAAAGATGTGCAATGTAATTTTATACAAGTAAAAGCAGATAAGTATACAGGAGGTACAATATAATGATTAAAATACCTCAAGAATTGATTGATGGTGCTAGAGCTAGAATAGTGACGAATAGTGCTCGAGTATTAATAAGTGATAGTGTATATATAAATAATATAGTAAACGAAAAGTATAAATATGCCATCTTTGAAAATGAAGGAATTTCTTTGAACACAACTGAATGTATAATTTCGAATGCGGAAGAAATCGAAGGGTGGTATAGTGATAGTGTTTCTGATCCGAATGGAATTTTTAAAACCCCAGTTACATACATAAAAAGATGTGATAATGATAAAAATAGCATAGCAGATCTAAACATAATTTTTTCAGATTTAAGAGCAGAATTTGCTATTGAATTTGATGTAATTATTAAAGGTAAAGATGGTAATTCAACAACATATAATTTTGATAATAATAATAGTACAAAAATAAAACTAAAAAATATAGAGACTGGAAGTATTGTAACCGTTAAAATTTACAAATGGTCGCAAAAATATAGCCATGCAAAAATTTTGAATATGTATATTGGAACAATTTTTCAATACGATGATGACAAAATAATTTCAATTTCTGCAAAAAAAGGAGCAAATTTAACAAATGAGACACTTGAAAGCAAAAGCATAGAGATAAAAATTGTAGATGAAGATGAGGAATATAATATTTTTGATGAAGAAAGCATTTTAGCAAACTTAAACGAAAACAATATAATTACAGTTTTTTTAGGGATATTAATTAATGAGATTATTTATTATTTAAAAGTTGATGACATATATTTTGATCATTTCGAAAAAGGCGAAAATACACTTGAGCTAACAATATTTGGGTTAGGTGCACTGTCAAAATTGCAAAAAAGTAATTGGATAGAGCTATATAAAGATGATATATATAATTTCCCTTTTACTTTAGAATATTTGTTAAAAAACAATAATTATGAAAAAATTTCGGAAAAAATACTAATAGATGACGAAATAAAAAACGAAGCGGAAAAGACTACAACTCTATATGAAAAAACAATGAGGTCCGATAACTATATTTCAAGTTTAGGAATTTTTTTTAAAGCAAATGTTTTTGAAAATATAGAAAACGAAATTGTTTTTAAGCGTTTAAAATGTACAACCCCTATAGCAAAAATAGAGCTTGAAAATCAACAAGAGTATCCTAAAATTGAGAAAGATGATAAATTAAAGAATATAAATATAAAAATATATTCGAATGATTTAGATGAGGAAACAGAAGCATTTTCAGGGAAATTTAATACAAATAATTATGGATATGCTACATTAAATCCAAATAAAAGTTTGGAACTTTTAGGAAACACAGGAGGTTTGGCAACTGATGTATTAAATTATATTTTTACATTTTACAATAAAGATGGCACTATATATGAAAGTGGTGTAACATCAAATGTAGGAGATCTTTATTTTGATTTAATATATATTCACTATTTGCCAAACAGCAAATATGCAGACAAAACATATGAATTAACAGCCAAAATAAGACCGTTTAAATTTTCAAGCTATGATTTTATAATAAACAATGGCAAAAATGAAGAAATAGTAATAGATAATAGAAATATAACAAGTGAAGAAAAAGCCAAAGAAATTGCTAATTGGTATACGGACAACTTAAAGAAAAAATATAGCTATATTTTGCATATAAACGACATATTTGCATATGAAATTGGAGATACCATTGAATTTGAAACAGGAATATATAATGCAAAAAATGAGATGATATATAAAACAGGAATTATAACAGGAATAGAATATGAATATAACGGAACTTTGGATTATTATTTGATAGTGGAAGGAGATTAAAAAAATAATGTTAAAGGATAATTGGACTCAAGATGATAAATTAAAGGTAACAGATTATAATAATATCTTTAGTACTATGTTAAAAATATTAGAAAATTTAAATATTGAACGTCCGGAGCTGAAAAGTAAAACGAGAAACATTCAAATAGGAGATGATCTAAGTGGAGAAGAGTTATTTTTAGATATAGGAAGTGAAGTAGAATATGAATGGCTAGTAACAGAAAATGTAGTACCAATTATTACAACCGAAAATAATTTGATAGGTGAGTGTAAGTTTGAAAATACTGAAAATTATAAAACAATAGACTATGAAGGAATAGCAATAAATTTCAAACAAAATTTGGAAAAAAATCAAGATTTTCTTTATTTAGTATGTGAAAATAATACAAAAACTGAAATTAATCTAAAAAATTATAAACTGCCAGAGAACTTCGGAATTGTAACATCTATAAATACCAGTTCGGCTTTTTATAATTTAATAAAAATAAATACTTACAAAAAAAGTATGGGAGATTTTTTATACATTGAGGATTTACAATTAATAGAGGATAATATAGAAAAATTAAATAAATTCGTAGAAGAAAAATTTAAAAAAAAGCAGTGGACAAGTCCGAGTTTTATAACAAACGACGATTTAAATAGGTGGTGCCACGCCCTAAATTTAGCAGATATTTTTTATAAGTATAGTGATTATAAAGAAAAAACGTATAAGCAGTTGAAAAATAAAACATATAATGACATTTTAAAAAAATAAGGAGGAAGAGAAGATGGGAGAAACAAGTAAATATAAATTCCCATATCCAGAAGAAACAGATAAAGCAGATGTTCCTACACATCTTAAGTTATTGGCTGAAAGCATAGAAAAAGTAATATCTGATTTAAAAATAGATACAATTAAAAGAAGTCAAAATTTTGCATTTTATAATACTGGAAGCGTTCTGGGATATAATTTAGAAGGAATAAGTCAAGAAAATTTATCAAAAATAGAAATTGGATATGTAACTAGTGAAACTGAAACACCAACAAATTTTGTTGAAGTTACAAATCATAATGGAAACATAAATACAGATATAGTAGAAGATACGATTATATACATATGGATAAAATTAACATATACGGACATAGGAGAATTTTTATTAAATTCAGACAATTACGGTAATAAATATAGTTTATATATGGTCTTAGGTGGACAAGCTTGTTTTACAGGAGATACTAAGATACTAACAGAAACAGGAATGAAAGAAATAAAAGATATAAAAATAAATGATAATATAGTAACAACATCTGGAATAAAGCCTGTAACAAAGAAATATGAGCATATAGTTAGTAATATTTACAAAATTAAAATTGAAAACGAAGAAATAAAAGCAAGTTATTCGCACCCATTTATAACTGAAAGAGGAATTGTTATAGCAAGAGATTTGAAAGTTGGAGATATTCTAGAGGATATAACCGGAAGAAAAATAAAGATAAAAGATATAGAAATAATAGAAGA
>OKRZ01000581.1_pt1 | contig 28599 bp, 17 predicted proteins | sample 1601141 | NCBI WGS metagenome assembly OKRZ01 (sample SAMEA3541524, study PRJEB24748) | human gut metagenome | biome: human gut; feature: human-associated habitat; material: faeces | place: China | collected 2012
ATCTGGTCGATATTATGGATATGGCTGGTACCTTCGGCACTCATCGCCGCAATCAGCAAAGCAATGCCGGCACGAATATCCGGAGAAACCATATTGGAACCACGCAGTTTGAAACGATTGCCCAACCCAATCACAGTCGCCCTGTGCGGATCGCAAAGAATGATCTGCGCTCCCATGTCGATCAGTTTGTCGACAAAGAAGAGACGGCTTTCGAACATCTTCTGATGGATCAGCACACTGCCGACAGCCTGCGTCGCCACAACGAGGAAGACACTCAGCAAGTCCGGCGTCAGTCCCGGCCAGGGAGCATCGGCAATCGTCATAATGGAGCCGTCGATAAACGTCTCGATCTGATAAGAATCGTGTGTCGGGACATGGATATCGTCACCGATCTGTTCGACCGTAATTCCCAGACGGCGGAATGAATCGGGAATAATCCCCAACATATCATAGCCTGTATTTTTGATCGTGATGTCGGAACCAGTCATAGCAGCCATTCCGATAAAACTGCCTACTTCGATCATATCCGGCAAGATCGTATGTGTAGTGCCACCCAACGCCTCAACCCCTTCTATTGTCAGCAAATTGGAACCGACACCCGAAATACGGGCTCCCATACGATTCAGCATGGAAGAAAGTTGTTGCAGATAAGGTTCGCAAGCGGCATTATAAATCGTTGTTTTTCCTTCTGCAAGCACGGCCGCCATCAAGATATTGGCCGTACCGGTCACTGAAGCTTCATCAAGCAGCATATAGGCGCCTTTCAGCTTCTTCGCCTCTATTTCGTAGAGCTGGCGGTCAGGATCATAACTGAAGCAAGCCCCCAGCTTCTGAATACCGACAAAGTGAGTATCCAGACGACGGCGTCCGATCTTATCGCCTCCCGGCTTAGGAATCAAAGCCTTGCCAAAACGGGCAACCAGAGGACCGACTATCATCACCGAACCGCGCAGGGAACCGCTTTTACGCAAAAACTCGTCCGTTTCCAGATAGTTCAAGTCGACAGCATCGGCCTGAAATGTATAGGTATCGGCAGCCGGATGCTCCACCTTCACCTGCATGTCGCGCAGGAGTTGTATCAGGTTATTCACATCCAGGATATCCGGTACATTATGGATTGTCACTTTTTCCGGCGTAAGCAATGTTGCACAAATGACCTGCAAGGCTTCATTCTTTGCGCCCTGCGGAACAATCTCACCGGACAACCGGTAACCGCCTTCTATGACAAATGAACTCATCGGCCTTTACGTGAATAGTTTTTCTTGTTGTTCGTATTGTTGCGAGCGAGTATATCACGGCTTTCCGCCAGCTTATGTACCTCTTCATCCAAGATGATCTGACCTTCCGACAATTCGTCGAGGTCTTTGAATATCTTCCGATCGTCTACGGATTCCTTGTTCCAGGTAAGGAACGATTTCTTCATTTGGGTAGCCAGCAATTTAATCAACTGGTCCTTTTCCACACCCGGTTCGAATTCGGTTGCTTTCTGGATCATTTTCTCAAGCGTCTTGCCGTAATGACGGTAACGTATACGCGAATTGTTATAAGGTATACGCGGAGGACGTGAGTAAAGGTCTTCTTTCTTTACGATCTCGTACGGATAATCGATATCCAATTTGAAGTCGGCCATAATAGCCAAGTGATCCCAGAGAATATGTTTGAAGTCGTTTACATCGCGTAAATGGGGAAACATGTTTCCCATGATGTTGATTATTGTGTCTGCACAGCGTTTACGTTCTTCCCTGTCCTGAATGGTAATGCAATAGTCCACCATATTCTGTATATTGCGTCCATATTCGGGCATAACCAATTTCTTTTCTTCTGTATTATATTTCATTACAAATTCTGTTTATCCGGCAAAGTTACAGATTATAATTGATTTAAACAATACGGCTCCTCCCCCGCAGAGTGTTAAGAAAAGCCTATAAAACCAAGGAGAAAGAAAACCGATTATAATATGTTTGCTTTCCTACTACTATTTTGAAAAGCCAATGAACAAACGTATCAAAACATGGCTGGGCAAATGACTAAAATGACATCGGTCTGCAGATAACCGGTACACTAACTCGTTTCATGCCATCAACTAACTCCAAACACCTCAAGAACTAAATGATAACATATAGCAAAGTATCTATTGGCAGTCACTACCAATTGCCCATATGTAGTACTACCAATTGATGATAGATAGTACTACGTATTCGTGATAAGTAGTACTACATATAAATAATATGCTATATGCCTTGAATTAGTTTACTATGACTTCCGAGATAGTTTATGGTATGTTCCGGATCAGTTGCTTCTTGAGAACGGGCAGAGTCCGGATAGGATCATTTTGCATTTTCCTTACCACTTTGAGAAACAACGCTCCGAATAGGCACAAAAAAAATTAGGGGACAAGGATATTCCCTGCCCCCTAATTGATTTTTAGTCCGTTATTATTTTGATTCTGGTGTCTTACTGAAAATGGTGTGGATACGCTTCATGTCGAACTTAGGGGTACGGTCGTAATAATAAATACCGTTTTGCTCCTGTTCCACATCCGTAAGCTGCGTATAGCAATAGCCCCAAATATCATTTGAGAGAGAGAGCACAGCATCCACCTGGCCTTCCAGACGAGCATAGAACTCTTCCAGGGAACGAGGCGGTTCGCCATATCCCCAGGATGTATTCTGGGCGCTCTCCATCTGCTGCGACGGATTCCATTTGATACCGCCAAACTCATCCACCAAGTAAGGCATGTCCTTCTTGTATTCCGGGAAAGCATACTGGTCGGTATATTTCAGGCCGTTGTAACCGATATTCATCGGCATCAGATGGATTTCCCATTTCGGAGCTTCCATCAGTTTGCCACTGTTATACAGTTTCTCCTTCAACTTGGCGGGGTCCTGTTCGTAATTATGAACGGTCCAGATATCGGTTGCGATATGCGTTCCACCGCTTGCCCCATGGAAAGGACGCGTCGGATCGATCATTTTCGTCAGGTTGTAGAGGTCGTGCATCAAACGCGGATATTGCACACGGTCGGGCCAGAACTCCTCGTTGGTCGGCGTCCAGATCAGGAGTGACGGATGGTTACGGTCGCGCTGCACAATCTCACTCCATTCGGTAATGAAATTACGAGCCGTTTCCGTATCGTTACAATCCATCCCCCAGCTGGAAGCTTCCCCCCAAGTCAGATAACCCATCTTATCCGCCCAATAATAGAAACGTTCTTCGAAAACCTTCTGATGCAGGCGTGCTCCATTGAAACCCGCCTCCATAGAGAGTTCGATATCCCGTTTCAACGCCTCGTCACTCGGAGCCGTCCAGATGCCGTCGGGATAGAAACCTTGGTCGAGCACCAGGCGCTGGTAGTAAGGCTTATTGTTCAGATAAATCTTATTGCCTTCGATATGCACTTTGCGCATACCGGCATAACCATTGACCTCATCAATTATATTTCCATTCTTATCCAATACTTTGTACTCCAAATCGTAGAGGAAAGGACTTTCCGGACTCCAAGTTTTCATCTTCTTGACCGGAAGGACCACAGAAGACAGAGAGCTTGCCGAAACCGTCCGGCTGGCAACCACCTTGCCGTTGTCTTTCAATGTCACCTGCAATTTTCCACCTGCTTCCTTATAGAAACGGGGACGAACCACCAATTGCTGCTGGTCGATATCCGTCAGAAGCTGAACCGATTGCAATCCTTCCGGATGGACCGCTTCCATCCAGACCGTCTGCCAGATACCGGTCGTACGGGTGTAGTTGCAGCCATAAGAGGCGTATTGCAGATTCTGTTTGCCGGCTGCTTGTTTGGCCCCACGGACGTCGCTCTCCACATAAACAACCAGACTATGTGTCTGGCCTGGCTTTACCAGAGAAGTAATATCCACGGCAAACGAGGAAGTCCCACCGAAATGGCGGTTAGCCAAAACTCCGTCGATATAGACTTCCGATTTATAGTAGACCGCACCGAAATTAAGCAGAATGTTCTTTCCGTTCCATTCCTGCGGGATCGTGATCGGACGCTGATACCAGAAATGATTGATAAAGTCCATATATCCGATACCGGACAATTTACTTTCCGGGCAGAAGGGAACAGTGATCTTCTTGTCAAAACCTTTCGATTTATAAAACTCGCGTTCCATTCCTGAACCGCCGAAATCAAACGAGCAGGTCCATTCCCCATTCAGGTTGACCCAACCCGCCCGCTCGAACTGCGGACGGGGATATTCGGGACGCGGCATAGACCAGACAGAGGCCACGCACAGAAAAAGAGATAAAAAAGCTATGCTAATCCGTTTCATGCTTTTACTTTAATTCGTTAATAACTGACTGATTGGCTTTCTTTACAGCAGCTTCGTCGATCTTGATCACTTTGCGGTCGTATGTCATCAGACCGTTCACTTCACCTTCCACATCAGTTGTCTGCGTATAGACAGCGGCAGAGAAACCACGTTTCACATAATCTTTCAGGATATTGGCGTATTTGACATATTCAGCCGTCACTTCGTCGCTGTTCTTAAACTGCACATATCCCCAGTTGCGTTTGTTCCACCACAAATGGTTTTCTACCGGAAGGCCGATTCCACCGTATTCACCCAACACATTCACACGTTTCGGATCGAACAGGAACATATCGGGAGCCGGATAGTTATGCAGATCCAAGATATCACCGCAAGGACGATGGTTGCCGCCGCTTGCCGGGTTCACCAGACGGGAAGGATCGTAAGTCTTTGTCCATTCAGCCGCTTTTTCCGTTTCAAACTGTCCCCATGCTTCGTTGAAAGGAACCCAAACGACTACGGAAGGATTGGATATGCAAAGGTCCATGATCTCTTTCCATTCACGATAATAGTTGGCCTTGGATTCAGGTGTACGTTCATTGTCTTTTCCACCGTTATATACATGGTGATCCCAAATATAAGAGCCATGATCGCCGCTCGGCATATCCTGCCATACCAAGATACCTTCCTTATCGCAATGATAATACCAGCGTGCCGGTTCCACTTTCACGTGCTTACGGATCATATTGAAGCCCCAGTCTTTTGTTTTCTTGATGTCGAACAACAATGCTTCATCTGTCGGAGCCGTATAAAGTCCGTCAGGCCACCATCCCTGGTCCAGCGGGCCGAACTGGAATAAATCCTGATTATTCAACTGCATGCGCATAATGCCGGCAGCATCGCGTTTAGAAGAAATCTTACGGAAAGCCGTATATGATTTTACTTCATCCAGCACCTTTCCGTCTTTCGACAAAGAAACCGTCATATCATACAAATAAGGATTGGACGGGCTCCAAAGTGTCGGGTTTTGTACGGACAAACGCAATTCCTTTCCTTGAACACCTTTGGCCGTAGCCACAACCTGGCCTTTGTCCAACACCTTCACGGTTACGATACCGGAATTGCAGTCGCAGGAAGTTCCGACCGTCACATTCAACGTATTATTGTCAATATTGGAAATAGACTTTACCGAAGTCACATGGGCAGCAGCTACCGGTTCCAACCATACTGTCTGCCAGATACCGGTTACTGGTGTGTACCAAATGCCTTCCGGACGGGAAGTTTGTTTACCGCGCGGTTGATATCCCTTATCACTAGGATCCCATACACGGACAACCAGCTTCTGGTTGTTCTTTCCTGTCAGATACGGAGTGATGTTGAAGGAGAACGGAGTGAAACCGCCTTTATGAGAACCGATCAGGATGTCGTTTACAAACACGTCCGCTTTCCAATCCACCGCACCGAAATTTAACATGATGTCCTTATTTTTCCAGGCTGAAGGAACGGAAAAAGTACGCTTATACCATAATTCGCTGTTTTCGCCAACTTCTTTCTGTACGCCAGACAGAGAGGATTCGACAGCAAAAGGAACCAAAATCTTACCATCAAATGTTGCCGGTTCTACATCGCCAACCGGTTTGATGGCATATTCCCATTCCCCGTTCAGATTTTGCCAATCGCCACGTTCCAACTGAGGACGGGGATATTCAGGAAGGACATTCGCCGGATTTACCTGTTCCGACCACGGTGTCTTGATCTTATCTCCTACCGGTTTCCATTGAGCCTGTGCACCCAAGGCCAGTGCCAATGCACAACATACAAATAAGGTCTTTTTCATGATTTATACTTTATGATTTGTGAATGATTATAATTTTCAATTAATAAACTCCGGAGCTTCCGCTTCTAAAGAAGGACTTGCCCCTTCAACTTCCGGCCAGCCATCTCTCCAACGGATCCGATCCAACATCAGGACTCGTCCGGTAGGATGTTCACGGCTCACGGCATGATAGAGAACCCAGTCGTTCCCACGGTCGTCCGTAACGATTTCCGAGTTATGCCCTGTACCGACAAAAGCATCATTTCCATGAATCAGAACTTCGTGATGATTTTCCATCATCGGTCGTCCCTGTTTGTCGGTGTACGGGCCGAACAGGCTGTCAGAACGGCCTACAACTGTAGTATAGGTACTTTTCAATCCCTCACAACAACTCCCTATCGAGGCAAACAAATAATAATAATCGCCCCTTTTATGGATGTAAGTACCTTCGTAGGCGGTTCCGGCAACCTGTTTCTTTTTGGCTCCGTCCCGAACAGATAGGCCGTCTCCCGACAACTCTATCCCATAGATACCGCGGAAACTACCCCAAAACAGGTATTTTTTCCCGTTATCCTCCATGAAAAATTGGTCTATAGAATTTTGAACTTGAATTGTCTTGCTTCGGAACAACGGTCCCTTGTCAATGAACGGCCCTTCCGGTTTGTCGGATGTAGCAACTCCGATCCCACAGGTCCACTCACCTCCCCAGACGGACATGGAATAATACAATACATATTGTCCGTTAATATAATTGATATCCGGTGCCCATAAGCCTCCTTTCGGCTCGAAGGTCGGACGTGTTTCTTCCGTGAAAGCCGTTCCGATCTCCTCCCAGTCCACCAAGTTGCGTGAACGATGGATCGGCGTATTGCGGATATCTTCGGTTGCATACAAGTAGAAATAGCCATCATCCGCTTTGATGATGGTCGGATCAGGCAAACTGTAATCGATCACCGGATTCCGATAAGTGCTCTTGGCTTCCACCACTGGTTCTTCCGCCGGCTCAGGACGAAAAGAGGGTTTATACATCTGCTTTTCCAGCATCTTCATAAAAAAGCCCCCCACTACCGAACGGGCACGCATGTTGATGGACCGGCCGTCGGTAGCCTCATACCAGTCGGTCAGGGGTACGCGAGGTTCGGTTTCATTCACATATTTATAGGCGGGTGATAACAAACGGGAGAAATCCTCCTGCGTATCTGCCAAGCACGCTGTCCATAAAATCCAATCAATCTTGGTATAGGTCTTGCGGCTGTCAAGCGGAAGGCCGAACGGCTGTTGCCGACTCAAATAGAAAGCGACCTCCTTCCGGGCGATCCTGTCCGGAAAGATATGCAAGCCCAAAACTCTATCCCAAACCAGATTATACTTCTGGCTCCAAGTATTTTCCCGGTCGAATGTCAGCCGGTAATGATCTCCATCATCAGCCATCCGCTCCCATTTCTCTGCCATCTCGCGAGCGGCTGAAACATACCTGACAGCCTGTTCCTTATCTCCCAACATCTCGGCCAACTTTCCATATCCGGCAATCCCTATGATCGCCTTTATCGAAAGGTTTGCATTATGGGCCAGGTGTCCGGCAAAATCATCCGTACACAACTGATTTTCCGGATCAAGTCCCTCTTTCAGCAAATAATTAGCCCAAACACCCAACGTCTTCCAATGTTCACGAGCATAATCCGCATTACCTTCGCGCAGAGCGATGGCAGTTGTCAGAATCAACATATTCCCACATTCTTCGACCGGCATATCGAAAGGATATGTCTGCCCGTTGGCATGAGGATAGGTTCCGACATCATGGGCGGCAAAAGGCTTGTTCCATCGTCCGCTTTCGCTGTAATGGAAAATCGGATTCAGCATTCCTTTCAATAATTCCGGATTATAAAGTAAGAACAAGGGGGCAGACGGATACGTCACATCAACCGTACCGATCGAACCATTGCTAAAATTCTCCTTGGAAAGAAACAACAGATTCCCGTCTTTATCTTCTATAAGTTTGTGGGCCGCCACCGCCTGGCGGTAAGCAATGGCACAAAGTTCTGCATATTCTTTTCCACCGGCTTTTTCCGCGTCTTCCATCAGACGAGTGTCGAAATGACGGCAGCGCTCCATAACCGAACGATATTCCTTCGCTGATTCTTCAAATGCCTGCCGGATATTTTTCTTACCGTTATGTTTCCAATACGCCATCCGGTTATCCTTGAAATACTGGATGGCATACAAGTCGTCATAGCCCACCATCAGGAACCCGGCCTTCGGAGAAGAAGACACTGCCTCCAAAATATGGCTGTAGACAAGTTGTTTCCGATCGCCAACCTCCATCACCGTCTCCTTTTCCACTTGTGCCGCCAAATAGAAATAACCCCAGTCAATACGGACATCATCCCCTTTGCGTAACAAAACAGCCTGCTCAGCCGTTCCTGTCTTCAAATAAGAAATACCGTTTTCCACCTCCCTCTCAACCATGACCGCCTGATCCTCCGTGTTGACGGCCAAAGATGAAAAAGCTTCGACACTCACCCGTACCTCATGCTTCTTTTGATCTGCCGAACGAACCTGCCAAGAAATATAATTGACCGGCATGGACATCCGATCCAAATCATCCAGCAATAACGGAGCCGTAAAAACGACATCGAGCAAAACCGGACCACATTCAAATGTATAATAAGTTTGCGTGGGAAGGACATTCACAGACAACTGTCGGGCAGCAGTCGCAAAACGAACCGATGCTCCCTCTTCCGGTGTTTCCTTTCCCATGAAACGATAAGAAACACCATCCACATCCACTACCCCCAACAAGGCCTGTTCCTTGCCGGTCCAATGGCGGGTCACATCAGCATTCAATTCATCTGCAAACGACCAAACGCTGGTATATGGATCTACGGAAATAAGCGGATAAGAAGGAGCGCGCAATGCGTTCCTTTTATCCGGCTCAAACAAACTCCCTGAACCGCAGGACACGTTCAGCAGTATCCCTTGGCAACAAATCAATAGTATCAGAAAGGCCTTCTTCATTTCTAATAAATATATATATAATTAAACACAAACTGACTTGATAATAAATCATGTGCAAAGGTATTCTTTCGCCTTCTATCACATTTTCAATTATCAATCATTTACTTTCAAATATCAATCAAAACTACATGAAATCAGCTTGATACGCAAAACCGGATAGGATAACCGTTTTTCAAGCATCCTATCCGGCAATAACCTTATCACTTCAACCGAACCACTGGCGAATAGATAGCCTGATCCGCTCCGTTAGCCAAAACACCGACACGAGCGTAAAGGGCTTTTGCCTTTACTATTTCGGTATTACCGCTAATATCGGCAGAAAGATTCACGCTACCGGGAACGACATCCGAGAAGTCCTGACGGTACAAGTTGTTGACATCATCCGCAAATTGCGTCTTGCTTAATAACAACATCACCCGACTGATCTTCGCATCCGGCACAATCCTGTTAATCATAAACGACGCGTTCATTGCCGATCCCGTAACAGACAATTGTTCGTTCGAAATCATAAAATACGGAGTAACTTCCAGATTCACTTCCGTATGTCCTTTCAAATTCACGGTTACGGACTCATGATTATTCACCCACGGTCCGTTCCCGTCTCTTGTCGTCAAACGATATTCACCATCAAACAAAAGAGCGGAGAAAGTACCATCTTGTCCTACAAAAACAGAAATCGGATCATTCTTCTCATAACCATCCTGATACAACTGCAACTGGACTGCTTCGCCGGTTCCACGCAAGTTCAAAGCCTGTCCCTGATAAGTAACTCTACCAACCAGTTTGGATTCCGGCGCATCAAAATTATCTTTTCCACAGCCGGAAAACAATACCAGCAGTAAAATTACCGAAAAAATATTAGATATAATCTTCATACTCATGCATTTTTAATTATTGATACGGGTTCTTTACCAACTTAGGATTATTGTTAACCCAGCCCAAATCGAGGAAGTTGTAATAATTCTGCATCCGGAAATAACGTGCATTCGGAGACATGAACAAGAAGTCTTCCACAAACACCCACTTGCCGTCATTCGGGTCACCCGGTGCAACCACACGATACGGCCAGAGGCGACGGTGACGAGCCTGCGGATCATTGTTGTTTCCATTCCAGACTTTATCAGCCAAACGCCAACGCTTCATATCCCAATAACGATGGTCTTCGAAAGCAAATTCAACGCGATATTCATGCACGATATTCTCAAATGTAACAGTTTCCAACGGCTTCACACCTGCACGATTACGCACGGCATTGATAAATTCGGCTGCACGTCCGTTTTCCAGTTCGAAAGACGCTTCGGCCGCAATCATATAGGCTTCAGACATACGGAAACGAGGCATCCACATTTCGGAATTACGACCACGCGTCGATGCTCCAGGAGTTTCATCAATAAATTTACGATAATAAAAACCTGTCTTATTAACATACTGTTCATTAGACTCTTTCGGACCGTTCAATGCAGTCAAAGCATTTCCATTGGCGTCTTTAGAGTCCAAATCACCAGCTATCAGCTCCCATTCTCCATTATTCTTTACCAACTGACCTGCCTGCAATACGACCGGAACACTTTTCAATTCCGCACCCGGATAAAGGATAGTTCCCCATAAACGAGGATCACGGTCTTTGAATGGAGCATCAGACGAATCATAAAACTTAAATGTCCCATTTTCAGAAGTCACGACCTTACTATCCGTCCCAGGGGTATCCGTATCAAGCAATTCATAGGCTTCAACCAGATTTAAAACAGGACCGCCATAACTATTGTCAATATCCTCCGCATGAGACTTAGGAATATTATATTTCGTAAACTCAACAGTCTGCCCCGGATATTTATAATCCCGTGCCCAAATAACTTCTGTATTATTGTCTTTTACGGATGTCGCCTCATAAAAGTTTAATCCCTTATTGTCCGGACGCCGATCCTGCAGAATATAAGGACTGTCTTTAATCACATTCTCTGCGGCAGCCAAAGCCGTTTTATAATAATCAGATGCCTTATCAGCCGGAATCCCAACTTCCCCTCCCTCTGTTCTAATCGGAGTTGACATTTTATTATTATAATTAGCGATCGAAGCAGCATAGACAGCGGCACGCGCTTCCAACATCTTAGCCGTCCACCTATTTGCACGAGCAGAATTTATCTGTTTCTCCGCCGGCAATAAATTATAAACAGCCTGGCATTCACTTATGATATAATCATACATCTCTGCTTCCGTCGAACGTGGGAACTGCATCGTAGTTATATCCATACCAGATTGATAATCAAACACCTCATCTCCGATTATCGGCATACCGCCCAAACCACGGCACATATTGAAATAACACCAAGCACGTAAAAAACGCGCCTCCCCTTCTAATGGAGCTTTCTCAGAATCTTTCAGGACTTCCGTTTCACGCAACCCTTTTAAAAACTGATTCACATTACGGATGAACGTATAATCATACACTCGCCAAAGATCATCTTCGAACGTAGAGCGTTGATCCGGTCCTCCATCCATTTTTGCCGCATCATCAATATAAGTCATGGAATAGCTATCATTTATGTGTTGTCCCCATGTTACGCGACCATAATAATTCGCTAAAACAGATTTAATCATCACCGCATCACCAAAAATCTGGTCATCCGTCATGATCTTATCTGGCTCACGATCCAAAAAATCACTACAAGCCGTTGCCGAGAACAAACAAACTGCCAAGGCCGACATTATATATATCTTCTTCATTTCTACCTAAAATTTAAGGTTTACACCAATATTTATAATACGTGTTGTCGGATATCCCAAACCATTTCCTTCCGTCGATTCAGGATCAATACCCGGAGCATTGGTAAATGTCAACAAGTTGGTCCCCGCCACATAAAAGCGCAGATCCGAGATCAACGCTTTTTCCACAATATGTTTCGGGAGCGTGTATCCTAACTCCAAATTACGTAATTTGACATACCGGACATTCTTTTTCCAGAAGGTACTGTTCCAATAATTACTGTGCGAACTATTTCCAATCAACAACATCGGATATTTTCCCGGTATCAATTCACTGTCTGCATCCCAAATATCAGACAAACGCCATGTGTCTTCCATATAATATTGCGGGTTGTTACCACCATCATGGAACGGGTTACGTTGTCCCCATTGCTGATACCAGGATCCCATCGCGCCACCGGTAAAATCGAACGCCAAATCAAATCCTTTCCAACCGAATGAAAAATTCAAACCGAAATTAAGAATCGGAGTGGAATCTTCCCGATATCCAATCGGACGTTCATCCAAACTATTAATCACACCGTCACCATTCACATCCTTATATTTGATGTCACCCGGACGAAGCGTCTTATTACCCTGACGGTCATTGTCGATCGGATAAGTGGCGATCTCTTCCCAACTATTGAACTGTCCGATTGCTTCCAATCCCCAGTTCAGATAACCGAAACGATGGTTCAACGAATTGCGATACACATCCCAAGAATTGGAGAAACGCGGTTTATACTGTTCCCAATCATAGAAACGGGAATACGTAATATTACCGCCGATAGAATATGTGAAGTCCTCTACCCGGTCTGTCCACCGAACAGCCGCATCATACCCCATGTGCACATCCGAATTCAAGTTTTCTTTCGGTAGGCTGAAACCGACTTCCGATGGCAACAGGACATCATAACGAGATGCAGGAAGCCCGTCACGCTGACGGCGGAAAAAGTCGAACTGCCCCGTCAAGCGATTATCCAAAAAAGCAACATCAAAGCCGACATCCAGAATCTTAGCCTTGATCCAAGACAATGTCGTCACCGGAAGTCCGCGCGGAACCGAACCTATCGTATATTTCCCATCAATAACAGAACCGCCATTCTTATAGTTATAACCGCTCATATAATCGAACGCCGCATATCCGGAAACGTTATCGTCACCCACCATACCGTATGATCCACGGATTTTCAAATCGCTGAAAATATTCGATAGCTTGGATTCCTTCCAGAAATTTTCTTCCGAAATACGCCAACCGACAGAAGCGGAAGGGAAGAATCCCCAACGATGACCAGGCGGAAATTTCCAAGATCCATCATAACGAGCCGAAAATTCAACCAGATATTTATTGGCATAATCATAGTTGCCACGGAACATCCACCCCAAACGTGCCTCCGTTTCATTACCCTCATCATTATATGTATCCATCGTCTCATAATCAATCAGATGTAACGCATTAGCCGTCGGAATAGCATGCAGCCAGGAAGTCGGCGTATCTCGCTTAATCGATTCAACCCCGGCAACAGCGGCCACATTATGATCTCCAAACCTTTTATTGTAAGACAGTTGAATATTCGACATCAATTCTTCGTTGTGTCCCACACGTCTTTCTCTCCAAGGATTATTATTCTCGAAAATCACCGGATAAGTATCCGTCGCTTCATCATAGCCATACAATTTATACGTATATTCCTGATTATTCATCTGCTGATATGCCAGATAATATCCGACCAAAGCCTTTGCCTTCAAACCATCGAAAATATCATACTCCGCCGTGGCTTGTAATTGCGCCACACGCCAAGTTTCTTTATATTCTCCGGACAATTCATAATTCAACCATCCGAAATTCGTCGCGGCATTAGAAGAAGTCAATGTCGGATATTTAGGATTGTCATTTGCAAAAGGACGCTTTGTCGGCAAATTTCGATATGTCCCAAAACGAGGCATCCAATAATCATCTGCCTCCGGAACACCCGGATTTTTCCTTTCTTCTATACGGCCATTCATGGAAGCTCCCACTTTCAAACGAGAAGTAATTTGCGTGTCTATGTTCATCTGAACATTGGTACGTTTAAATCCACCATAATTTACAATCATCGCGTCTTGGCTCATGTGACCGACAGAAACATAATAGTTCGTCTTATCCGAACCACCGGAGATATTGGCATTCAGATAATACTGAGGATTGGTTTCCCAGATGAAGTCATACCAGTCAAACGGCACATATCCTTTTTCTTTTCCCGCCAACCATTTCTGATAGTCTTCCTTACTATATGTATAGTCGGTCTTTCCTTGAACCGTTTCAGACTGGATATAATTGGTGATATAGGTCGCCGCATCCGCCGGTTTCGGGAAAGTAGACGGATTCTGCCAACCGTAGTATGCGTTCAGAGAAACCGTATTCTTAGTGTTCCGTTTACCTTTTTTCGTATTGACAACAACAACACCATTTGCCGCACGCACACCGTAAATAGCGGCAGAAGCATCTTTCAATACAGAAATGCTCTCGATATCATTGAAGTCGATATTATTGAATTGGCCTGCATCCGATTGCACACCGTCGATCACATACAACGGATCACCCATGTTACGGATCTGGATACTGGTCGTAGCCCCCGGACGGCCATCCGTCTGGCGCGTGTTCAAACCGGCGATCTTACCGACCAGTGCACCCGAAGCCGTGGAGGCAACCGAACGGCTGATGTCTTCCGAACCGACGGCCGTGACGGCACCCGTCAGCGTCGCCTTTTTCTGCGACAGACCGAAACCGGTCACCACCACTTCTTCCAGCGCCTGCGAATCTTCACGCAAAGTTATATTCAAAGTAGATTTTCCTTTGACCGAAACAGACTGCGTGACATAACCGATATAAGAAATTTCCAACACGGCATCAGGAGCCACAGTCAAGGAAAAAGCACCATCCATATCTGTAATGATACCGTTGGTCGTCCCTTTTTCAACGACATTGGCTCCCGGTACCGGTTCACCCAAATTGTCGACTACGATCCCTTTTACTATATGTGTTTGTTGCTGTACGACAGCCACGGAAACTTCCTTTGCGGCTGCTTTCTTTTCCGGAACCAAGACAATTTGGTTGTTCGATATTTCAAATGTCATTCCCGTCGAAAACAGGATATTTTTCAAAATATCCTTAACAGCCTTGTTTTGAGCATTCACGCTTACTTGACGAGACAAATCAATCTTATTCTCATCATAGAAAAATGAATAACCGCTTGCCTCTTCGATCCGTGAAAGCGCCTCGCTCAACGAAACATTTTCCAACCGGAGCGAGATGGAACGAAGCTGAACTTCCGCTTCGGCCGTCCCGGACAAACTCATCCAAAATAAAATGCTTATCAATAATGGCATCTTCCATTTCAAAATGCCACTGTTACTAAAGAACTTTCGTTTCTTCATAACCTTTTTAAGATTTAATAAATTACTGATTTAATTGTTACAACTTCGAATTACTTTTTTACGTGTGTTTCATAGGCATTCCTGATTTAATTGTTACTATTTTCTTGTTATTCTCACCGTATTATCTTCATCAAAAACATATTCTATCGGGGTTATCTTCGCAATCAGGCAAAGCACCTCCTCCAACGATTCATGTGTGATCGTAAAGGTATAGGCTTGATCGGTCGGCAACGACGGGTCCAAACGGATATCCATGCCATACCATTCCGACAGATATCCGGTCAGTTCATAAATCGTCTTTTTCTCGAAACGCAAGGATTCTTTTGCCCAAAGGCAAGAGATAGAAACATCCGTGGTTTTCTTTTCTATGCTGGGAACACTTTTTTTACACACGGCTGTTTCGCCCGGATTCAGGCTTCTCGACACACCGTGATTTTCAACAACGACCAACCCTGACAATAGGCTGACATCCACATGGTCCTGCTTTTCCCGCGCCTTCATGTTAAAAACCGTCCCGTGCACCTTTACGACCACACCGCCGCCTTCCACTACAAAAAGACGGTCCGGATCTGCCGCCACCTCGAAATAAGCCTCTCCATCCAAACGGACGTTACGCTCTTTAGTCCAACGGGAAACAAAATATTCTAACGTCGATCCGGCATTCAGCCAAACGAAAGTACTGTCCGGCAAACATATCCGGGATTTTCCATTCAAGGAAGAATAAGCCAATACGGCATCGCTTGCCTTGTACCATTCGGCCGTCATATAACCGGCAAAAGAGAACAACAGGAAAAATAAAACCGCAACCGCAGCAATATACAAACGAAAAGAACGCAAAGACAACTTGAACATTCGCGGCTCTGCCTTTCTCATACGCTCCTCCATCCTTTTCCATAAGGCATCGACATTGGAAACATACCGCATGTTTTCTTCCATGATGGACAACCAAAGGGATTGCCAACTTTGGAATCGGGCATGGTTTTCCACATCGGCAAGCCATACATCCAATTCTGCCTGTTCCTTCTCCGAAATCTCACACTTGAATTTCCGGATAATCACTTCCCACGGTATATTTTTGTCTCTTCGTACCATTTATGAAACGTGAGACTCGAAAAATGAAGGCATCCCCTAAAAACAAATCGATTTTTTTCCAATTCCCCGATTCCAAGCCATGACAATATCCTGCAAACAGGAAGAATGACTTATTGTAAAAAAATCAAAAAGTTGAACAAGAAACGGATATTCCGCCCTGTTCTGCCAAACGGCGAATCTGATAAGAACGATTAGTCACTTTACCGGTGACAAACTCGGGAATATTATACGATTTCATCAAGCCGGCATAGTAGTCCGCCTCCTTTTGAGGGAGCAAAAACGGTTTACCGGTTTTGCCATCCTTCCCGACATACGCAATGAAAGGACGCGTGTACAATCCATCCAAACGCCTGCTGCTGAACACAACCCATCTTCCGTTGGACGACCACGAATGGTAACTTTCCGTATCATTGCTGTTGAGCGTTTCCGGATAGGAACCGACTCCGGACTTCAAGTCGATCATATACAGGTCGGCATCCTTATGCCAGATCGGGAAAGTGCCATAACCAGACAAAGTACAAAGCATGAACCGACCATCCGGAGAAACTCTTGGAAAAGAAACGCTTTTTCCATTCGCACGAGCATCAAACAGCGTATCCACCTGCGAACCGAACGTTCCGGATTCAGGGTCGAACGAGATGCAGCACAAGCTATAAGCCAATTTTCCAATGGAATCAGGCATCAAGCAAGCCGGAGCAGTGCAATAAAACAAACTCTTACCATCCGGAGAAAAAGAGGGAAACGTATCAAAACTTGACTGCGAAGCGAGTCCGGGCACAGACAAAAACGTATGGCGCTCCACATCGTAAACGATCACATCCGATGCCGTGTCATAAACCTCCGTCCGCTGAGTGGAATGCAACTGCTGGGTCGTCCTATTGATGGAAAAAGCGATGTAACGACCCGAAGGATGCCAATAAGGATAGGTAAAAGCTGATATCGTCTTATCTGTTTTCGTATCCAATAACTCGACCTCGTCTCCATCAACCAATACAGTCCCGGCCAACTTGGCACGCAAGTGGAACAGCATCTTGTCCGGATCATGGCCGCAGAAAGAATGGCAATTCACGCAATTATAGTCCGTCATCTTGTTCTCATAAACAGTCGTTTCATCAAAAGACTCCATTCCACGTTGGTAAATTCCCATTTTGTTCCATAATGCATAGCCAGGTTCTATCAAGCGATATACCAAATAAGGATCAACCGGATCTGCCGCCACATTCAACGATACGGGTTGCCAAATCTCCCACCGATCGCCCTTCTTACGCGCCACCGTAACCCGAACGGAATCATCTTTTGCCTCCTGCAAAAGCCTCTTCCATTTCTTTTCCGGAATCCTGACTTTCCCGTCGGGGGCCTCCACCTTGAATTTTACCACTCCTGCTTCCAACAAGACCGACACACGACATCCGTCCGCGCGGACCGTGAAGTTCAACGGAGCTATATTGTACGGGATAGTGGTTTGCGCATAATCAGGAAATAGAACAGGCTTCTCACCTAACCGTTTCCCATTTTTCCAATCCTCCGAACAAGCACAAAACAAAATTGCCGCCACCAAAAAGCAATAAAATCGTTTCATCGCGTACCTTTATTTCTTAAATATCAAATAAAACCAATAGGTATCTCCATACGAACCGGCCATGACATCCCGAAAATTGACATAGCCATGCTTCGTGTTCATATCCTGATCGAACGCACCGTAGCGCAACTCGACTTTCATTCCGACCCCTTTTTCGGGCCACAATCGGGGAGTCTTTTGATAAAGCGCTATCACGGCTTCCTGTTGGTGGATGGAAAGGGAAGGCCACACCTTCGTCCGGTAATACTTCCGATGCAACTCGTCAAAACGATTCAAAGTCTTGCCCAACAAATGAAAACTCAACAAGTATTGGAAAGCGACCGACCGGTCCGGATTGTTCACTGCCAACCGTTCCCACACTTCCAACAAATCTGCAGACACGGCATACTGTCCGCCTTTTCCCCACGCCCGCCTTTTCCCGCCCAACGACGGTTCTTCTTCCACAAGATCATCCCGATACAGATACTTCCGCCATTCAGCAGCCCATTCTTTGTAAAACAAAGTCTGCTCTAATATCCGGATGTATTTTTCCGCTACCGCATAAGCTCCGGTCAGGATATTCGTCTGTACCAAACGTTGCAAAAGACGCGGGTTTCCATCTACAGAGGAGACATATCCTTCAAATGCAAACTTTTGAGCGGAAGAGAGATCCCCCATTTGGTAGCAAATATCCGACAACACGATTGCCCCCGGAACCGTACTGTTCCATTCTGGCAATAATCCGCCTTTGCCTTGCTGCGGATAATGGAACAGTTTATCTCCCAATTCGCCCTGGCACGCCAAAGCCAAGTTCAGCAAGCTCAAAGTCCGCATGTCCGATACTGCCGCCTTATATCCGGCAACGACCTTATCCCATTGTTCTCCCCGCACATAATAACACAACTCCATGTTTTTCAACCAAATACAATTCTCTTTTTTTTTCATCCACCCCAAAAAGGCAACCAAAGGCAACAGCTGGACTGTGGTCCACCACCAAGCAGTCCGATCCAACACGCCTCTGCCTTTTCCGATCGGGAAGCAAGTCATTAAAAGCCCCGAAAGAAAAGCCAACCAAGCCCAATAGAGCTTATTCGCCTTCAACAAAGGCTCATAATAAAAATCCGGCAAAACGATCATTCGGTATTCCGGCTGCCAAAAGAAATGATAAGACCACCAAAGCATCAGGACAATCCCGAACGGAAGTGCCAGACATCCTTGCCATCCCTTCTCCCGCACCAACATCTCCCGGACCACGACTCCGGCAACGAACAAGGTTGCCACCGGCCCTGCCAATACAAACAAAACAGCCATCAACAGCCAACCCGCCAATACCCGTTTCCACGGTACGACAATACGCACATAGAGTACAAAAGCCCCAAGCATGCAACAATAAGCAACCGTCCCCTGCAACCGGTAATTCACATCGACATGCAAAGGGAGCAAAGCCAGAATCGGGCAAAGAGCCGGTAAATAACAAAAGACAGGCGATGTCGTTTGCCGGCAGATCCGTTGCATCAGCACACCGATCCCCAAAAACAAACCGGTCGAAACCAACGCACCACCCAAAGGAAGATGATAGAATTGCAAAAGGAAACCACCCAACCAGCAAGCCAACCCGCCAGGTTGTCGGCATGTTTCCTCAAAACAAGCCCAAGTGAGAGGAAAAACCTGCAATTGTTCGACATAATAAAAATAAAACGGATACCATATCTGCAAAAAGCAGAACAGACAGCAGCAAACAGTTCCCCAAAAAAAGAATGATTTAGCCTTCTTCATCTTATCTATTATATATCATGCGGTAGCCAAGAACCCATCTTCTGTACCACCCTCTTGGATATATAGACTCCAAAAAGCACTTTCTCCCCTAAAAGAATCCCCGTTTTTACAGGGCAACCGCACCAAAAGTTGCTATCCGGAACCACATCTTTTCTTTTATGAAAATTTCGCAAACCAACTATCATACTATCATATCCGGTTGTTAACTACTGTTTCACAATACGTTAAAAAATGACAGTTGCTGTTTTTTACTATCATTCTACTATCATACATCTATCACACTTTTTACATGACTATTCATTTATATAGCTGATAATATGATATTTATGTTTATATATGCAAAAATAACCATCGACAAAACGGGGTCATTTAAATATAAAACGACCTTTTTCGCCGAATAAGATGCAAAAACAAGGCATAAAAGTACCTCCAACATGGCTGATAAACTTCTCTGCAGACCCGTCTGGGCTTCGTGCAGACCCGGGTCTGCACCTCTCCCGCGCCCGGGTCTCCGTGGCGGGTACACCCGGGTCTCAAGCGGTTTTGCAAACGGTTTTTGACAAAAGAAAAGCCTGTCTTGATGAAAAAAGAAGCCGTTTTAACATGTTTTGCACCTGTTTCCGGACGGTCACTGTTTTTATCGTATGATTGATACACAAGACATTATCGTTTTACACCATGATAGTTATGATAGATGAAGATAGTACAAAACGGCAACTATCATACCATAACATATTGGTTTAAACCGATATACAGGCGGATATGATAGTATGATAGTTGTTTTTGCAAAAACATGTATGTAATTAGTCTGTATGGGTCGGTGGCGAAAACGGATGGACGCTTTATGATTCTGGTACGGTTGCCCAGCCCGTTTTTACCACAAATAAGAATAAGAATCGCCCAAATGAATTCTGATTTTCTTTAAAGCAATCGTGATTTGCCCCTCCACCGTCTTCTCCGAGATATGGAGCTGTCCGGCTATTTCCTTATTGGTCAAATTTTCCTCCCGGCTTTTCCGGAATATTTCGCGGCATTTATCCGGCAAAAGCGACACCGCTTCTTCTATCAGATGATGAAGTTCCTGCAACTCCAATTCCGAATCATAGTTTTGCACAATCTCCATACCCTCCATTTCTTCCAGATAAACCGGAATCTTCTTGTCCCGGATATAGGTAAAAGACTTATTGCGTGCCGCCTGGAACAAATAGGCTTTCAAGGTCAGTTTTATCTCAAAGTTCTGCCGGTTTTCCCATATATAGGTAAAAATATCCAGAACCAAGTCTTGCGATTTTTCCCGGTCATGGATGTAATAAGTAATAAAACGTTCCAAAGAATCCGCATACTGATAAAACAAATGCCGAAAAGCGATCTGATCTCCTTGTTTAATCAATTTCAGCAATAATATGTCATCACTATTCGTATTCATCCGGATTCCGACGTTCTTTTTTATTTTCAATTCGGGTACAAATATACGAAGCTTATTTAATCTTTTTCACGGAAAACAAAAAATTTACCTACATTTGCAATGTCTGGAGAGACTGTATAAGGAATATTTCAGAAGTGCCTTTTTTCTGTTAAAGTCGCCAATTTTTTAACAACACGCAAGGCACAGGTGACCTGCTATATCAAGTGGGTTGCTTGTTCGTGCGTGTACAGGGGTTTGGCGACACCTAACAGGAAAAAGAACAGCAGCCCACTTCTTTTTTAACAATTATGCCTTTTCCGGCTGTTTGAAAGGCCACAATAAATATATGACAATAATGTCCGCCCAACAAAAAGAAGATCGTTTATTCGAAAACATCTACCTTTCCTACTTTCCAAAAATGAAACGCTTTGCACAAGAATATGTGATATCGGAACAAGATGCGGAAAATATCGTGCAAGACATGTTCGCGGAACTTTGGGAAAAACGAGAAATGTTTACTTGTCAAACAATCCGGATCGCTTATCTGTTCACCATCATCAAGAACAAATGCCTCAACCACCTGCGACATAAAACGATTGCCCTGGAAACCATCAACAATATGCAAGAAGAATATAACATGACCCTTCGTATGAATTTAGATTCTTTAGAAGCCTTCGAGCAACATATTTTCTCCGACCAAGATATTGAAGATTTAATTAACCGGGCCTTAGACAGCCTGCCGACCAAATGCAAGGAAATCTTTATCATGAACAAACTGGAAGGGAAAAAGCAAGAACAGATCGCCACCGAACTAAACCTCTCAACCAACACGGTCAGAAATCAAATCAGCATCGCCTATAAAAAGCTTAGGAACGAACTAAAGGACTATCTTCCTTTATGGCTTTTCCTTTTTCATTGCACATAGAATCGCGGAGATGTTTACGAGTGACAGTCTGGGGACGAGACGATGAATCCGAAATCCAACGTAAAAAAATGATTTTCTTTTGGTACATTTTTCCGGAGTAAGTGTTTACAGCATGTAACATTTCATTCGCATGGAAAGACAAATCGAAAAATATTTTCAAGAAGAACTGAATGCAGACGAAAGACTGGATTTCTTAAAACAGGTTGAATCTGATAACGAATTGAAAAAAACAATTCATCAAATTCAAAAATACATACGCACTATTATCATTTTCCGATGCCGCCTGCGGGAAAAAGACTACTCGAGACAGCTACACCCAGTTCTTGTGTAAAATGAGAGCGAAACACATACGACAGATTTCATTCTACCTATTCAAATATGCAGCTATCATCACTTTACTCATTATATTCGCTTATCAGGCCGGCGTGAACCAGCATTCCGAAATTTTACAGGAGAATATCGAAAACAAACTGCACGTACCTGCCGGACAGCGCATCAAACTGACACTTCAGGATGGAACTACTGTATGGCTGAACTCCCACACAACTCTCACCTATCCTGCCATTTTTGACAAAAAAGAACGAAGAGTCGCCATAGACGGAGAAGCATTCTTTATTGTAGCTCAAGACAAACACAAACCGTTCATCGTCTCATCGCAAGGCATAGAAACGAAAGTATTGGGCACACAATTCAACATTTGCAGCTACCGAAAAAACAACGATGTGAGAACCAGCCTGATAGAAGGTTCGCTCCAAATCTATTTTACAGGGAAAGAAAATGAAAGTATCATATTGAGCCCCAACGAGCAAATAAGCATAAAAAACGGAACCATAAAGGTGGACACGATTTCTCATCATGACTATTTTTTATGGAAAGAAGGAATTTACAGTTTTAAAGACGAGTTGCTTGTTGATATACTGAACAAATTGCAACTCTATTATGATGTCCGGATAATCATAAGAAACCCGTCCATCAATCAAGAGAAATATACTGGAAAATTCCGACAACGAGACAGCATCGACGATATTCTCAGAATGTTACAAAAAATACACAAATTCAAGATACAAAAGGATGAAGAAAACAATATCATTACACTTAGTTAATCGAATGTTTAATATCTAAAAAAAATGCCTATGGAAACACATCTGTAAAAACAATGATTGATATCGGAAACATCCGTTATCAACAGACAAGCCTTTATCTACAAAATTCATTTAGTATTCACTTTATTACTTAGAAAAGAAATGAAAATGAACACTTTGTTACCGTCCTTCATGCTTTTCGCCTGTACTTTTCAGACGATAGCGCTTAATTCGGAAACACAAAACACAATCATAAAACTGGAACAGAGCGTGATATCAGTCGGCCAGTTGATCACTCAAATTGAAAATCAAACCGATTATCTGGTCGTTTTCAAAAGTCGTGAAGTAGACATAGAACGTTACATTACTGTCCAAAACACATCCGGGAAAATGATATCCTATCTTGAAGAAGCTTTCAAAGATACTGATATCACCTACGAATTCGACAACCGGTACATCCTCCTGCTGAAAAAGAACGATAAGGGCAGGACATCTCTTATCGGCCAACAAAGCCGGACCATCACAGGTACAGTAACCGACAACAACGGAGAACCCGTCATTGGTGCGAACGTGATCATAAAAGGGACTTCTATCGGAACAGTCACGGATGTCAATGGGAAATACACCTTGGAAGTTCCACCAAAAGCCATCTTGCAAATTTCTTACATCGGCTACCTGACAAAAGAAATCGTTATCGATAACAACAAAACGGCCGACGTCATACTGATCGAAGACACCCAAAAGATCGATGAAGTGGTAGTTGTCGGATACGGTACGCAAAAGAAAGGGGAAGTGGCCAGTTCCATTTCCACAATCAAATCCGATAATTTCGTAAAAACACCGACTACGGATGCCGCACAACTGATCAAAGGGAAAGTTCCTGGCCTAAGTATCATTACGCCGGATGCCAACCCGACTTCCACCTCGCAGATCGCCTTACGTGGAATCACCACCTTGAAAGCCAGCTCCAGCCCTTTGGTGCTCATCGACGGGATACCCGGCGACCTGAACTCCGTCTCACCCGATGACATCGAACAGATCGACGTCCTGAAAGACGGTTCCGCCGCCGCGATCTACGGAACCAGAGGAACAAACGGCGTCATATTGATTACCACCAAGAATGCCAATGGAGAAATGCCTACGGAAGTAGATGTCAATGCTTATCTTTCCACCCAGCAAATCACAAAGACCTTGCCGTTCATGAAAGCAGACGAATATCGCCGACGCGTACAGGAAGGATGGCCGGGAGCCCAAGACGACGGTGCATCAACCGACTGGCTGGACGAAGTGACCCGTACACCGTTCACACAGATTTACAACATCAGCCTGCGCGGTGGCAGCCGTACGACCAATTATGTGGCCAGCTTCGAATACCGTGGTCTGAACGGCCTGATCAAACGTACAAACAACCAGATGTTCTACCCGCGTGTAGAAATCACTCATCGCATGTTCAATAACAAATTGAAACTGAACGCAAGCCTGAGCGGTTACAAACAAACCTATTTTTCCGGTTCCGATGGTGGGGGCTACAACAGCGAAGTATATAGAAACGCTTTGATATACAATCCGACCACTCCTGTGTACGACAAAAACGGCAATTATTCGGAAAGCACTAAAAACGAATACTTCAACCCTGTATCCCTCCTGAACGAAGTGGAAGGAGAAAACCAAGCAACCAACCTGCGCATGTTCGCCAATATCACTTATACACCAATCGAAGGATTAGATATCAAATATCTGTTTTCTTCCAATACCTATAACCAAGTCAGAGGATATTACGAGACCCAGCAACACAAATCCACTTGGAAAGACGGCAAAAACGGATATGCTTCCCGTGGTTCCACGCGCTCAAATGAAGATTTGTCGGAACTGACCGTACAATGGAGGAAAACCATTTTTGAAGACCATTCGTTTACACTCTTAGGAGGATATAGTTGGCAAAAGACGCATTACCAGAATTTTTACATGCAGAATTTCAATTTTCCCTCCAATGACTATACCTATAATAATATGGGCACAGGGCAGGCACTGAAAGACGGACGCGGAACGGAATACTCGACGGCCAATGAAAGCAAACTGATCGGTTACTTCGGCCGTCTGAACTACAGCTATAAAGGGAAATATATGTTTGCAGCCAGTCTCCGTCACGAAGGTTCCACCAAATTCGGAGCCGATCACAAATGGGGCAACTTCCCATCTGTTTCTGCTGCCTGGAACATCAAAGGAGAACAGTTCCTGGAAGACACCGATGTCTTGTCCATCTTGAAACTACGTGCCGGATATGGTGTCACGGGAACGGTTCCAAGTGATCCGTATATGTCACTGAACACGCTGAACTTCGGAACTTATGTTTATTATAACAATCAATGGATCAAAACCATCAGACCGGATTCAAATGCGAACCCCGAATTGAGATGGGAAAAGAAAAAAGAGATCAACATCGGTGTCGACTTCGGTTTTTGGGAAGATCGCATCACAGGTAATATCGATTACTACAATCGCAAAACAGAAGATTTGTTATGGGACTATGACGTGCCATCTCCTCCTTACCTGTTCTCCCGTATGGTAGCAAACGCCGGATCGATGCGCAACCAAGGAATAGAAGCCGGTATCACGGTCATCCCTGTCCAAACAAAAGATTTCCAATGGACGACATCCATGAATTACTCGACAAACAAAAACGAACTTTTGTCACTTTCCAACGATCAGTTTGTCTCCAGCGGTTACTCGGATCAAGGTTCTACGGGAGAACCCTTACAAACGACAACCCACCGCATTCAGGAAGGACAACCGATTGGTAATTTCTGGGGATACAAAAGTATCGATATCGATGAGAACGGACACTGGATCATAGAAGGAGCCGACGGCAGTCCGAAACCGATATCACAACTACAACCGACAGACAAACAGATCATCGGGAACGGCCTGCCTAAACATTACTTGAACTGGAACAACACCCTAAATTGGAAAAACTTCGATTTCAACATGACCATGCGCGGTGCTTTCGGTTTCGACATCCTGAACATGCCACGCCTGCAATATGAATCGCCGGTCATGTTGTCAAGAGGGAACGTGCTGAATGCGGCATTCGATACGAAATACGGGAAAGTTCCTTTAGCGGCCGACCAAGAATTACAATATGTCAGCTATTATATCGAAAAAGGCAATTATTGGAAAATCGACAACGTGACCTTAGGATATACATTCAAATTCAATTCTTGGATAAAACGCTTGAGAATCTATGGCACGATTTCCAACCTCGCCACTATCACAGGCTACTCCGGCATTGATCCGGAAGTAAGCATAAGCGGCTTGGCACCAGGAGTCGACAATAAGAACCGTTATCCTTCTACACGGACTTACACATTAGGAATATCTGTCAAATTTTAATCGTAACGTAATTATCATGAATACTTATACAAAATTTTTTTTAGCGTTATGTTGTTCCGGAACAATCGTTTCCTGTAGCAATGACTTGGATGAAAAAGTATATTCCAAAATAACCGAACAAACCTACAATTACACGGTCGACGATTTCTCACCATCTATTGCCAGCGTATATAGCCAACTCAGAAGTTTCCCCAGTCATGGAGGATATTTCACGACACAAGAGGTCAGTGCCGACGCCATCGTCATGCCCCCTAACGCTTCCGGCTGGGATGATGGCGGAGTCTATCGACGTATGCACTACCAAACATGGAACTCCGAACAAGGACACGTCTCAGAAATATGGTCCAACTTCTATCAAGGCGCCTTATTATGCAACAAAGTGATAGAACAAATAGAAAACGGTATTTTACCGGCATCTTCCGAAGCGGACAAAACAATGGGATTAGCGGAATTACGGGCCATGAGAGCCTATTATTATTGGCAAATCTGCGACAATTTCGGAGACGCTCCGTTAGTCACGACAACCACGATGGAACTACCCTCCAAAAGTAACCGTAAAGAGATCTTCGACTTCATAGTAAAAGAACTGAAAGAAATCATCCCTTCTTTAAGTGAAGAACAAGGCGGAAATTTTTACGGACGGATGAACAAATGGGCGGCAAAGACGCTGTTGGCAAACATATACCTGAATGCCAAGGTATATACAGGCGAAGAACACTGGGACGACTGTATCCAACAGTGTGATGACATCATAAACAGCAACAGGTTCGCATTGTCCGACAACTACAAAGACCCCTTCCGTTCTACAGGCGTGGAAACATCCAAAGAGGTCATTTTCACCATCCCGTTCGATGCAAATATCGCCGGGGGTAATTCGATCCACATGTTTTCCTGGCACGGGGAACTGAAAAAGAAATACGAAACCGAAGCGACTCCTTGGGGATGCGGTTCAGCTATGGGGGTCACTCAATTCATCGACACGTATGATCCCGAAGATTCCCGTCTGGCCGATAGCTGGCTGATGGGCGAACAACGAGCTGCAGACGGAAGTCCTCTATACGGGACATACGACAAAATGGGAGAACCGCTTGTCTATACGAAAGATCTTCCGGACGGGAATTACACCAGTGAGATGGAAGGTTTTCGCATGAACAAATTCGAAATCGTAAAAGGCGAGCAATCCTCATCCGAAACGGATGTGCCTCTGTTCCGATACGCAGAAGTACTCCTGATGAAAGCGGAATGCTTATTGCGTTCGGGAAAACCAGGAGCCGGCCTCTTGGTCACGGAAGTCCGCAAACGGGCATTCAAAGACAATCCCGAATTAGCGATAGTAACCGATGCACAGTTACAAGAAAACAGTTCATATCAATATGGCTATGTGGAACACTACACCGTTACAGACAAAGGGAACACGGACCTCATCCGATTCGGTAGAATGTATGACGAACTGGGTTGGGAATTCGCATGGGAAATGCACCGCAGACGAGACGCCATCCGATTCGGTGTTTACACGAAAAAAAGCTGGCTCTCGCATAAACCACAAGGTGATTACCGATCCGTCTTCCCGATACCCGAAAAAGTTTTGACCTCCAATCCCAACTTGGAACAAAACCCCCATTATAAATAACAAACGTAATCAACTTACAAACCTCGCAGGGAAGCAAGCTTCCCTGCAAATAAAAAATGTCCTTATGAACAAACTTGTATTTACAACCGATTATTACTCAATATTTTATAGATAATAAGTCAGAAATATGGTTGTTATTTTTAATTGCACATTCTAAAAGGTGAAGATTTAACGCTTTTATTGATTATTAACTCAAAAAGGACATCAACTTGGGTCGTTTCTTCTCTTTTCCTTGCTATTCGTTTCCGATATTCCACTTTTGTTTTGGTCTATCTCATATGTACTGCAAAGGTATTGATTTTTGTTTGATATTGCTCCTTGCTTGCTCCTTGTCGTAGATTAATTTTCACACAGGAATTTTTGTTCTCTTTCTATAGGGGCTTGAAACAATCCATTTATTGGAAACAATTAAAGACGGAGCTGGTTTGCCCCAGTGCTTTTTAAGAAACAGGGCAATTATTTTATCTCCACAAAGGCTCTTGT
>OKRZ01000591.1_pt1 | contig 28417 bp, 26 predicted proteins | sample 1601141 | NCBI WGS metagenome assembly OKRZ01 (sample SAMEA3541524, study PRJEB24748) | human gut metagenome | biome: human gut; feature: human-associated habitat; material: faeces | place: China | collected 2012
ACTTTATATTCAGTACCTACAATCGTAAATGAATTGATGATCTCCTGTTTCCAGTAGCACATTCAATTATAAAGAGTCCATGTGAAAACAACATTAAATCCAGTAAATTTATTTCTTTTTCACAAAAATTCACTATTTAAACATCATTTGCATAATCCCCTATTTATCGCTATAATACAAATACAGAAAGGCTACTGGATACAGTGGTCACTCTGAATTATTTAATGTCAAAAGACACTAGTTGAATCCATTGGTGAGGGTGAACTAGTGTCTTTTACATTTTTCTATAATAATCAATGTGATTCTTAGTAATTCAACTAACGCCATTAAACACATGGCTACATCAATATATAGATAAATATACATACAACACGTCCTCCTGCAAAATCGGAATCTTTGAGAACTCAAGATATCATCCTTTTCATTCAGAGGGTTCACCGTTACTACATCCAGTAGCATTTTTAATTATAAAGAGTCCATGTGAAAACAACATTAAATCCAGTAAATTTGTTGCTTTTCACAAGAATCCACTATTTAAACATCATTTGCATAATCCCCTATTTATAGCTATAATACAAATACAGAAAGACTACTGGATGCAGTGGTCACTCTGAATTAATTTAGTGAAAAGACACTAGTAATCCATTGTGGTGATGTGAACTAGTGTCTTTTACATTTTTCTATAATCAATAATGTGATTCTAAGTATTTCTACTATGGCCATTAAACACATGGCAACATCAATATATAGATAAATATACATACAACACGTCCTCCTGCAAAAAAATCGAAGGATCTGTCGAGAACTCAAGCAGATATCATTTTTAATTCAGAGGGTTCACCGTTACTACATCCAGTAGCACTTTTAATTATAAAGAGTCCATGTGAAAACAACATTAAATCGTATGATTTCATTAAAAAAAGTCACTCTGTTGTGACTTTTTAATTACAATTATTCAACAATTTCTTTGATCTTTTCTGCAATATGCTTTGCATCCAAGCCATAATAATCCAATAAATCCTTAGGTTTTCCACTTCTACCAAACACATCCTGCATACCCAACATATATTGTCTGCATGCAATTCCTTCTGGTGCTAGTACTTCACTGACTGCACTACCTAAACCACCATAGATATTGTGCTCTTCTACAGTTACAATCACATCATGCGTTTTCGCTGTTTCAATAATCAATTCCTTATCGATTGGTTTAATAGTTGGAATATCGATGATTGTTGGTTTATTTTCTAACAACTCATATGCTTTTAAGCTTTCCTGTACCATTAATCCAGAAGCAATGATGGCTACCTTGTTTCCTTTTTTTAGTACATTTCCTTTACCGAATTCATACTTGTAGTTTTCATCATATACATCCTCAACTCCAAGTCTTCCTAGTCTTACATAACATGGTCCTTCAATTGAGTATACGGCCTTGATAATTTCTTCAGTCTGTTTGGCATCACAAGGCTGGAATACCTTCATATTTGGTATACTTCTCATTAACGCAATGTCTTCAATACACTGATGACTTGCCCCATCTTCTCCGACACTGATTCCTGCATGGGTTGCACATACTTTTACATTCAAGTTTGGATAACAGATACTATTACGAATCTGCTCAAAAGCTCTTCCTGCTGCAAACATCGCAAAGCTTGATGCATAAACTACCTTGTTACTTGCTGCCATACCTGCAGCGACTGCCATCATGTTTCCTTCGGCAATTCCCATATTGAAATGATGTTCCGGTCTAGCATTCTTGGCATCGATTGTCTTCGTTGATTTTGTTAAGTCAGCATCCAATACAAATAGATCATCATGTTCTACGATCAGTTTTGCCAAAGTCTTACCATATGCTTCTCTTGTTGCCGTTGCCATTATTCAAGACCTCCTAACTCTTTCATTGCCTGCTCATACTGTTCTTGGTTTGGTGCTGCTCCATGCCATGCATAATTATTTTCCATATAAGAAACACCTTTACCCTTGATTGTATGGGCAATAATTACGGTTGGTTTATCTTTTGTTTGTTTCGCTTGTTCAAACGCATTTCTTAATTCATCAAAGTCATGTCCATTTACATCCAATACGTTCCAACCAAAAGATATGAACTTACTCATAAATGGTTCTGGTGAAATCACATCCTCAATATTTCCATCAATTTGAAGATGATTATAATCAAGAATTGCACATAAGTTATCTAACTTATAATGAGCTGCTGCCATACATGCTTCCCATACTTGACCTTCTTCACATTCACCATCACCTAATAAGGCATAGATACGGTGATCATTTCCATCTACCTTATTAGAAATAGCCATACCTACGGCACAAGAAATTCCTTGTCCTAAAGATCCTGTCGACATATCCACACCTGCTACATAGTTCATATTCGGATGTCCTTGCAGTTTAGAATCAATATGTCTAAATGTAGTTAGATCTTCTTCTAACAATCCTTTTTCTTTTAGTGTGGCATACAATACAGGACTTGCATGTCCCTTACTTAATACAAAACGATCACGATCGATTGTATTAACATTTTCTTCATTAATATCCATCTGTTCAAAGTATAGTTCGGTCAAGATATCTGCTGCACTCAATGAGCCTCCTGGATGTCCTGACTTAGCACTATAGACTTCAGTAACAATATTCTTACGAATATTTGTTGCGTGTTGTTCTAAATTCACTATATTTTCTCCTATTTCCCATAATAAAAACTCGGCCGAATCAGACCGAGTTTTGGCGATTCATCATAATGCGATTTCTGAAAATGCATGTACTTCTATATTAGCTTGTGAAGTATCTTGAATAATCTTAGATCCTTTAAACCCAATCGTATACATACCGGATGCAATTCCTGCTTTGATTCCATTTACAGAATCTTCAATTATCATTACATCTTCTTTATTTAATCCCATTTTGTTTAATGCGTATAAAAATATATCTGGCTGAGGTTTTCCGTGTTCTACACAACTTCCTGAAACAATATGGTGGAAATATTCATAAACATTAAAGCGTTTTAATAAATCCACAATATATTCTTCGCCAGAAGAACTTGCTACCGCAATCGTCATATTTTTTTCTTTGCATCTTGCTAAGAAATCGGAAAGTCCAGGCATTGCCTGAATATCTGAACTTTCCATAAGACGATCGAAGTATTCGTATTGTCCAAATCGCAATTCGTCGAGACTGTGATTGTATAGATTGAATTGTTTTTGAAGGGCAACACAAATTTCCTGCATTCTCATCCCAATCAGGTATTGAACTTCTGACATGGTAGAATGAACCCCAATCGATTCTAAATATTGTAATACTGATTCTAAATAAATAATTTCAGAATCGAAGATGACGCCATCAAAATCGAAAATAACACCTTTCATATTATTTTCTAAAAGAATTTACGTGGTCCATGAATGCCTTAACACGAGTTTCATCAACAGGATTTTCGAACACTCCATCCACTTTTAAGCAGCTCGCAACAAATACACCGTCAGCTGTTTCTAATACTTTTTGAACATTATCTTTATTTGTTCCTGTCATTGCAAAGATAATTGCTTCAGGATAAGCATTTCTTACACGAGACATTAGCGACATGTCAGCAGGACATCCAGCAACATCACCAGTTACACCTAATCCATCTGGCTTGTCTAATTTCATAACTGGTTTTAATGCTTCAATTGGATCTCTACCCGCAATATCTGCACTTGATTCTACGTTTGCATAGTAGATCAATTTGAAATCATCAATTCCTAATCCGTGTCTTAAGCGTTGGATTGTTGCTCCATCTGTATCCATCAATCCACCACTTGTTGAATATACACCATGGTATGTTCCACGAGTGAATTTAGCACCTGTTACAGCAGCCAAATACAATGTAGCTTGAGCATCTCCAATTAAATGAACTCCGAAAGGAACTTTAATATCATCTCTTAATGCACCAATAACATAAGCCATAGAAGCAACCATTTCAAAGTCAGCTCCCTTTGGATATGGCAATGAGAATTCGTTAGTGAATACAACACCGTCTACTCCACCATTTTGTAAAGCTAATAAGTCATGGCGAGCACCATCAATTACACCTTCGATACCTGCTTCTTCATCAAATCCAGGATCTCCTGGAAGAGCTTTTAAATGAACCATGGCAATAATTGCTTTGTCATGGCCAAACATTTCTTGAATCCAATTCATGACTAATGCCTCCTATTATAAGATACCTAATGCAGCACCTAAAATACCAACGGCTGTCATAGTTAACATGATCTTAACAATACTTACATTACGACGTACACATGCATATACAATACCTGTAGTAATTACACCTAACAATCCTGGTAAGATTTGATCAAATAGTTCCTGGAATGCTACGGCAGTATCTCCGAATTGTAATACAAATGGAGTTGTAATATATAGTGTTGACGCAACCAAAGAACCTGCAACAGTTAAACCAACGATTGACATACAGTCTGTCAATTTTCTTAATAATGAAGGGTTAGTAATCTTAGAGAATGCACTTCTACCAAATTTATATCCTTGGAAGAATGTAAAGTAACCAGCACCTAAGATATATGCAGTATAAGTAATGAAGAAGAAGATAGGTCCCATTACACTACCCTTAGTGGCCATATCTAAACCAATAGCTAATAAGATTGTTTTCACTAATCCCTGCGTAATTGTGTCACCAATACCAGCAATTGGCCCCATTAAACCTGTCTTGATACTACTAATCATTTCATCTGTAATAGGCGCACCATTAGCACGTTCCTCTTCTAATGAAATTACGATACCTGGAATGATAGCTCCCCATTGGTTTTCTGTATTAAAGAATTCCATGTGTCTTTGTAGACCAGCAGCTAAATCTTCTTTTTTAGGATATAAACGCTTCAAGATTGGAGTCATCGCATGACAGAATCCCAATGCCATTAAACGCTCATAGTTTAAGCACATTTCAGAAGTTAATTCCCAAATGGCAAATGATTTTAATAAATCTTTTTTCGTTAATCTAATTTCTTTTGTTTCGTTCACAACTTCGTTCGTACTCATTATGCTTCTTCCTCCTTAAATCCCAAATACCACATCAATAATGCAGATGCGATACCTACTAATGTAACTGGAATAATTCCTAGTTCTAAATATGCAGCTAATACGTATCCAATAATTAAGAATGGAGCATATTTAACTTTGAAGATAGCTTTGATCAATAATGCCAATCCTAATGTAGGAAGCAATTTACCAACAGCTAACATACCATCAACGATGAATGCTGGTAATTTGTCCATGAATGCTTGGAAATAATCAGCTCCAAAGTAAACAGCTAAGAATGCAGGTAATGCATAAACTACTAAACGAACTAACTGAGGCATAACAACGTTGTTAATGAAGATTCCACGAGTATCACCATTTTCTGCACATTTATCAGCACGATGAACCCAGATACAGTTCAATGTCCAACGAGATTCAGTTGCAAGCATACCGATCAATCCCATACTAACCGCAATTGTACAACCCATTTCAGCTGGCTGATTTGTTAATATGGCAAGAGAAGTCGCAATAACAGAAGCATACGTAAAGTCGACGGCACTTACACCACCAATTACGATGTTTCCTAAATAAACTAACATTGTAGTTGTACCAATAGCTAAACCTAATTCTACGTTACCTAAAATGGCACCTACGATTGGTCCCCACATGAATGGAGCACATAGTCCTAATGACCAACACAAAAACTCAATATTCGCACTTGCTATCCATGCGCAAAGTGCAATCAAAATTGCTTGTACTAACATACTTTCTCCTATTTCATTTTTAATTCATTATTTATTTAAACTAGACAATTTAACAACTGCGTTTGAAGGTGTAGTCTGGAAGTATACATCGATTCCTCTAGCTTCTAAACGCTTCAATGTTTCTACTTCGCTCTCGCTAGCTGAAACGTTTTTATACAATTGAGAACGCTCTTTCTTAGCTCCCATACCACCAACGTTAAGAGATTGAATCTTCAACCCTCCATCAAATAATGCTTCTGCAACTTCTGGAGTCTTAACCAAAATGATTGTATTTTTATCATCATTATCATATTTAGCTACTAATTCCTCAACGTTTTCACATGGTTCAACCGCAAGTTCAATTCCACTTGGAGCGACCATCTTCATTACATCAATTAAGAATGTATCTTTAGAAACAGCTGTATCCACAATTAATACACGTTTTGCCTGATAAGATTTTACCCAAGCAACACACACCTGACCGTGAATTAGACGATCATCAATACGAAGAAATTTTACTGACATATCTTAGTCCTCCATCTTCTTAAAAATATCATTTTTTGTAACAATGCCCTGAATACCAATTTCCTTAGCCATTGCACACCATTCATTAAATTCTGTAGAATCCTTTTTCAAAGTTAATTCCAAAATCATTGGTAAGTTAACTCCTGTAGTCACAAACACATTATCCTTTTTCAAATAAGGAATAATACTGTTAAATGGAGATCCCGAAATAATATCGACTAACACCAATACATTTTCATCGGCATGTTCTTCAAAATAAGCATTTACCTTTTCTCTTAAGTCATCGATTCCCATATCCTGACATAAAGACAATGTATCAATACATCCTGGGTCTCCAAAAATCATTTGTGCAGTTTCCTTTAACGCTTTGGATAATGTTCCATGTGTTACAACCAACAAATTATTACTCATCTTATTTCCCCACTACTATTCGATTAATTAACTTTATGTCGTCTTTGGCTATAGATTCTAAATCCTTCTCTAAATCCGAAAGTTCGAGGACAGTACAATTTTCAATAGCAGCAAGCAACATAGATAAATTAGTTCCGGTAATCAATGAGAAATTATATTTTTTCATCATTTGCGTAATGGCCACTGTACAAGATCCAGCCAATACATCCGTCATCACAAGAACTGGACAATCACTTTTTAAAATGATTTGTTCAAATTCATCTTTTAACTGCAATAACGACATATCATCCTTCAAAGATACAACAGTCACATATTGATTCGCATCATGAATAAATCTCGATGCAGCCTCAACCATACCCTGACCTAAATTTCCATGCATCACTAGTATGATTTGTGTTTTAATCATCAAACAACACCTCATCCATCCAAATATCTTTTTCTCCAGGAATCTGACGAATACCAATCTGTATGCCATTCTCATCCCATTTTTTAATAATGGCAACATCCTTTGGTGTTACAAATACAGTTGGCGTTATCTGAATATTTTCACCAGACTGACAATTCCTTAAGCCTCCAACATTTACATATCTCGTTTGAGGTAAAACACAAATCACACGATCCATATCTTGAAAATTACTTGTAATGCACATTACATTCTTCTCAGACAATTCAGATTCTAATAGTTCTTCTTTAACTTTATCCAAACCGACAAATCGTAATTTTACATTGCTAGGCTTTGCCAAACATAAAGTCATTTTTGAGAATTCATCATCTACAACTTCGTCGCTGACAATCAAAATTTCATCCACTGAATACTTCTTAGTCCAAGTCTTCGCAACCTGTCCATGAAGCAATCGATCATCTACTCTCAACAAAACTATCATTGTTATCATCTCCCTATCCGGCCGTAATAAGAAAGTGAATTTCATGATTCCTTCTCGCAATGTTATTGTAGAACGAATCAAAAAGATTCACTATAGTATTAATTTCACTTATACAAGTGAAAAAAAGAACGGTTTTTAAACGCCGTTCCCATATGTTTTGTTCATTAAATTTCGATTCAACAATTCAATAAATTGATCATAATCCGCAATATACTTTGATTCCTTGCTACACCAATGCGATAAAGAATAGTAAATACTTTCAATAACATCCAATCTTAGGTTGTTACAATTGGAAAAAAAGATATATTTCACGTACGTTTTATTCCATAATACTTCATTTTTTAAAGAAATAAACTCAATTATTGGCTCGTTGACATCTTTTAAGGAATGTAAAAGAACACATTTTTCCCTAACTCCGAAAACTTAGGGAACATTCCCCAAACTAAACCTTCCGCTTTATCCTCTCCTATTTCACTTGAAAGCATTTCCTTAAGTGAAATAAGGACCTCTTCTTTCGACCTCAAATCTAAGTTTTCATGAAATCTTTCCCTTGTCAAATAATCTCCCATATTAATTTTCACATGACGACTATTTGAAATCACATCATACATCTCTTGAAAGCCAAGATTATTATGTCCCTGCAAGTAAATCATTGGAATATCCACTTCGATCGACAAAGGAATCGTCGAAATTAAAATGTCATTTTCCTCAAAGTGAAATGAATTCAAGTGTAATAAATCCACTGTTACAATATCACTTAACTGATTCGAAAACCTTTCATTCAATTGATTCAACATCAAAATCATTTCCGGCCTTCCATTTCCGCAAACCAATACAATTCTTTTCTTTACTTCTACCTTTTGTTTTTGTATTGCCAAGTTAAAATACAATACTAAGTAGGCAAACTCATTCTCATCAATTTCTATGTTATACCAGTTCTCAATCTCATCCACAGCCTCAATACAAACTTCAACCGCAAACTGATATTGTCGCATTGTCTCATACAATAATGGATTACGCATGAACAACTGATTTTTTACACGATTCACCATAGCTGGAATGTGCAACTTCAACAATTCATTTAATTCACTATTCAAAAAGAATGATAAATTAAATCTTTTACTTATACGACGATAAATATTATATAGAAGCTCATCCACATCCGACTGTTGCGTATCCACCTTACTATTCGTAACAATCGCCTTTGACTGAATGTGGATAGCCAGATAAGCCACCTCCGATTCAGGTAATATGATTGGGAACTGATTTTCTAACATTACTTTCAAATCCTTGGCCGCACTATATGCCTTCGTCTCTTTTAAATTTGCAATTTCACTATCCTCAAATGAAACATATTGATAAAACTGATAACGACGAATCGCCACCATAATATGAATCTCCATATTCTCAATCGAATAATTACTAAATGTGATTTGATATTTATTCAATACATTCAATAAAGCCTCACGAATATAGCGCATTTCCTTCTCATTCTTCTCTGTATTCGTATTTTCATTTCCATCCAACGCAAATACATCATTCGCCTGATTTTGGAAAAAGAAATCACAAATACATCTACGCTTCTGAATTTCACTACCCACCAGTAACAATCCCTTATTGCTTGATTCTACCTGCAATGAATAATTATCAAATATCTTACGAACATCCTTCATATCCAAATTTAATGTAGAACGATCCACATATAATTCTTCCGCCAATTCTTGAATGGAAATCTCAAAGTCCACCATTAAAAGCTTGCGAACCAAATATAAAATTCGCTCCTGACTCGTCTTAGGAATCAACATAGTCATCTCGCGATTCAATACATTTCGGATAACACCAAAACTCACCGAATCATGAATCACAATCTCATAGCCCTTGCCACGCGTCGAAATCAAATCCGCTCCATACTTTTCAATGACCGACTTAATTGCCAGCATATCCGACTTGATTGTTCGATCCGTAACAGACAACACCTCACCCAATTCCTTACTCGTTGTCTGTCCATGATTTAATAAATATTGAATAATCAATTTGTTTCTATTACTTAAACTCTGCATAACTCAACCTATCTTCTATTCCTTTAAAAAATATTAAAAACCATTTAACATTAAAACTCAAGCGAATCCCTAAATAAATGTAAGCCCTATCGTATAATCATCTCTATCTAATCTCTCTATTTTTTTCATTCCACAAAAAAGCAACCACTACCTAAGCAATGATTGTCTTCAGTCTTCTATGAAACTTATATATATGAATAGCTAATAAAATTATTAATACAATTGATATAGTTCTGTGAAGCGTTAAAACAATTGGATGTTCAACCCATACTAATCCTAGTATTCCTAGTACAAAAGATACTACCTCGTTTGCATAATCCCCTATTTATAGCTATAATACAAATACAGAAAGACTACTGAATACAGTGGTTGCTCTGAAATCATTCTAATGCTAAGGCACTAGTCAATTCCTTTGCGATTGGGCGGACTAGTGTCTTTTGCATTTTTCCATAATCATCAACGTAAGTCATAGTATTTGAACTATAGTCATTAAAGTCATGGCAACGTCAATATAAAGATAAATGTACATATGACAACCTCCTACAATAATCGGAATCGAGCCAAGAATACAAGCTAAATTACTTTTAATTTCAGAGGTACCACCCTACTATATCCAGTAGCACTTTCAATTATAAAGAGTCCATGTGAAAGCATTATGAATTCCAGTAAATTTGTTACGATTGTTCCTATTTCATCTAAAACGACTTATTTTCATTGAATTAGATTTTCCAAAGTCATATAAAATAAGAGAACGTCGAGTAAGCGTTCTCTTGAAAAAATTCTAAAATAATAATTGCAACCCCATCACGATGAACCACATATAAGCACAAGTCTTAGGAATCATAAATAGAACTACTGTTCTAATTTGTTTTAACACAAACACTCTTTCCAGAAAACGCAATTCCAAATCTCAATATCTTTTTGATTCCTTCACTCTTCATCTCAGAATCATATTCCATACTATGAATCTGACAAAGAGCTTCATCCGCCAAAAGCGTTAATTCCTTATCATCAAGATTCTTTTTCCACTTGATTTCCATAATCATTCCTGGATACTTATCATCTCTTGGTATTAAGCCAATATCAAATCTTCCTTTACCAGACTCTCTATTCGACTTTATTTTGTATTGATTATCCATCATCGAAATCAATCCTAAAATCAATCCATGACAGAAAGATTCACTGGCCGTATCATAAAAGCTAATTGCTTTATTCATATATTCCGAAATAGCTTTTTCTAGTTTTACATAATCATTTAAGAACAAACTTTCCGCAATCTTATCTGCAGTCGTTCTTGATACTGCACCAATCTGCATCAAATGTGCCAAAATCTCACTTTTATAAACGGAAGCTATCTCTTTATTTGGAATCGATACCTGGCACAAATAAGATCCATCCGCCTGCAATTCTTTAATCGTTGTCTTCAAATACCCAGCTACCAATAATAAACTATAGATATTAGCTGGATCATCTATAAGTGAACGATAAACAACATTTTGATCAATTCTTGCCAAAACTATATCCCCACGAATCAAAGAATAAAGCTTTTCTGTAATATCCTCATCCGCCACTTTTAAAACATCTTCGAGAATCTCATTCTTTCCAGTATTCACCCAATATGCCTGTGGAACACATCCCTTCGAAATATAATTAATAACAGACCACGGATTATAGATTTCTTCATTCCCAAACAAATATCCATCATACCATTCTTGAAGTTCACTCTTTTTTTCAGCAACCCCATAATAATCTAACATTTCACTTACTTCTTCATTTGTAAACCCAAAATAACAATCATATGCTTCATCCATCACTGAATTCACAGTTAAATTATTTAATCCACTAAAAATACTTTCTTGAGCAATTCTCAAAATTCCGGTTAAAAAGCCGTAAGAAAGATTTTTATTATCCTTAAAAGCACCAGAAAAGAAATTTCTCATAAAGCCAATGATTTCATCATAGAAATCCTTAGAATACCCTTCCTGAATTGGAGTATCATATTCGTCAATAATAATAATTGGAGCTTTATCATAATGCGACGCAAGCATCTTAGATAACTTTTCAAGTGAAAAAGACAATTCCACTTCATTTTCTGTTGCCCTTAATACTTTATTAAAATACTCCTTCTCATAACTCGATATTTTCCCACTACTCAACAATTCCTGATGTCTTCCATATTCTTCTTGAAGTAACGATTTAATTTTCTCTACAGTAGCTTTCCAAGAATCAAACTTTACATCTTTAAAAGTAAGAAAAATCACTGGATACTTACCTTGATGCATTCGATAGTTTTCCCCACACTTCCAAATATTCTTATCTTTAAAATATTTAGACGTATCCTCATCCACATTTTCAAAATACACTCTAAGCATATCCATATTCAATGTTTTTCCAAATCTTCTTGGTCTAGTGAATAATGAAACCAATGGCTTTTGATCTAAAAACTCCTTAATTAACATTGTTTTATCCACATAATAATAATCCGATTGAGCACGCACATAGTCTGAAATACCAATAGGCAAAGGCTTTCTATCTGTACTCATCCCTTTTTTACAGTATTCACCAGATGAAATTCTTCCATCTACCGGTTTTGTTGCTTCATCTGGAATTTCCCAATTTTTTCCATTCTTAACAGCACCAGGAATTCTTCCCGATTTACACAAACTCGAAACCGCACGAACACTAATATTCCAAATTAAAGCCATTTCTTTACAAGTTTTCATGTGAACACCACCAATCCTACTACCAATAGTATACCTATCATTCAGAAATATGTCGATTTCTTTCGGCATTTTATTCGGAAGATTATCAATTTATAGTAACATTCTTCTTTTTAGAAAATAAAAAAGGTGCTATAAGCACCAAGTATTGTGAATTAGAATAATAATTGTAATCCCATCACAATGACCCACATATAAGCACAAGTCTTAGGAATCATCAATAAACCAACCTTTGGTTTTGTCTTAGACCACAATGTAACCGGGATGTAACAGCCAAAAGAAATAATGATGGCCGCAACCATACGGTTCATATGTAAATCGTACATATTTCCTGAAATGGCATAAAGAATAATCACGCCAATTCCAGTTACGGCAAACACGGCATTACGAATTACAGACAACTTCCTGTTTCCTTCTTCTGAAGTCCAATTATTTTGTGGTAAGAAACATACTACGATACGAATAATTGCTGAAATCCAAATCATAGCCTCCACCCAAACTGGTGCAGTCAATGTTGGAAATGTTAATTTCCAGATAAACAATAAGATAATATAGAATACTGTCATTGTGATTGAAGATACCTGCAATCCAATTCCAAGCTGCCTTTTAATTTTATCGTTTGTTCCATATATTGCTCTTTTAATACGAGGAACCAAGTGGAATGCATCTCCACCACACAAAGTCAATGTTAATACACCATATAATACGAACAATGGATTTCCTTTAGAATATACAAAGAATAAGATTCCGGCAATTAAGTCAAAAATCAAGTAACAAGTAACAAGCATCAAAAATTGCTTCCATTACATCAGGCATTTTTTTCATTTGAAATCATCCTTTCTGCATTTTCATACACCTTTTGAAATACATTCATAAACACTTTGATCTCTTCTTCACTAAGTCCCTCAAACATATCTTGCGCAAACTCTTTTTGTGCCCATTTTCCATCTTCAATTACTTCATTGGCCAATTGTAGTAAATGAATAGTTACATGCTTTTTATTGTCTTTGTCGACTCTTCGCTCAATAAAACCACGATCTTCTAATACTTTAAGTGAAGTCGAAACATGAGACTTTGTAGACTTACGAATACGAACAATGTCCGCAGCCGTATTGTACTCAGGATTGTTGTAAATAAACATTAATATGTCATACTCCAACTGTCTTAACTGATATTTTTCACAAACACCAGAAACCTTCATCTCATAATATCTCGTTATCGTTTTATGTTCATCCCAAAAGTGCATATGCTCCCTCCTATTTGTTCTATTTAGAACGATTAAATTCTATAGCTACTCTCTAAGCTTGTCAACAACTTTTTATTGACACTTTTTATGTAAAAATACTATCCTAATTATAAGGAAGGGATCCAAATATGCATACACAAAAATCTAACTTTCAAACACTGAAATACTTCTTTTACGTCTTAATGATTGCAATCTTAGGATGGTTTTGTTGCATGCAACTATTTGGTGCTAGCGAACAAGACTATAACGACCCATCCAAATCCATAATCTATTCCGGTTCCTTTTACTGGAATAAAGAGGATGGTTCTAAACAAAAAATAGAGATTCCCGGAACATATGAGGTAAAACCAGGTCATACCATGGTTATTACAACAACCTTGCCTAAAGACTATGATGAAACGTCTTTTGCGATTCGATCCTCTTTGCAGGACATTAAATTCTACGTAGGCAAACAACTACGTGCACAATATTCCACAAAAGATACAAGAATGGCTGGTAAAAATTCAGCGAGCCGCTACATCTTTTGTCCTACAACCTATAAAGATGCAGGAAAAACATTACGTATTGAATTAACAACCTTCACTTCAAATTATTCTGGCATTGTCAATGAAGTGTATTGTGGTAATAAAGCCGACATTTGGCAAAATATATACAATACTTATGGAATATCCACATTTATTGCCTTCTTTATCTTATTTGCCGGCATCACATCCATCCTGTTTGGCATAGCCCTAAAACATGTCTACCACACAACCTTTGACATGGAATACTTCGGATGGTGTATGGTCATGGGGTCTGTCTGGATGCTTGGAGAATCCAAGATTCGACAAATCCTAGTACCCAATGCCTCGGCTTTAGCTGCTTTATGCTTTGTGATGATCATGCTGAGTCCATTACCCATATTGTTCTATGCCGACAACATCCAAAATGGTAAGCATAGAAAACTCTATCAAAATATTGGTTATATAGTGATTTTAAACTTTGTTATTTCTTCCATACTCTATCTAGCAAAAATCAAAGACTACATTGAAACACTACCCGCTGCACAATTGCTACTCGTCATTGTGTTTATTTTAGTATTAATTCATTTAGTCCAATATATACGTAAAAATAAACAATCAAAAACAGACTACATTTTATTGATTGGACTCTTTATAGTCCTAGTCTGCGTTGCCATTGAATCTGTATCCGTTTATTTTGTCGCAACGATTTCAGGTATTTTTATTGGTATTGCCATGATCATATTACTCTTCACAAACATTGTTCGTACCATCCAAAAAATTCACATTGTAGAAGAAAAACGTCATCAATTGGAACTGGAAATTGAAAAGAAAGAAAACAAAAAAATAACACTTCAAATGATGGAATCCCTCTCTACAACAATAGAGGCAAAAGATGAATATACGCGTGGACACTCAAGGCGTGTAGCCCAATATGCAGCATTGATTGCCAAGAACTTGGGTTGGACAAAAGAAGAGATTCAAAACCTTAAAAACTGTGCTTATTTACACGACATTGGAAAGATTGGTATTCCAGACCAAATCTTAAATAAGCCTGGTAAACTAACAAATGAAGAATTCAATTTAATCAAACAACACACTACAATTGGACAAGACATCTTAAAAGACATAACGATCATTCCACATATAGATGAAGTCACAAGAAGTCACCATGAACATTATGATGGTACTGGCTATCCAGATGGACTTAAAGGAAATGAAATTCCAATACAAGCACGTGTAATTGCGTTAGCCGACAGTTATGATGCCATGAATTCAAGAAGAATCTATCGTAATGCCTTAAGTCATGGACGAATCTATCATGAAATTCAAATGAATGCAGGTACACAATTTGATCCAGACATCACAAAAGTCTTCTTGAAATTAATGGATAACGGATCTTTATATAACTTAGAACACGAAATCCTTCCATCACAAGAAGACACAATCAATAAGTTTATTTCCGATGTTATGACAACCATGCAAGATCAGCAAGAAACAAAAAACATAGATTATCTTACAGGTCTTCCCGTTCGTAATGTAGGACAAAAACGCATTGCGAGCGCTATGCAAAAGACAAATGGATGCCTGATCTTTCTAGATATGGATAACCTAAAGAAAATCAATGATATCTATGGACATAAAGCTGGAGATAGAGCTCTAAAAAGCTTAGGAAAACTATTGCTAGACATCCCAATACCTAAGATCGCATGTCGTATGGGAGGGGATGAATTCCTTCTATTTTTACCAGAAACAAATACAGAACAAGCCGAAAACACAGTTTCAAATGTGATTGAACAATTCAAAGAAAGCATCAAAGGGGATAGTGAAACTCATTTTGCAGCCCTATCTGCCGGCATGCTCATGTGCACTCGAAACGATACGTTTGCGGATGCCTATTCAAAAGCCGATAAAGCCTTGTATTATGTGAAACAAAATGGTAAAAACAATTATTCTTGGTACAACCAAATCCATTATGGTAATACATCCAATACAAGTTTAGACTTGAAACAAATCGCAAATTCCCTACAAACCAGTGGAAGCTATTCAGGCGCATTACACCTAGAATATCGCGATTTCACAAGACAATATGAATACATACACCAATTGATGACACGAAACCAATGGAACTGTTATCTAGTCTTGGTCACTATGGAAACCGTACAAGATACACTTCCATACATTGAAGAAATTGAAGAAGCCCTTGAGCATATGGGTGAAGCCATTCAAGACAACATTCGAAAGGTTGATGTATGTACTCGCTATAGTGCTATGCAATATTTGATTATTCTATCTCATCCTGCAGAAACACAGATTCCAAACATCATGTCACGCATTTTTATGGAATACTACAAGCTACAAGATAGTCAAAACTTCACGCCTAGCTATGAATACATTTCTATGAAAAAATAAAAGCCAGATTTTCATCTGGTTTTTTTTTGCAACATATTCGCATATTGTCTTGTACATAAGACAAAAGCCTTTCGAATAAGTCGAAAGGCTACTATACTAATCTTCATATGTGATTGTTTTTGAATTTACAATCTTTTTAAATTCTTCATAAAGCGGATGTTTCTTAATTGTTCCAAGCTCTTTACTAATTCGATACGCAAATAACTGGAATACTTGAAGATACGTTAATGCCACTGTATCAGCACATGGATTTAATAATGTTAATACATGATCATCCTCGTATTCTTTATCTGTAATGTAATACACGCGGTCTGAAACAGCTCTTGAAGCTCTAAAAATCTGATAAGAACGATTCGAAGTTTCATCCTGTGCATCAATAATAAATACGTTGTGCTTGGGAGATAATTGTAGATTTGGCCCATGAATATATTCTTCAAGTTCATATCCACAAGAAACAATTTTTACAGTTTCCCCAATTTTTAGTGCAGCCTCCTTTGCCACACCCTCAGCCGGACCACATCCAGCTGCATACATATGCTCCATTGACAATAGGTTCTTTCTAAACTTTTCTAAGAAAGCTTCTTCACGAACAAAGTTTTCCTTTTGAATCGACGCAAAGCTTTCGCAATAGTCATCAAACCAAGCTGTATCTACTTCTTTTCCTTGTTTTTTTAAAATCGCAAATGTCAATTTCATCAAGAATAAAGCAAGTGTCGTTACCCCCTTAGTAACAAAACCTTCTTTTTCTTCATCAACATATCCAATGACTACATCTGCATGATTTTTAATATCACTATTTAAGTCACCGGTTAACGCAATTGTCTTACGATTTATTTTTTTTAATACATCCAATGCATCCAATGCATTTTTACTATATCCACTCTGCGAAATCACAAAGACAAAATCATCTTCAGATAATCTTGGATAGTATGCGAATGTATATGGAGAAATAATCGTAACATCTACTCCTAGATATTTTTCCATAATATATTTAGCGCACAAAGCACCATTTCCACTTGAACCAGATGCTACGATTTTAATGTTCTTATAGTTTCCATCAACATAAACCTGTGCCAATTTATCTGTTTGTTCTTTGTCTTTATATACTACATTTAAAATATCTTGCGTCTGCAAAATATAATATTCCATAGTTTCTAATTGTTCCATTTTTCCTAATCCTAAACGAGAAAAACCAGTGAAATTATATTTTAAATCGATAAGCACCCTTGTCACTTCGAATATAACAATGTGTATATTCAACTAGATTGTCATCTTGATCATAGCCAAGATATTGAAATCTATATACAGGTTCTTTTATATTTCCTAAAAACTTTGCGACTCGCTCACTTGGAAATTGAACAATAAGTGTTCGCTTAAAATTATAAGGATCATGTCCCTTAGTGGCCATAAAATCATATAGTGATACTTGGGCAAAATCATAATCTTCAATACCCTGAACATACTTATATGGTATATAGGCAATTTCAAGCGAGAACGGTTCATCATTATAATAACGAATACGCTCTAGACAATACACCTCTTCACCTTCTTCAAGCTTCAATCGCTTGCGAATAGATGTTGTGGGTTCAATTTTTTCAGAAACGATAACCTTACTGCTGATAGAATATCCTTGTGCTTTTAAAAAACTACTAAAACCTCTATGTTCATTCGCATCATCATATGTTCCCCAAGAAGGCTTATCGATTTGCTTAGCTACATATGTTCCTTTATTAGGAACCTTCACTAGTACCCCGTCTTCTATTAAAACATTCACAGCTGAACGCACAGTCTGACGATTCACACCATACTTTTCAGCTAAATCTCTTTCTGATTCCAGGCGTTCCCCTGGTAATAATTCACCATTATCGATACGTGTCAATAATGTGTTTTTTAATTGTAAATATAAAGGTATACGTACATCCATATTATTCGTTCTCCTCATCTGCATACACATAACGATTCATTCGCATTACAGATTCGTGATAACTTTTATATTTATTATCTTCTGTATACAAAAGACCTCTACGTAATACCAATGGACTGTTTTCCTCAACCTGAAGATACTTACTTTCTACTGGATTAGCATTCACAACAAGAATTTCCTGACGACCATGTGTAAATCTCACGCCATAATCATTTTCTAAAATCGAAAACAAAGAATTATTAACTAAATCTTTATCTAACAATCCATGAAAGTATTCAGCCTCAAAATAAGCAGTTTCAAGTGAAATAGCTTCATCCTCTAAATAACGAACTCTTTCAAATTCGATTAATTTCGTCCCTAAAGACACGCCCATTTTTTTGATCAATTTTTTATTACTATCGATTACCCTTAAGAAAAGCACCTTACGATGCATTGGCTTTCCTAAAGTTTCAATTCGACCACTCATACTTGAAACAACATTGAGCGTTTCCATAATGCGTGGTTCTGCCACATAATAACCCGATCTTTCAATACAATAAATCCAACCCTCATCGAGCAAGCTCTCTAACGCCAAACGTACAGTCGCACGTTGACAATCAAATATTTCACAAAACTGTCTTTCGCTAGGTAATTTGTCATGAGGTTTGTATTCACCTATTTCAATTTTATAGCGAATCTCATCCGCTATGTAAATATCTCTTGTAATAGCCTTCATAAAAACCTCCCTCAATCATGAGGTATTATACCATGTTTTAACCCCAAAAAATAAAGGGTTGAAAAAGTTTCAACCCTTTTAATTCATTATGTTTAATTATGCTAAAATACCGAAATATGCACAAACAACACAGATTGCCATCATTGCAAACATAATTACAAGTGGTTTAACTTTCTTATTCAATAAGACATATACTAATCCAGTTAATAGTAATGGTAATAATCCTGGGATAATTCCATCAATAATAGACTGAACTGTTGTAGCTGATTCACCACTACCAATCGTAATTGGAACTGTTAAATAAACCATTTCAGCTGTCATAGCACCCGCAACGGTTAAACCTAAGATACTTGCTGCTTTACTAATCAAGTCCATAACACCTGATTCTTCAGCAGAAGTAATGAAATCAGAACCAAATTTGTAACCTGCAAATACTAATAAGTAACGCATTACAAATGCAGGAACGTTAAAGATCAACAAGAATAAGATTGGTCCTAAAATGTTTCCTTGTAAAGCTAATGAAGTACCGACACCAGTAGCTAAAATTCTTAATGTTCCCCAGAAGAAACTATCACCAATACCAGCCAATGGACCCATGATAGCTGTCTTAACGTTTGAAATTGAGGCAGTATCAAAGTTTTCCATATCCTGCGCACGTTTTTCTTCCATCGCAACACTAATTCCCAATGGCAATGTGATAACGTGTGGAGTTGTATTAAAGAACTCTAAGTGACGTTTACATGCTTCTTTAAAATCTTCTGGATCTGGATAAATCTTTTTCAATGCTGGAAGCATCGCATAAAGATATCCATCATTCATCATACGTTCATAGTTCCACGTATGCTCCATTGAAATCGCGCCAAAGAATACTTTTTTCAATTCCTTTTCAGTAATGACGCCCTTATATTCATAATTAGAACTCATCTAAGCCATCTCCTTCCTCAACAACTGCAACTTTGCCCTTTTGATCTTTTTCTTTAAAGAACATTAATACTACATAAGCTAATGTGAAAATTGCGATAGCTGTTGTATTTAATCCTAAATATTGAACTGCGAAGAAACCAATAAAGAAGAAAGGAGCAATCTTTTTGTCCCAAATCATCTGTGCTAACATCGCAAATCCTAATGCTGGAATTACACCACCTGAAATATTAATACCTGTTTGTAGCCATTCTGGAATTTGACTTAATAAACCAACTACGGCGTCACTTCCAAAATAGAATGCACATGGAATTACAATTAAACGTGCTGCGAATGAGCAATAACCACCGAAGAAATAGTGGAATTTAAATTTTGCAACATTTCCCTCTTCGATATCTTTATCCATCAAGTGAGTGAATGTCAACATAATTGGAGATCCAACAACTGAGTTCAAAGCCAACATAACTGTAGAAATTGGTAAACCTAATGCCAATGCTGTCTCAGGTCCTGTTCCAGCTTGAATTGCCAAAGCTGTACCTAAGATCGTTCCTGAAATCATATCAGGAGGTATGTACGCACCAATTGAAACTGCACCAATAAACGCCAACTCAAGGGTAGCACCCATAACGATTCCTAATTCTAATTGACCGAATACTAAACCAACTAATGGTCCTAAAATAATAGGTCTTTGAATTAAAGATGTACCCAACAAGAATTCTGAACACGCAAATAACGTGATCAAGAAAATAAATAAAGTCTTAACTAACATCTTCTTCTCCTCTTAAAAATTGTTATTTTAATAATTCTTTTGTATCAACTCGTTTGTCTGATGGAACCATCTGTGTAAATACTTCAAATCCATCATTCATTAAGTCTTTTAATATTTTTTCATCGTTATCACTTACATAAACTGCTTTTGAAATCACGTGACGATCATCTGTTGGTTTTGTACCACCAAGATTGATTGACTTGATATTCAATGCTCTTGCAAGCTTATCAGCATCTTCGATACTTTCGACTACAATAAACAAATTGTACTTATCTGTTACACCAGATTCGATTGCTTTAATAGAATCATCAACTGTTTTAGCTACAACCTTTACGCCACTAGGTTTTGCCATTTTAATAGCTGACATACGCAATTTGTCATTCAACAATGTATCACAAGCTAATAAAATACAGTCTGTACCAATTTGTTTACACCAGCTAAAAGCTACCTGACCATGTAATAAACGGTGATCAATACGAAGTAATTTAATCATTTCTTTCCCCTTTCTATAACTCATCTAAATCTGAGTCTATTTCCATATCGTTACAATAAACGATCCCTGTTCTAGCTTCTTCGATACAACCACGAATTGTATCTGCAACATCATCACTTGCTGGACAAGTCAATAGAATTGACATTGCCAAGATCAAGTTGGTTCCAGTGACTAAATGAACATTTTCTTTAGCTGTAAGCTCTAATAATTCATTATTTACACTTCCACCAAATAAATCTGTCATAATTACGAACTCATCTTCAGGATGATCTTCCACTTCTTTAACAATCAACGGTTTAAAGAAAGGCTCTTCTTCTGTGTAAGCACAATATACTGAAACGTTGTCTTGTTTTCCAAGAATCAAATCAAGTGAAGACTTAATACCCTTAGACATATAAGCATGTGTTGCTAAAATAAATCTTTTCATCAATACATCCTCTTCTCTATACTGGATTTTTACTTAAGTACTTGCTTTTTACCATCCAACTATGCCCGCTTGTGGATGGTATGTAATTACGTACCATTTGTACAATCAAAGTATACCAGTTATTAATACATATTGCAAGCGTTTACATAAAATATTTTTAATTATTTTTTTGCCAATATTCTATGATGTTATAAGCCTCTAAAATATCGCTCGCAATAACATCTGCCAACCCCTGATTAAAGTTATAACGATGGTCCTCTTTGGCAATTACACGAATATTCGCATTGATACAAGCCTGTATACCATATGTCGAATCCTCAATTGCGATGACCTCATCTGGTTTTAATCCCAATCTTCTTAATGTCTCTAAATAAATTGCTGGATCTGGCTTACTCTCCTTAAAATCATAGCCACTAACCATACAATCAAAATATTGAGCAATGCCACACTGACTTGTTACCATCTTAATATTTTCTAAAGAAGAACTCGACGCAATCGCAAGCTTATATCCTTCTTTTTTCAGTCTAGGCAATACATTCAATACATGAGGATTTATAATGGTACGATAATCCAAATTAAATTCCATCGCATATAAACCTGCCCTTAATTCTTGAGGCGTATATTTATTATCTAAATAATCCGCCATGATTTCATATGTCCTCTTATCAGAAGAACCCACAATCTTATACATTGCCTCTTTTAGATCCAGATAATCCACATCTTCTTTTAATACATCTAAAATAAAATCAATGACTTCCTGTAAGTAAATGGGTTCTGAATCGATCAAAACACCATCCATATCAAAAATAATACCTTTATATCTCATAATTACCCCTCCATTTTCAAGAAAAGCCACCCTTTCCAGAGTGGCTTCACAATGCAATTTAACTATTAATATTCAAATTGTCTGTAGTAACGACGATATTGTAAGTTGTGTTTAGTATAAACTTCGTAGTGTCTAGACAATCTACCAGTTAAACAAGCAGTAGTAATCATTGGTACAACGAATTTTCTGAATTCATTGTCTAAACGAACTGCATATTCACTAGCATCAAATACTGCATATTGGCAATTGATTTTTTTACAGAATTCTTCAACACGATTATCTTGAGCTCTAAATTCATCTTCACCCTTAACAATAAATACTGGAACTTTATCTTGAATCAATTCTAATGTTCCGTGGAAGAATTGTGCTGAGTTAACAGGACGGCAACGAATCCATTGCATTTCTTCTAACATACACATAGAGAATAATAATGTTTCTCCCCAAAGAGCACCAGAACCTGTAAAGATTGTGTATTCAGCATCATATAATTCAGAAGCCATCTTCAATCCGATTGGTTCAAATTTTTTCTTAATTGCTAATAAGTCTTCAAAGATATATTCAGATAATTGGTCTGCAAAACGATCATAAGCATCGAAATCACCACGTAAGTTCAATAATTTATAGATAAAGAATGCTTGTAATACATATGAGTGTTCGCAATATCCAGTAACAACTGGTGCATGAACTACATAGTCTAACATTTGTCCCAATTTACCTTTTTTATCAGTAAACGCAACAATACGAATTCCTTCTTCTTTCATCCATTTAGCAGCCTGAACGATTTCAACTGTATCACCAGAAGAACTTGCAGTAATAACTAATGAATCTTTATTTAATTTCTTAGGACGAACAGTGTTTACGTCAGCAGCATTTACTGCATAAACATCAACATCTGACATTCTTGACATTAAATATTCATAGTGACCAAATTCAAACTCAGTACCGCCAATACCTAATAAGAAAATATTTGAATAACCTTGATCATGAAGTACTTGTGCTAAATCTTCAGCCTCTTTACGCTGACCAACAACAGCTTTTCCATCTTCCAAATATTTTGGTTCATCAAATTTAACTAATTCTACTCTTTCACTAACAGTCATGTTTTCCTCCTTGTAGGTACACATAAACCCCGGGCACTGGATTGTATTTACGTACCATTTGTACGTCATTAATATACCAGTTCTTTTTAGAGAATGCAACACTTTTTTGAAAACGTTTACTATTTCTTCAAAAATAAAAAGCATCTGCATAAAACAGATGCCTAAAATTCAAATAAATCATCAATCGTTAGTAACACAGCTCCATCTTCTTTTGCTTGTCTTACAACTGAATCCGAATAGCCAGACTTACTAATAAACCACAAGTATTTCTCTTCTAGATTTGGAAATGCTTGAGTAGCCATTACTAAATCTTCATACTCATCATATGGCATTGGCTGGGAAGTAAATTTGCACTCCACAAAAACACCTTTTTTACCAGTACGATCCAACGCAAGCAAATCTACATCGTCCTGTGCTTTTAAAGTTGGATTTGTCCCCCACCATTTCCCCAAATGATAAGGTATGAAAGGAAGCTTTCTACATTTAGCCAAACGAATCAAATATTCTTTACAAATATCCTCAAACACATCCCCCATTAGATTGCTTATATCCTCCATGATTTCCTTAGATGCATCATTTGCTCCTAACATGGCATAGTAAGAATTGTTTGTGAATTCATAGCGAAACCAAAATTTAAAGAAATTATCCTTAATCACATAAATCGACTTCTTACTCGTTTCTTTATCACCACAAGGAATCCTCTTTTCAATCAAGCGAAGCATTTGTAGCGTAATCAAATATTTAGATACTTTTGTACGTTCCTCATGAATATAGTCCGCAATATCAACCACTTTATTTCTTCCATTCGCAATGGCAGCTAATATACTACTATACACATTAGTTTCTCTTAATTCCGCCTTCAATAAATTATCTGGTTCTTCATAAAGATAAGCTCCATTACGAATAATTTTATTCGCTATATTTTTTTCAATAGTTAGATTGGGATCAAAAGCCTCTAAATATCTTGGAATCCCACCCAATATTCCATACGCCAACAATTTATCTTCATTACTATATTCCGGAAAAAATGCACTACTCTCTAGATAATCAAATGGTTTTATTTCTAAAGTCGATGTTTGTCGATCATGAAGCGGACTTTTTCTACCCATAACATCACTTTCCATAATACTTACAGAAGAACCACACAAAATTAAAAAGATATTCTTCTTTTTCCAATTATGGTCAATCACATGCTGCAATATTGACTTTACAGAAGGATTCTCATCAATAATATAAGGAAATTCATCAATTATCACGGCAATTTTTTCTGTAGCCTTCTCCCCAATGTAATTGAATGCATCCTCCCAACTTTTAAATGAAGCTATAAAATTCTTATCAAAATGATATTGAATCACTTTAGAAAAGTCCTCTAAGTTTAGCGCATCATTCTTTTCTCGAGCAGGAAAAAAGATTACGTTCGAATGTTCGGCAAATTCCTGTAGAATCGTTGTTTTACCCACTCTTCTTCGACCATACATTACTAAATATTCAAAACAATCACTATTATATAATTCATTCAAATGATTTAATTCTTCTTTTCTTCCTAACATCAAATCACATCCTTTATATTTATATACTTACGAGTAGTATACTCTAAAGTATATAAATATTCAACGATTCTTTCACTGTATTTTTCTTTATTCTCCCAATTCATCCAACATATCATCTACACCATCACGATAACTTTCATCATTATCATAACGATTCTCATCATAATCACCAGAATATGCATCATCACTTCCTTCATCATAAGACGAAGACGAAGAAGATGATGAGTTTGAACTTTGTCCCTCTTTCTTTTTACGTTTTTCTTCCCTTGCCCTAAATTCATTTTGTTCAGCTTTTCGTCTACTCTCCATACGATACTGCTTCTGTGCCATATCCCATTCTGCCTCTTCCTTTTTCAAAGACATATAGCCGTATCCAAATAAAAGTCCAATAATGATCAAAAAAATAATTCCACCCTTACCATTTGATGTCTTCTCCTGCTTAATAGCTACTGAAGTCCTAGCTTGATTTACCTTTCTCGAAAATTGACTCACATGCTCACTACAAATCTTTGGGGATCTTGTTACACTCTTATTAGATGAAATGCCACCCTGATTTACCTTACAAATCTTTAAAGATTGTGCTTTAGACGAAGTTGTCTTCACCATTTTAGGTGGTTCAACCATCACTTTCTTATGTATATCAAGCAATCTTCTAAATATAAAATGAGCCAACCAATTAATAAAGGCATCCTCAAAATCAATACTCATACATGTTAATACACTAAGAAACGCAAGTAGATCATCATCAAAATAATCATCCTCACACCAAGGCTCTTCATAAAGCATTTTTTGAACTTCATCCTCTGATTTACCATCATATTTTCGAATCAGTTCATCATCACTCATATCCAAGATTTTCTTAACCCCATCACCAACGATTTTCTTACGTGTTTCTATACCTAATTTCTTAGACTTCTTTCTCTCTGCTTTTTTAGGTAAATCAGGCAACTTTGTTTCCTTCTTCTCAGTAATAGGTACATTCACACCATACTGCTGCATTACCTGTATTAACTCTTTTGTAAGCAAACCCTTTTTATTAGCCTGAATATAAATTTCTTCATAAATTGGACAAAGACTACAAGCCTCTACAAACTTATCTTCCTTTAATAAAGAATCGACAGATTGAACAAACTCATACGAACTATATCCCTTAATACACTCTTCGCAAATAGACGCATAAAAGTGTCTTAAACAAACAGGAATAAATACATAAATGTAGAAATCATTTTCTTTACATTGTTTTGAGACATCCTCAATATGTTTCTTTACACAAGTTGAGTCCAATATCATACAATACAAAAAGCTAGCTAGAGGATTGCACAATATGCCAAAGTTTACATTGCGACAAGATTCGAACATCTTTTCTTTTACTAATTCAACTTCAACTTCCAATTGCGATGTACTTCCTTGCATCATAAGCACTTGAATCTTTTCTAGACTAGATACATCACGACTTAAATTGGACGCATTCATATTTGAAATAGGAAGTTCAATATCTGTATATTTACCACAAATCAATTTATTTTCAACTCCACTTACTAACCCTGAATACTTTTCTTTACACTTATTATAATATTCATACCAATCTAGAAATTCTTTTGAAATTATTATATTTTCCATTCTCTATACCCCTGCATTCTAGCCGCCTCATACAAAGGATGCAGATGCGCCTCTAATTTATACTTAAACACTTCTTCCGTATTTCCCTTCACATACAATTCTTCTAAAGCCCAAAGAGATTGTAGGTTCTTGGCGTAGCACTTCTCAAATAGCTTATGAATTGAATCATATTCTACAACACTCTTATATAAATCATATTCCATGTTTGCCATCTTATTAAAGTACAAATTCCACTCCGGCAAATTATTACTCTTTGAGCGATTCACACTCGCATTACTAGGTATTAAATTCCACATCTCATCATGCGCTACATAAGACCAAGGAATGAAATGATCCACATCAAATGTAGATTCTAATTTATTACCCGTATATATATCTACAATTTCCTTATTTGACACTTCAATATGGGCATTCCACAAATCACGCACCCTCTCTAAATGTCTCACATTATTTCTTTCATCATCCAATTTATTGATAATTCCCGGCACACCCGGATTGATCATTTGCAGAAAATGAATCTTATTATACTGAATCCAATTTTTAATAATCATATAATTATCCATCAAGAAAGGAATCCACGCATCTTGTATTACAACATATTTATTTATCCCCATCTCATTCTCAATAATATAGGGAAGCTTAATTTTTTCATTTAACTTTTGAATATACTCAATACGATACGCATCTCCTTTATCCTTAGTGAGTTCAGGCGAAAAACTACTCAATAATTTATAAGGAACATTTTTTGCTAGCTTTTTCTTATATTCTAAAACTAATGAACTCTGTTCTTTTAACACAAACCTAATTTCATCCGGTTTTGAATTCTCATTTAAAGACGTATTTTCAATCAACACATCAATGGCTCGATTAATCGCATCTCTTCTTTTTCCTTCAATCATCGGCCCCAAAAACAAGTGATACTGTGTTACCGTATACCAAGCCGACACAATCATCTCATCAAAGATTTCATCAAATGAAAAACGATGTTTTTTCAACATCAAATTCATAATAGCATCTAACCAATAGAATTTGTAACATTGCGTAGGATGATCCAACATACTTCCAAAAGCTCGATAATCCAGTTCTCCAGAATACGCATCATTCTTAATAAATTCCATATTTATACCTATGCTCTTTCTTATCCTATTATAACCTTTTTCGATCTATGATTTCATTTGAATGCTGGTATAATATTAGATATGAACTACAAAAATATACAGAGCGGCCTATCTACCGCATTTTTAGATAAAAATATATCTTCTAATGTACTCTATCGACCTCAATTTATTTCAAACGATTATAAAAATGGAAGAAAAGTATTAAGTACAATTGAAGACGAACTATTACACTGCGACTCCTTTTTAATCAGTGTAGCCTTCATTACCATGGGCGGTATCACCCCCTTACTTCAAACACTTCGTACGCTAGAAGATAAAGGAATCAAAGGCAAGATACTAACAACAGACTATTTAGCTTTTAGTGACCCCAAAGCCTTAGACAAACTAGCTACACTCGCCGTTTTTCAATTCAAATGTTCCGGTGGAGCTGTAAACATTGTCTT
>OKRZ01000593.1_pt1 | contig 28390 bp, 29 predicted proteins | sample 1601141 | NCBI WGS metagenome assembly OKRZ01 (sample SAMEA3541524, study PRJEB24748) | human gut metagenome | biome: human gut; feature: human-associated habitat; material: faeces | place: China | collected 2012
CTCAAACCCTGCCGCACCGTCAACCGCCTCAAGCGATGTCCGTGCAGCAGCCCTGCCTGTGCTTATGCTATTTACACTTTTCGTCTTACTCGACGGAGATCACGTAATAATAGATCGGCTGTCCGCCATAGTGGACTTCCACCTCGACATCCGGATGTGCCTCTGTGATCTTTTCACCGATCGCATTCGCTGCGTCTTCCCTGGCGTCCTCCCCGTAGTAGATGCTGACAATCGCTGAGTCCTCATCGATGAGCTGTTCGATCATATCCAGTACCGTAGCCTCAAGCTCCTTCCCGACGGAAAGGATTCCCTGATCTCCGATGCCCATAAAATCATCCTGCTTGATCTCCTTGTCATCGATCACGGTATCACGCACCGCATAGGTCACCTGACCGGTCTTTACCGTGCCAAGCTCCTCGCTCATGCGCTCTGCATTCTCCTCCGGTGTGCTGTCCGGAATATAGTTGATGAGCGCCGTGATTCCCTGCGGGATCGTCTTGGTCGGGATCACGATGATCTTTTTGTCCTCCACAAGAGAGGCTGCCTGATTGGCTGCGAGAATAATATTCTTGTTATTCGGAAGAATAAAGATATTCTTCGCGTTCACTTTTTCGATGGCGTTTAACATATCCTCGGTGCTCGGGTTCATCGTCTGACCGCCCTCGATAATGTAGTCCACGCCAAGTCCCTGAAAGATCTCATTGATACCGTCGCCGATGCTGACAGAGATAAAGCCCATCTCCTTCGGCGGTTCCTGCTCTTTTGGAGCCTCCTCGCCCTTCAGCTGCTTCTCCACGTCCTCGATAGTCTCCGACTGCATCTCCTTTTCCTTGAGTGCAGAGATCTTCTCGTCACGCTCTAACTTCATATTCTCAATGATGATCGTCGTAAGGCTTCCGTAAGTCAGACCGCGCTGCATCGCAAGTCCCGGATCATTCGTGTGCACATGCACCTTTACAATCTCGTCATCAGCGACAACAACGATCGAATCACCGATGCTCTCTAAGTACTCTTTGAATTCCGTCTCCTGTCTTGTGGAAATCGGCTTCTCCAACATAATCAAAAACTGGGTACAGTACGCAAACTTGATCTCCTGCGCTGCCTGTGCCTCAATGTTGTAGGAGGCGCTTCCCGTCTCGACCGCCGGCTGCTTCTCCGGTGTCTCAATCGAGTAATCGATCTCCTTGCCCTGCAGGGAGTCAAGCGCACCCTTCATCACCTGCATCAGACCCTGTCCGCCGGAATCCACAACTCCCGCCTGTTTTAATACCGGAAGCATATCCGGCGTCATGCTAAGGACATGATCGCCCTCTTTGATGACTTCCTCGCAGAACGCAAGCAGATCGGTCGTCTCCTCCTCGCTCAGCTCTACCGCACGTACCGCCATCCCTTTGGCAACCGTAAGAATCGTACCTTCCTTCGGCTTCATAACCGCCTTGTATGCGGTCTCTACTGCCTTCTCAAACGCATCGGACAATACCTGCACGTCAATCTCATCATACTCTGCAATAACCTTGGTAAACCCGCGAAACAGCTGGGAAAGAATGACGCCGGAATTACCTCTCGCTCCGCGGAGGGAACCGGAGGAAATTGCCTTTGCAAGCGACTTCATGTCCGGCTCTGCCATCGCCGCCACTTCCTTCGCGGCAGACATGATCGTCATCGACATGTTGGTACCGGTATCTCCATCTGGAACCGGGAATACATTCAGTTCGTTGATCCACTCTTTCTTTGCTTCCAAGTTTTTCGCTCCGGCCAGAAACGCTTTTGCGAGAGCCTCGGCATTTATCGTAGTGATCTCCACCTCAAAAATCCTCCTTAATCAATCACTCGTACGCCTTCGACGTAGATGTTCATTTTCTTAATTTCCATTCCGGTAAACGCCTCGACCTTATATTTTACCGTCTCGATCAGATTATCGGATACCGTGATGATGCTGACGCCGTAAGATACGATCACATGAAAATCGATCGTGATCTTGTTCTCCTCATCAATGACGACATTGATGCCGTGCGTGAGATAATCCTTCTTTAAAAGCTTCACCAGACCGTCCTTCATGTTGACTGCAGCCATACCGACAATTCCAAAACATTCCACTGCAACCGATCCTGCATACGTTGCGATCACTTCCGGATCTATTGTAACCTTGCCCAACTGGGTCTCCATATGTCCATTCATATAATACGATGCTCCTTTCAAAGCCATATTAACGCTAGTTTATTGCTATTATAACCGCTTTTTGCACAAATTCATAGCCCTGTTTTTTGAATTTTATATTTTTTTTAAATTTTGCTTGCAATATGTACTTTCTTCTGATAGAATAATCATGTTGTGAGCCTGTATGCTATACAGGTTTTACCTGTAGAATGTGCGGGCAAGTCCTGCATCACCAGGATAAAATATGCAAGGAGGTGCAAAATCATGGCAAAATGTGCAGTTTGTGGAAAGGGCGCTCATTTCGGTAACAACGTGAGCCATTCTCATAGAAGATCAAATAGAATGTGGAAGTCGAACATCAAGCGTGTCAGCTGTAAAGTGAACGGAACACCGAAGAAGTTATATGTATGTGCTTCCTGTTTAAAGTCCGGCAAAGTAGAAAGAGCTTAGGAAAAAGTAATAACATCTGTTTCAGTCCTGCTGATTCAGATGTTATTTTTTTGCACTCTTCCCTTTCCATAATCGAAAAAGCATGACTACTAGAAACTGTATAACCATCTTGATCTTTCACTTCCGCCTTCAATTGAAAAAACTTATCTTTATCTTCATTAATAAATTCTCTCATTTTCTGGCGTGTAAACTGAGTAATTTTATCTTACATCAGTTTGGAGGTTTACACAAACTTTGGGATGCTCCCGTGGAATTTTATTCATATAAAAATGGAGCTCTTGTTTTTTACTCAAAAGCTCCATTACTGTTTATTTATTTGAATTTATGATTTCTTCAATATCACGACCACCGTAGAATATTCGAGCTACTGTAACTGCCCTTTTTTCGTCATCAACCAGATAATACACAATAAAATTGTCTACCGGAAGCTGATGCATTTTCATCGAATGCCAAGGTTCCCAATGAGCTAACGCATAGCGAGCTGGCATGAAATCCAATGAGCGCACCTCTTTTCGGATGCAGCCAAGCTGAGCAGAAGCAGTCTCTGGAACAAGGAGTTCATTCGCAATGTATGAATAGATCTCGCGTAAGTCGTCAAGTGCATCTACAGAATAGCCGACCTTATAGCTATCTGTCATATGCCAAACTCCTTTGCAAGTGCCGCATCGACTTCATCTGCAGAATATACCTTTCCTGCTTTGATGGAATCAACACCCTTCTGGAGTTCTGCATCAAGCTGTTTTCTGGTCATTGCACCAACAGCTAATGGCTTAGAAGAAGGAAGTTTCAGTTCAAATGGCATACCCTTCTTCAGTACAATCTGGCTATAAAGCATCTGAATTGCACTGGATGGAGAAATGCCAAGCTGAGAAAGAATGCTCTCAGCATTATCCTTGAGATTGGTATCTATTCTTGCATAAACAGCGGATGTATTTGCCATAGTATCGCCTCCTTTTTCTTTATTATATTCGCATTTGCTTGCAATTGCAAGCATTTACATAGATTATTTCATGATGAAACTTTGAATTTTATACGCCCTTTGCAGAAGAAAGGAATATTTATGAACAAGCACCATCAACAAAATTCTCCGTAACGAAAAATACATCGGTGATGCTCTGCTCCAAAAGACCTACACCACCGACTTTCTAAACAAGACCAGAGTTAAAAATACCGGTCTTGTTTCTGTATTCATATTTACACTCTCTTATTGACAATGTACATCTCTTCCATAAACTCTTTATAAGTTTTAATGATTTTCTCCTTTGAATACTTCTCTTTCTCGACTTGATGTAAATATATATGCCTTGTTGATCCAGTGACCTGTATTCGTTCCTGCTGATCGCAAATACCCGTTAAAAGCATCACTGTTATTAAACTGATCCTGCAAACCTCTGACGAACAGGCAACGGATATGATGTTTCGCTTGGTCGAGCAAATGGCTGACAAAGAGGGCGTGACCGAACAACTAAAAGTAGAAAGCCCGATGTTATGGGTTGGAAGAATGAATGAGATACAAGCAAGGGCGAGAGAAATTGTATATCAAGAACTGATTTATACCTAAAAAGAGGGCGACAGCATTTTTGCTGTCGCTCTCTTAATTACCATATTGTAAGGACAGTCGGGGCTGTCAACGGTTGAGGGCAGCCCATTTACTTGCCGTTGACTGGCTCGGCTGACTTTGCTATCTCGTTTAGTATTCCTTTTTCTTGAAAATACGGACAGTCAAAGGAAAAGATAGGATAAATAGCAATATAGAACCACTTATTAAAATAAACTGTCCAAATGACGGTATATTAAAAAGCATTGCAGCAATACCAACTGCGGAAAGCAAAGATATGATAAGAAACACTATCAGTTTATCTTCCCCTGCTAAATAAATGCTAGGAATAAATATTGCCCCCATTGAAAGGCTTATGCTGAGTCCTAATATAAGTACACCTGCTATACCTTCAAACTGGTTAAAAGGAACTCCATGTAACAGATAGGATAAGGCTGTTATACTACCAACGAAAAGTGTCCCTATCACAATCCACAATAACTGATTGATGTATAAGCCTTTTACAATATCAATCCTTTTTACCGGCAAAGTGAGCTTATATTTCCCCCATTTTGAGGAAAATTCATTTCCGATAGCAGTAGCTGCATTTACTGACAATCCAACAATTCCAATAATTATGAAATACATTTGCCATGTCTGGTCTGGGATAATGATAACGACAATACCCATTACAAGCATAAAAAATAAAAATATTTTTGCATTTGTCCATACGGCAAGAAAATTATTTTTGAAAAGCCCTTTCATATACGTTCCCCCCTCGTACCAATAGTAAAAAGATATCATCAACTGAAATGTGGTCTATCACCGTATCTTTGTATTTTCTCTGCATTGCTTTACAATCAGAAACTAGGACATCAATTTGAAAATCACGCTTTCGATAGGCAATAATATCTGTTGGATCTAATGCAAGGAATTGATTTTCCTTACAACGCATAACCGCATAATTGTAAACCAAATCATTTTTCGATACGGTCATAATCATTTTCCCGTTATGAATAAATGTAATATAATCTGCAACTTTTTCTAAATCACTTGTAATATGAGAAGAAAGTAAAATAGAATGGTTTTCTTCCTGTACAAAATCAAGGAACGTATCTAACATCTCATCACGAACAATAGGGTCAAGTCCGCCAGTAGCTTCGTCCAAAATAAGCAGTTGTGGATGGTGTGATAAAGCAACCGCAATCGCTAATTTCATTGTCATTCCTCTGGAATATTGTTTGATTTTTTGATTTGCAGGTAGTTTATATTCTTCTAAATACTTCAGAAACAAGATATTATCCCATTGTTTATAAAAGCCTGCCATAACTTTTGCTAATTGTGTAGCCGTCCAATAAGTCGGGAAATTATCTCCGTCATAAACAACGCCTATTTTTTCACGCATATCTGTGTCTGCGTCTGACATTTCCTGTCCAAACAGTTTTATCTTTCCGCTGTCCTTTTTTATTGTATTTAATATGCAACCAATCGTCGTTGTTTTTCCTGCTCCATTTTCTCCAACAAACCCCATAATTGCCCCATACGGCAAGTTGAAGGACACATTTTCCAATGAAAATTTTGATTTTGAAAATGTCTTGGAAACCTGCTGTAATTCTAAAATATTTTCCATGCTATTCCTCCGTTTTATAAAATAAAGTTAATAATTCTGTCAATTTCTCAAGAGAAATATTGCTTGTTCTCCCGATTTCGGCAGCTATTTGTAAATGTTCTTCTGCTATACGCTGCTGTTCTTCTTGATAAAATTCTTTGTTTTGTGCAGATACAAAACTTCCTCTACCAACCGTGGTTTCTATGAAACCGTCCCTTTGCAAATCTTCATAGGCTTTCTGAACAGTAATGACGCTTACCTGAATTGACTTTGCCAATGCTCGCATTGAGGGGATTGCGTCACCAGCTTTCAATTCGCCACTCATTATCATGGCTTTAATCTGTGATGTGATTTGCTCATATATGGGCTTGTTGGCATTATTACTGATAATGATTTCCATACCTCACCGCCTTTTATTTCACAAGTGTACTTAATGTACAAGTACATTATATCATCTATACAATTTTAGTCAACCCAATAAAACAAAATTGTGAGAAGAAATGAGATTACTATGTATGCCGCCGCTATGGGTAACACCATAACGGCGGTTTTTCAATGCCTATTGGCTATCTCTGTCAAAGGATTTTTTGCGGTGGCTTTTGTCTGTTTCGCTCCTGTATTGTATCTCGTGCAGATGTTTGAGTACACTCTGCTTTTCGGGCGGTCTGCGCTGTTCTTTGTTGGCGGCTGCGGATTTTCTTCTGCTTTGGTATTCCCACTCGACAAGATCACGGTTGTATTGCTCTACAACACTTTCCATTTCTCGGAAAATACGCATAAACGCCTGTACATCGGGATAACCGGCTTTCTTCAGAACATAGGGCAGTTTTTCCAGCTTCTCAGATATTTTCTTTTCGGTCTGCTCTATCTGCTCGGTAAGACTTTTACGCTCTTTGCCTTTGAATATTCCTTTTACTTCGGCAAGCTGTGATTTTAACTTTGGCAGTACCTCGTCCTGCAAGTGTTTGATTTCCGCCGCTTTGTCCTGCGCCTTTATCATCAGATTCCGCATATGGCGAAACTCTGCCATATCAATATCAAGCGTAGGCTTGGGCAGCATATCCTTTTCACGGATAAGGTTTTGCAGAAAGTCTTTTGCCTTTGCCACAATCCCTCGGAACAGATTAGGCAGCCAGCCTTTGCTCTTGATAGATTGGCTTGCTTTTTCGTGTATCTCGGTCTGCTTGACCTCTAAAATCTTTGCGCCATATCCGCTGTCCTGTTCCATTCCTGTCTTGCGGTATTGTCCGCTTCAATCTCGGCGGCTTTGGGGTTATTCATGCCGATTTTCTTGGTAGGAAGATAAACGCTGTTCTTATCAAATACCTTTAACTGTTGTTCGAGATCAGAGATATGCCGATTGATAAGGTCGGTATAAATCGCTTTTACCTCCCGAAGAAAAGGCTCGCTCTTGAATTTATCGTCTTTCACGGTAAAGAGGTGACTTTCGTAAACCTCGCTCTTTTTAATGACGGTACAGCCTTTCCGTAGTGACAGCAGCCGAAGAACGGATTGCTGAAAAAGAAAAATTCCGTGGCACTTTGACAAGTGAAAATGCCGATTGACATTCACCGGCATAAGTGACACTATTATTTTACGCACACCATATGTCACAGTCCCGATTGCCACGGATAGAAAGGGGAATTTTATCTATGGCAAAAGGTTCTGTAAGAAAAAAAGGTAAAAAGTAGTACGCTCGCTTTTACATCGAAGATGAAAGCGGCAGAAAAGTACAGAAAGAGTTTGTAGGAACAGAAAGCAAGTCGGAAACCGAAGCCCTGCTCAGAAAGGCAATCGCTGACTATGAGGAAAAGAAGTTTGTCGGGAAAGCCGAAAACTGAAAACCGTGACCGCCGACCATTTACAGGCGTTTATCGACCTTATGAGCTACGGCGGGATAAACCCAGACGGTACAACTTCAAAGCCTATGAGCAAAGGCTATATGCTGCAATTCTCGGCGATGCTGCAAGACTCATTCCGTTTTGCGGTATTTCCCAAAAAGCTGATAACCTTTAACCCGATGCAGTATGTAAAACTGCGTGGCAAAAAAGAGGAAACAGATATTTTCTCGGACAGCGAGGAAGAAACTGTTATTCCTACGATTACACATGGGGAATACCAAAAGCTGGCGGACTTCTTAACTGGGAAGAAACACCCAGCGCTGCTTGCGGTGCAGATAGCCTATTATGCAGGCTTGCGTATCGGAGAAGTCTGCGGTCTGACTTGGCAGGACATCAACCTTGACGAGCAATATCTAACTGTAAGACGCAGTATGCGGTACAATGGCACAAGGCATAAGCACGAAGTCGGCACGACAAAACGCAGTAAAGTCCGTACCGTTGATTTCTGCGACACATTGGCAGACATCTTACGGAAAGCAAAGACGGAACAGCATAAAAACCGTTTCCGCTATGGCGAACTGTATCATCTGAACTACTGTAAGACAGTCAAAGAAAAGGGGCGCACCTATTACGAGGTTTACAGTCTGCAAAGGACGCAGGGAACGCCCGAAGATGACAGGGAATTATCCTTTGTCTGCTTAAAGGAGGACGGTGCTTTTGTTTCTGCAAGTGCAGTCGGTCAGATTTGCCGCAAGGCAAAGGCAGAGGTCGAGGGATTGGAGGACTTTCATTTCCACACACTCCGCCATACCTACACAAGCAATCTGCTTTCAGGCGGTGCAAAACCCAAAGATGTGCAGGAACTTCTCGGACACGCTGAGTCAGTACCACAATGAACATTTATGCCCACTCTACCAGAGAAGCAAAGCGGACTTCCGCAAGGCTCTTGGATAAGGTTGTGGGCGAAGCATAAAAAATTTCCCTTGTTTCGGCTCATAAGGGCAAAAACAAGGGAAAATACATAAGGTTTTGATATTTGATAGGCGGTAAGCCTTGAAAAATCAAGGAATTTCGGAAGATTGAATTTTTAATATCAATTTATGCAAAATCAAACAGCGACAGCTGATTTGACTCCGGCAGTTCGCCGAGCAGTCCCAGATCTGCCATAAGATCGATAACCGTCTTGGTCGCCTTGGTGCGCTGCCTGAAGTCGTCCTTGGACAAAAACTTGCCGTCCTTTGCCGCCTCGGCAACCGCAATCGCAGCATTGTCGCCCATACCATCGATCGTGTTTAACGCCGGCATGAGTTTGCCGTCAATCACCTGAAAACGGTCCGGCTTTGCACGGTACACGTCGATCGGTGTAAAATCAAATCCTCTGGCATACATCTCCTGCACGATCTTCATATCGCGGTAAGTATCCTGCTCCTTTTTGGAGAGCGAATCTTTTCTCCGCGTGTAATCCTTGTAAAAATATTCAAGACGCTCCTTGCCCTGGCACATGATCTCATAGTTAAATCCCGTCGCGCGGATCGAGAAATATGCCGCATAGTAGGCAAGAGGATAATATACCTTACAGTAGGCGATACGCCATGCCATCATAACGTATGCCGCCGCATGTGCCTTCGGGAACATGTACTTGATCTTCAGACACGAATCTATGTACCACTCCGGCACATCATGCGCACGCATCTCCGTCTTCCACTCTTCCTTTAAGCCTTTTCCCTTACGCACCGACTCCATGATCGTGAAGGACTGCTCACTGTCAAGTCCCTTCTGGATCAGGTAGATCATGATATCGTCACGGGTACAGATCGCGGTGGAAATCGTTGCCAGTCCCTGCTCGATGAGTGTCTGCGCATTGCCGAGCCATACGTCCGTACCGTGGGACAGACCGGAGATACGGATCAGATCCGAGAACTCCTGCGGCTTGGCATCGATAACCATCTGCATGGCGAAATCGGTTCCAAACTCCGGAATACCGAGACATCCGAGCGGAATTCCATGAATGTCATCCGGCGTCACACCGAGTGCCGATGTATTTTTAAATAAGGACATGACCGACTCATCGTCGAGCGGGATCGTTGTCGGGTCAATTCCCGTCAGATCCTGCAGCATACGAATCATCGTCGGATCATCGTGTCCGAGAATATCGAGTTTTAACAGGTTGTGGTCGATCGAGTGATAATCAAAATGTGTCGTGACCGTCGCCGTCGTCATATCATTTGCCGGATGCTGTACCGGCGTAAACGTGTTGATCTCCTCTCCCACCGGAAGCACGACGATTCCGCCCGGGTGCTGTCCCGTCGTCCTGCGGACGCCGACGCATCCCTGCACAATACGGTCAATCTCACAGTTCCGCTTGTGGACACCGCGCTCCTCGTAGTAATTCTTGATGTATCCGAACGCCGTCTTGTCCGCCAGCGTACCGATCGTTCCGGCACGGAATGTCTGACCGTATCCGAAAATAACCTCACAGTAGGCATGCGCTTTACTCTGATATTCACCGGAAAAGTTCAGGTCGATATCCGGCTCCTTGTTTCCCTTGAATCCCAGGAACGTCTCAAACGGAATGTCAAACCCGTCTTTTACCAGCTTCTTGCCGCAGACCGGACAGATCTTATCCGGCATATCACATCCGCTTCGCCCGGAGAACGCCTTGACCTCCGGCGAATCAAAGTCGCTGTACTTGCAGTAGGCACAGCGGTAATGTGCCTGCAGCGGATTGACCTCCGTGATACCGGACATGGTCGCCGCGAACGAAGATCCGACCGAACCTCTGGAGCCTACCAGATAACCGTCCTCGTTGGACTTCCACACCAGTTTCTGTGCAATGATATACATTACGGCATAGCCGTTGGAAATGATGGAATTCAGCTCACGGTCCAATCGCTCCTTCACAATGGACGGAAGCTCCTCGCCGTACATGCTGTGCGCCTTGGTGTAGCAGATGTCACGCAGCATCTGATCGGAATTCTCAATGACCGGCGGACACTTGTCCGGGCGCACCGGTGCGATCTTCTCACACATATCGGCAATCTTGCCGGGATTCGTGATGACAACCTCCTCCGCCTTGTTGCTTCCGAGATACTCGAACTCCTTTAACATCTCCTCCGTTGTCCGAAGAAACAGCGGTGCCTGGTCATCGGCATCCTTAAACCCCTTGCCTGCCATGATGATACGGCGGTATACCTCATCCTCCGGATCAAGGAAATGCACGTCGCAGGTGGCGACCACCAGCTTGTTGAATGTCTCGCCCAGCTTTACAATCCGCCGGTTGATATCCTGCAGCTCCTCGACAGAGTTGATGGCGCTCTTCTCATCCCGCAGCATGAAACTGTTGTTGCCGATCGGCTGAATCTCCAGATAGTCGTAAAACTTCACGAGACGGATGATCTCCTCCTCCGGTCTGCCGTCTAAAATCGCACGGTAGAGTTCGCCTGCCTCACAGGCAGATCCGAGCAGCAGTCCTTCTCTGTACTTTACAAATTCGCTCTTTGGCACACGCGGTGTCTTGTGAAAATAAGTCAGGTGTGACATGGAGACCAGACGGTAGAGATTGATGCGTCCGATATCGTTTGTCGCCAGTATGATCGCGTGATGGCTCTTTAACTTTTTCACAAGTTCCGGCGACGTCGCGCCCATCTGGTTCACATCGTCTAACGTCTCCATGCCGCGTTCATGAAGCATCTCGATAAACTTGACAAAAATCTCCGCCGTACATGCCGCGTCATCGACCGCCCGGTGATGGTGATCCAACGATACACCGACCGCCTTTGCCACGGTATCCAGCTTGAAACGGTTTAACTGCGGCAGCAGGATTCTCGCCAGCGCCACGGTATCTGCGATGGTAAAATCAAACGGCAGTCCCATGCGCTCGCAGTTCTTGCGGATGAATCCGGTATCGAACTCCGCATTGTGTGCCACCATGACGGTCCCCTCGCAGAACTTCATGAATTTGGGCAGGATCTCCTCAATCCTGGGCGCATCGAGCACCATGTCATCCTTGATAGACGTCAGCTGTTCAATATTATACGGAATCGGCACCTCCGGATTGACGAAGGTCGAAAAACGCTCCGTGATAGCTCCGTCCACCACCTTGACGGCACCGATCTCAATGATCTTATTCTTATCCGGCGAAAGTCCGGTTGTCTCCAGGTCAAATACGACATAGCTGTCATTTAAGCTCTGTCCTTTTGAGTCAACGATAATATCCTTCAGATCATCCACCAGATACGCCTCCACGCCGTAGATGATCTTAAAATCCGAATCCGGCGGAACCGCATGGTTCGCGTCAGGGAAAGCCTGTACATCGCCGTGGTCCGTGATGGCAATCGCCTTGTGTCCCCACTTCATGGCGCGTTTTACAATATCCTTGACATCCGAGACGCCATCCATATCGCTCATCTTCGTATGGCAGTGCAGCTCCACGCGCTTCTCCGGGCTGGTGTCTGCACGCGTGGACGTAAAATCCGCAATCTTTTTGATGCCGACCACAGAACCGATCGTAAGCTCACTGTCGAACTTGTCGATCGTCGTCACACCCTTGATCTTTAAAAACGCTCCCTTGGCGAGTCCCCCGTCAAGCAGTTCCTGCAGCTGATCGTTTCTGGTAAAGATTTTTAACACAATCGAATCGGTAAAATCCGTCACGGACATAATCACGATCGTCTTCTCATTCCGGATCTCTCTGGTCTCTAACGTCATGACCTGGCAGCGGATCGTCACCTCTCCCATCTCTCCCACAATCTTCTCGATCGCGATCGGTTCATCCTCAAAATCACGCCCGTAGATCACATCCGGATTGTCCGACTTTTTAAAGCCGCCGCCCTCGAATCTGCGCTTGAATTCCTTCTTCCCTTTTTCGCCATTTCCTGCAGTTTTTCCTGCATGTTCCGCAGGTTTTGCAGCATTTTTTGCAGAAGAAACGGTATTTGTGGTGGCATTGCCGCCTGTACCACCAGATGTTGTTGTGCCATCGGAAACCGCCTCGGCACCGCCTTCTGCGACAGCCGGCACACTCTCCCCGTCGTCATTGCGGATATGTACCTTTTTCATGATGTTTTTGATCTCAAACTGAATCTGCAGATCACTGTTTTTCTTATATTTGCTCTCCTTCGGCTCCTCATAGGCAAGCTCCACCGCCAGATCGAGTCCGCAGCGCTCACAGATCACCTTCTCTAAAAACTCCACGATCTCATGGGAACGTGTCTGTGCGATAATCGTGTTCTCCAGCGTGAGCAGCATGTGGCTTTCGCTCGTAAACTCCATCTTCGCCGTCCGAAGAAGATTGTATTCCATCAGGCTGTAATCTTTCAGTTCTTCTAAAATGCTGTCACGGTACAGATCAAGCAGCTTTTCCGGCGTATACTGTTCCGAGAGATGATACTTTTCAATGACCTTGACCTGCATCATCCTGCCCTTAAAAATCTGTTGTGCAATGGCAGATTCCAACTGGCGGATATCTTTTTTGTGAATCAGACGCGTGCTGCTTAAATAGACGCGCAGATGATCGCGCTCATGATTCATGCCCACCTTCGTTACTTCCGTCTCCGTCAGCAGATTTTTCATGTCGCCTTCTACCTGCAGTGATGGAAATACATCAAAAAACCGTTTTGCCATGCCCTTTTCTCACTTCTTCCTCAGTCTGTTCTACTTCTGCTGCTCATTCCAGTGCAGCAGCTCATAGCGCAATGCCTCAAGCAGTTCGCCCTCCGGCACCTTTTTATACACTTCCCCGTTCTTGATCAAGAGTCCCTCTCCGATTCCTCCGGCAATACCGATATCCGCTTCCTTTGCCTCACCCGGTCCGTTGACAACGCAGCCCATAACCGCCACCTTGATGTCTAACGGGATGTCTGCCACCATATTTTCCACCTGGTTGGCAAGCCCGATCAGATCGATTCTGGTTCTGCCGCAGGTCGGACAGGACACGACCTCCACGCCGCCTTTGCGCAGCCCTAAGGTACGCAGGATCAGCTTCGCGGACTTGATCTCCTCCAACGGGTCTCCCGTGAGCGATACGCGGATTGTATCACCGATTCCCTGATGCAGAATGAGTCCCAGTCCGATCGAAGATTTGATATTGCCGCTGATGATGGTGCCGGACTCCGTGATACCGACATGCAGCGGATGATCCGTCTGTGTCGCAATCAGCTCGTGTGCCTTCACGCACATCATCACATCGGAGGATTTGATGCTGATGACCAGATTGTCATACCCCATATCCTCGATCAGATGTACTTTATCGAGGGCACTCTCGACAATCCCCTCCGCCGTCACACCGTGATATTTTTCCACAAGATCTTTTTCCAGAGATCCACTGTTGACGCCGACACGGATCGGAATACCGCGCTCTTTTGCGGCATCCACCACTGCGCGCACACGCTCTGTACTTCCGATATTTCCCGGATTGATGCGGATCTTATCCGCACCGTGCTCGATCGCGGCAAGCGCCAGGCGGTAATCAAAATGAATATCTGCCACAACGGGAATGCTCACCTGCTTTTTGATCTCGGTCAATGCCTCCGCCGCCTCCATAGTCGGCACAGCGCAGCGGATAATATCACATCCGGCAGCGGTAAGCGCCTGAATCTGCGCCACAGTTGCAGCCACGTCCTCCGTCTTTGTATTTGTCATGGACTGGATCAGGATCGGATTTCCTCTGCCGATCACCCGGTCGCCAATTTTCACTACTTTTGTCATCTTTTTGCCTTTCTATCCGAACAGCTTGCGGATATCGTTAAAAAATGTAAAGAACATGAGTGCAAACAACAGCATCATGCCAATAAAATGCACCATGCCTTCCTTGTCGGGATCGACGCGCTTTCCGCGGATCACCTCGACAATCAGAAACAATAGTCTGCCTCCGTCCAGCGCCGGAAGCGGCAGCAGATTCATCACACCGAGGTTCGCCGATAAGAAGATCGCAATATAAAGCATCTGCAAAAATACCATATAATAGCCGTACGTCACGCTCTGCTCATAGCTGTCCCCGATCATATTGACGATCCCGACCGGACCGCTCATGTCATTGACGCTCACCTTTCCGCCCACCAGAGACTTCAGGCTGTCAATCGTCACCCGGATCCAGTATTCCACCTCATATACGCTGTATTTTAAATTGGAAAGCACAGAACCTTTCGTCTTTTGCGCGCTTCCCTGAAAGCCGTACATATAATAGCCGTATTCTTCGTTATATTTGGGCGTGAGCACCGTCTGATAGCGTTCTCCGTCCCGCTCATAGGTCACTGTGACCGCGTCCCCGGAATGAAACTGTGTGTAGGCGCTGATGTCCCGGAAAAAATGTATCCGGGTGTGATCAATCTTTAAGATTGTATCTCCCGCCTGCATTCCCGCCTCCTCGGCCGGATATCCCTCCGTCACTCCGGCGAGCACCGGCAGATCATAGCCGATATTGCATAACAGAATAAAAGCAAAGACAAACGCCATCAGGAAATTGAATACCGGCCCGGCAATCACCACACTGATGCGCGCCCAGACTGATTTTTTCCCGAACGCCCTGCCGTCCTCGCTCTCCGTATCCTCTCCCTCCATCATGCACGCTCCACCGATCGGGAACAGATGCAGGGAGTATGTCGTCTCTCCCTTTGTGATGCCAAACACTTTCGGTCCCAGTCCGAGACAGAATTCATTCACCCGGATTCCGTTTGCCTTCGCCAGAAGGAAATGCCCCAGTTCATGAAAAATAATAATAAGACTGAATATCAGAATTGCGATAATAATCTTCATGCAAAAATCTTTCCCCATTTGCCTGCAATGTGTTCATATGCGGCTGCCTCCGTCTCCAGGATCTCATCAACCGTCGGATTGGCAATAAAATCAGCTGCCTCCATACACGATTCAATCATCTCCGGGATCTGCTGATAGGCAATTTTTCGATCCAGGAAAAGCGCTACCGCCTTTTCATTCGCCGCATTAAATGCCGTCGGAATATTGCCGCCGCGGCGCATCGCCTGATAGGCTAACGCAAGACCGCGGAACGTCTCCGTGTCCGGTTTCTCAAACGTCAGCTGTCCCAATGCAAACAGATCCAGTCTGTCGCCCGAGAGCGGTCTGCGCTTCGGATAATAGAGCGCATACTGGATCGGCAGACGCATATCCGGTGTGCCGAGCTGCGCAATGACTGCGCCGTCCTCATACTGCACCGCAGAATGAATCACACTCTGCGGATGAACAACCACCTCAATCTGCTCCAGTTCCACATCAAACAGCCACTTTGCCTCCATAACTTCCAGGCCTTTATTGACAAGCGTTGACGAATCGATCGTGATCTTGCGTCCCATTGTCCAGTTCGGATGACGCAGCGCATCCTCCACCTGAATGTGTGCCAGATCTTCCGGCTTTTTCCCGCGGAACGGTCCGCCGGACGCCGTGAGAAGAATCTTCGCAATGCGGTTCCCGTTTTCTCCCTGCAGCGACTGGAAAATAGCGCTGTGCTCGCTGTCGACCGGCAGAATCGGCACGCCGCATTTTTTTGCCAGCGGCATAATAATATGGCCTGCCGTCACAAGCGTCTCCTTGTTCGCAAGTGCAATCTTTTTCCCCGCTTCAATGGCTGCAATCGTCGGTCTTATGCCGAGCATCCCGACAATCGCCGTCACAAGGATCTCGCTCTCCGGCTGTACCGCCACCTCCAGAAGTCCATCCATGCCGGACACCACGCGGATATTCAGATCCTTCGTGCGATCGCGCAGTTCTTTGGCGGCGTCCTCCTGAAAAACGCATACCAGCAGCGGATGAAACTCTCTCATCTGCTCTTCCAGCTTTTTGATGTTGCTTCCGGCCGCAATCGCCGTCACCTGTATGTCGCCCTGCTCCCGCACAATATCTAACGTCTGTGTCCCAATGGAGCCTGTCGATCCCAAAATAGCTATCTTCATCATAGGTCTCTCCCAAAATTACAATACAATCAAATTAGCGGCAAGGAAATAGATGAGCGGCGCCGTAAAAATGACGCTGTCGAAACGATCCAGGATACCGCCGTGTCCCGGAATGAGTTTTCCATAATCCTTGATGCCGTAATTGCGCTTGATGGCGGAAGCTGTCAGATCTCCCACCATGGATACCAGTGCGCCCGCCGCACTGATGGCTGCCATAATCCAGACATGTGACATCTCACTTCCCATCGCCCCGCGAAATACCATGCCGTAAATCACGGTGAGAAGCGCAGCTCCGATCACACCACCCACGGCGCCCTCCACGGACTTTTTCGGACTCAGCTTCGGCGTCATCTTATGCTTCCCGATCAGCATGCCGACACAGTACGCGCAGGTGTCGCATCCCCAGGAACACAGAAAAATAAGCCACACAATGTAGGTTCCGGCGCTAAGCATTCTGGTCTGATACACGTAGGACAACATCACTGCCACATAGAACACGCCGAAAAATGCGGCGAGCAGCTGCTCCGTCTGATACTTCGGGTAAGTGAACACATACACGAACATCAATACGATCAGAAGACCTAAAACCAGCATCATCAGATCCGGCAGAAAGCCGAAGCGCAGATTCGCATAGTAGACCGCCGCCGTTGCATACCCGACAATGCCCGGCGCAGACTTCTCAATATGAAAAATCCGGTATAATTCAAACATCCCGATCCAGGAAATCAGCAACGTGGACACCAGCAGCACATCCCCGCCGGTAATAATCAATACCAATGCGGCAATCACAAGAACGATTCCGCTCAATAATCTCGTCTTAAACATATCTCCTCCATCCGGCAGTCCAGCCTACTTATTGTCCGTCAAACCGCCAAATCTTCTGTCTCTTTTATTATACGCTTCAATGGCACGCTCTAATTCCTCTTTGTGAAAATCCGGCCACGGCACATCGGTAAAGTAAAATTCACTGTATGCGAGCTGCCAGAGTAAGAAATTGGACAACCTGAGTTCCCCACTCGTGCGGATTAAAAGATCCGGATCCGGAATGCCTGCGGTATCCAGATACTCCTCAAACACACTTTCTGTGATCTCTTCCGGCTTTCTCTTCCCCGCCGCAACATCTTCGCTCATACGGCGCATTGCGCGTGTCATCTCGTCGCGGCTGCCGTAATTGATGGCAATCTGAAGATTCAAGCCGTCATTTTTTGCGGAGGCAGCCTCCAGTTCACGGATGCGCTCCTGAAAGCGCTCACTGAGTCTCGTCGTATCGCCGATCACGCGCACGCGCATATTGTTTTTGTCTGCTGTCTTAATGCAGTTCTTCAGATAGCTTTCCAAAAGCTTCATCAGCGCTTCCACTTCGCCCTCCGGGCGGTTCCAGTTTTCCGTCGAAAATGCGTACATGGTAACATACTTTACGCCGAGATCATGTGCTGCCTGGCATACCGTCTCGACATTCCTGGCTCCCGCTGTATGTCCGTAATTCCGGGGCATTCCCTTTGCTTTTGCCCATCTTCCGTTTCCATCCAGTATGATCGCTATATGCTGTGGAATCTTTCTTCCCGTCTCCATACCTGTGCTTCTCCCTCGTATCTGTACTGAAGTATCAACTATACAAAATAACGGAAAAGATACAGATGTATGCCTCCATAAACACCTGTATCTCCTCTCGTTTCAAATCTATCCAAACTATACGGTAAGGATTTCCTTTGTCTTTGCCTCAACGGCACGATCCACATCTGCGATGTACTTATCGGTCATCTTCTGTGCCTGATCTTCCAGCTGCTTGATCTCATCCTCGGAGACATCCTCCTTGGCAAGCTTTTTAAAGGAATCATTGGCATCACGGCGGATATTGCGGATTGCAACCTTCGCATTTTCGCCCTTTTTCTTTACATCCTTTGCAAGTTCCTTACGTCTCTCCTCGGTAAGCTCCGGGAACAGAAGACGGACTGTCTTTCCATCATTCGTAGGATTGATTCCAAGATCGGAAGTAAGGATCGCCTTCTCAATCTCCTTTACCATGGATGCCTCCCACGGCTGAATCTGAATCATACGCGGCTCCGGAACACTGACATTCGCCACCTGCTGAATTGCTGTCGGAGTACCGTAGTAATCCACTCTCAACTTGTCAAGCACATGCGGATTGGCGCGTCCCGCGCGGATTCCGCCGAACTCCTCCGCAAGATTGTTCATTGTTTTGCCCATCTTTTCATCAAATACCGCTAATCTCTGATCCATATATATACCATGCCTTTCTATCAATTCTAAGAAACCGTAACCTTCGTGCCGCTAAACTCTCCCGTCATGGCTTTTACGATACTATTCTCTTCATTCAGTCCGAATACATACATCGGCATCCGGTTCTCCATACACATAATGGAGGCTGTCAGATCCACCACCGCAAGCTTCTTGTCAATTACTTCCTGAATAGAGACTTCATCATACTTCACTGCATTCGGATTCAGCTTCGGATCACTGTCATACACGCCGTCAATCGCTTTTGCGAGGTAGATTCCGTCCGCCTCCATCTCAATCGCACGCAGAACAATTCCCGTATCTGTCGAAAAGTATGGATGACCCGTTCCCCCTGCAAAAAACACAACCATTCCCTTTGCAAAATACTTATTCGCACGATCCTTGGAAAACAGCTTTGTCATGCTTCCACACTCAAAAGGTGTCAGAATCTGTGTCTGCATGCCCACAGAGCGGAAAATCTCTGAAACATAGATGCAGTTCATGATCGTTGCAAGCATGCCGATCTGATCCGCTTTGGTGCGGTCGATCGTCTCGCTGGTGCGTCCTCTCCAGAAGTTGCCGCCGCCGATCACAATGCCTACTTCGGTACCACCATCCACAATCTGCTTTACCTGTTTTGCAACCTCTGTGACTGTCGGCTCGTCAAATCCTGTGTGCTTATCACCTGCAAGCGCCTCACCACTTAACTTTAACAGAACTCTCTTCATGATGCTTAGTTTCCTTTCTTGGCATTGAACAGACTCTGAACATCCACATCTGCATAGCACTGAGAGCAGAATCCCTCAATCACAGCGCCGTTGTTGATCTGAACAGACCGGGACTTGATGTTACCCATAACTACTGCGGAAGTATCCACAACAACCGGTCCCTGAACATCGATGTCTCCCTTGATAGCACCCGCGATCACTGCGGAGCTGGATGTCACATTACCGATAATCACGGAGCCAAGACCAATCTTAACCGTACCGGAACTTACGACTTCACCCTCCACCTGTGCAGAATCTGCAAAGAATTCAGAAGTGTTGCTGTTGCCGTTGACAACGCCTGTCACGGTAAGCTTTCCGTTGCAGCTTACATTTCCGTCTACCTGACCTCTGATGTCGAGAGATCCGTTTGAGATCACATCACCGTTGATAATCGTTCCCTCTGTAATCACGGAAACCTCGTCCGATACGATCGGCTTCTCCTGTGGTGCGCTCTGCGGTGCTGCCGCTGCCTGTGCTCCTGTCTGTGCTACCTGTACTGGTGTTACTGTATTATCAGCCATTTTCTTCTCCTCCTGTGCTGCTGCCATTGCATGCTGCGTGTATTCTTCTTTTGTTTTCTGTGGCTCTGCCGACGCTGCAGGTGTCCGCACTTCCACCGGCTCCTGCTTCGTCACCTGCTCTAACAGGCCATCCAGCTTCGACAGTTCGCTCGCCACATCCACTTCATCTTCCAGTGTGTTCACGACCATGTCATCATCCTTGTCCGTGCTTTCGAGATTGTCTTCTCCCGGCATAAGTTCATTCACTGCCTGTGAGAAATCATCCTTAAAGTCCTTGAAAAATCCCATGTTCTTACCTCCATTTATAATCTGGTCATCTGGCACTGTCGGCTTTGACATACTGGATAACCTGTGTATCTTCATCAATCGGTAAAATCTCGGCATCCATATCCTGCAATGCCTCGATCAGCGGTCCTACCGCTTCTACCGTTGTTGACCTATCTTCCGAGTCGTGCAAAAGCACAACCGAGGTCTTGTATTTTGAAACATCTGAAACAACATTCTCGACCAGTTCTTCCGGTGTATATGCAGCATTTGCCGCATCGCCTGCCGAGACGTTCCAGTCGTAATAAACGACGTCCTCGCTGTTTAAAAACCGGATCAGCGAACTCATCGGCACATTGCTGATCTGATTGCTGCTCCCGCCCGGAAACCGGTAATAGCGGCTCTTTTCACCGGTCACCTCATAGAGATAATCCTGCAGCTGATGAAAATCCGCCTCGAACGCATCCTCCGACTGATAGATCAGACTGTACTTATTAGAATAGGAATGCATTCCCAGCGTATGCCCCTCATCCACGATCCTCTGGTAGATGGCTGCCGATGCCTCATCCTCTTTTCCGACCACAAAAAAGGTTGCCTTGACATCGTACTCCGACAGCACATCTAAAATGGCGTCCGTATTCTCAGACGGCCCGTCATCAAACGTCAGATAAACTTTATGTACATCTCCATCCTGTGCCAGATTGTCTGTCTCGTCGATCCCGGATGCAGGTGCCGTCACAGCCACTGTCTCCGTATCCATGCCGCTGGTCTCTTCCTGGGGTAGTGCCTCCGTATCCGGCACCTGCTGGTTCATCACCCGCTGCATCTGCCAGAGTTCATCTAACTTTCTCTCCATGGATCTCGTCCGGACAAGCAGAAAAATGATCAGAATCATGGACAGGATGATCCACCCGGCAATTATCGCGATTATGGTATGTTTCATTCTTGCAATCCGCTTTCTCCGCCTGCGTTGATTGCGGAGTGCCTCAGAATCCTTATCCTGCATGTAGAACCCCCAAGTTAATCATAATACTTTATCTATTGTATCACATTTTTGTATTTTTCAAAGAAAAAAGCGCAAAAAAATCGTATGATTTTTCTACACTTTTTCATGTATTTTCTGAATTTTTATGTTTCTCCCGCTAAAAGCCCGGTGACCACCGCCCCCACACTAAACAGCATCACGCCCCAGGCGATGACAGCCGGCGATGTCCCGCGCAGCGGGATTTTCCCTAATATGGCAACCGGGGACGCCGCCAGCAGCCCGAAAATTGCCCAGTAGGTCAGCCTCTCAAACCTGCAGAGCAGATATTCCATCAGCTTTGCGACAAGAAAAATACCTCCAAGCACGCCGCATCCGAACGGGACTAATAGGACAAGACAGTACCACGCCGTCCCGGCATCCAGCATGACCACCGCCACAACGAACGCATTGATATGGTCAATGACCGGCGTGTAATATCCGAGCGCCATCAAAAGCATCGAACCGCTCACCCCCGGAATGACCATCGTAGCCGCGGCAGCCAGCCCCACCGCAAAAAGCTTCACTGCCGTCCCAGGACCGGCGGCAAGAACCTGTTCGCTGCCTTTTCCAAGGAACTGCATTCCAATCATCAGGCAGAAGAATCCCAAAAACAGTGCCAGCTCCGGCACCTTCGGATATCCCCTGGACACCTTGCGCCAGATGAGCGGCACGCCGCCGAAAATCAGTCCGATAAAAAGCATCGCGGTCTGGAACGGAAAATTCTCAAAAAGATAACCGATCATAAAGGAAAGGCAGATAATTCCGATCCCCATTCCAAACAGATACGGAAACAGCTTTAAGATGCTTTCCTTTTTATGACGAAAAAAACCGGTGACCGCCTGCAGAAGTTCATCATAAATCCCCAGCGACACCATGATCGTACCGCCGCTCACTCCTGGAACTACATTGGCGATTCCGATCGTAATTCCTCTTATGACATTCTTTATGAATTCCATACATCCTCCACTTTTTTGCATGCTGCCTTTCTCTGTTCCGCCGCAAGCGATTCGCTCTTCTTATCCGGAAGAAGATGCTCTGCCATCCCTGCCAGCAGATTTCCGGCCGGAAGCAAAAGCAGGGTCGTTCCGATATTAAAAATCGTATGCATGTTGGCAATCTGGGCAGCCGGTCGTCCCGGTGTCAGCTGCGCAACCAGCGAAACGAGCGGCGTTGTCATGCACAGCACGGTAAACACCACCGTTCCGATCAGATTAAACGAAAGATGAATGATCGTCGTGCGCTTGGCGTTCCTTCCGGTGCCTATGGCAGCCAGAACCGCCGTAATGCATGTGCCGATATTCTGACCGAACAGAACATACACCGCCCCCACGAAAGATACAGCTCCTCCCTGTGCCAGAGTCTGCAGGATACCGACCGAAGCCGAGGATGACTGAATGGCTGCCGTGAACGCCGCGCCCGCCAGGATTCCAAGCAGTGGATGTTCAAACTTTGTCATTGCCTGAAGGAACACCTGCGAATCACAGAGCGGCTGCATGGCTTCCCCCATCATATCCATGCCGATAAACAGGATTCCAAGCCCCGCCACAATCTCGCCTGTGTACCGGATCCGGTCTTTTCCCGCAAACAGAATCAGAACCACCCCCAAAAAAGCCAGAAGCGGCGCAACGGCTCCCGCATCCAGTGCAATCAGCTGACCGGTGATTGTGGTGCCGATATTTGCCCCCATGATAATCCAGACCGCCTGACGCAGAGTCATCATCCCGGAATTCACAAAGCCAACGACCATGACCGTGGTGGCTGAGGATGACTGGATCACCGCCGTCACCGCTGCTCCGACGCCCACGCCAAGGAAGCGGTTCTTTGTCAGCCGCTCCAGGATCTGCTTCATCTTCTCACCTGCGGCAGCATTTAAGCCCTCGCTCATCTGATGCATTCCATACAAAAAGAGTGCAAGCCCGCCCAGCAGTGCAAAAAAATTTCTATATTCCATTTTCTTCTTTTCCCTTTTCTTATCCTAATCTTATGACGCTTCTGATACCTGTGATAACCAAAAGGGCAAATCTTTTTTACCGTCGGAATTGTGCACAAAACGCACCATGCGGTAACCTGCCAGGCAGATACACGCCGCCGTGACGGTAAGCACTACCGCCTCTGCATAGGGAATCTCTGCTATTTTAAATAAAACAGCAGTAAAAAGATGAAAAAAAAGACGCTGCTCCGCCGCCCCGGTCATTTTTCTCGTCACGACAATCATACTCTGTGACAATCCTGCTTCCGGTTCCGCTGAGAGCGCGTTTGAGACATAATCGGAGTCCGTCGTCCGTAAAATACCCTGTGCTTCCCCTCCGGCCTCTGCCGTCAGATTCTGCACCCGGGCGATCTGTGTCTGCCACAGACAGACACCAAGATGGGAAAACAGCAGAACCGCCATCATGCAAACCGCAAAAAATGCTTTTCTTCTATCTGCACTGCGCATGTTCCCTGCTCCTTTCCCATTCCAAGACTCTTTCCTCACGATAGCAAAGCACTTACGACTTGTCAATAGATGCGGATATATTTTCCATAAACCTGCGCAGTGTCTGTTCCGTCGTCGCAATCGCTTCCTCCGGAATGCCTTCGGCCAGCCTGCGGAAAAACGCAGCTTTTTTCTCCGTCATCTGCTCTGTGAGCGCACTGCATTGCTGCGTGAGATATAAATGGCAGATTCTCTTATCGGCAGCATCCCGTTCCACCACAAGAAACTGCTTTTCCACGAGGCTCTCCACCGATCTGGCAACCAGTCCCTTGGACACCCCCTCGTACTGCGCAATATCCCGCGCCGTATTGCATCCGCCGTTGTCGCGTGCCAAAAAAAGCAACACCAGCAATTCGTTCGGCGTGAGATGATATTTCTCCATCTCATCCTGAAAATATTTCCGGTATGCTTTCTCTATCTTAAAATAATTTTCAAAAAAGTCTTCCAGCATGTTCCCCCTCCTTTCCGCCGGTTCATGCCATCTCTTCGTTTTAGTTGATTTGTGAACTGTTTATATAGAAACTTTATTTGAAATCTGTATAAAAGTCAATTAAAAAAGTGTTAAGATTTCAGAAAAATCACTCCGACTCGGTTGACTTTCTACACAACAACCGATAAAATAATAGTTGATTTGTGAACTGTTTAATTGGTAACTCTATTAACCGAATCCTAGAAAGTGTGTGATGTTATTTTGAACAAAAAATTAAAAGAGAAATTCGACGAATCTGTAAGCGCCGTTCTTCCCATCACCGTCATTGTGCTGCTGCTCAGCATTTTTGTCGTGCCGATGGAGACCGGAACCATTGCCCTGTTTCTGGTCGGAGCGTTCATGCTAATCATCGGCATGGCATTTTTCCAGCTGGGTGCTGAGATGGCGATGACGCCGCTCGGCGAAGGTGTCGGTTCCCATATCATGAAGACAAAGCGTCTTTCGATTCTGATTATTGTCTGCTTTGTGATGGGTGTCATCATCACAATCGCAGAACCGGATCTGCAGGTTCTCGCCAATCAGGTTCCTTCTATTCCAAACGAAACCTTAATCTGGACGGTCGCTCTCGGCGTCGGTGTCTTTCTGGTCATCGCTGTTTTGCGTATCATTTTCAAGCTGAGCCTCCCCCTGCTGCTGTGTATCCTCTATGCCGCACTGTTTTTGCTCTCCTTTGCGGCGCCGGCTGATTTCATCGCAGTCGCATTTGACTCCGGCGGTGTGACGACAGGTCCGATGACCGTTCCTTTTATTATGGCCATCGGTGTTGGTCTCTCCTCTACGCGAAGTGACAGGGACGGCTCGAGCGACAGTTTCGGTCTGATCTCCTTCTGCAGCATCGGACCGATTGCCATGGTGCTCCTGCTCGGTATTTTCTACCATCCAGCCGGTGCATCCTACAATGCTACCGAAATACCGGATGTTGTGACCATGCAGGATGTCATGCGTCAGTTTGTACATATGCTGCCGGACTATGGCAGGGAAGTCATTTCTTCCATCCTTCCGGTACTGATCGTCTTTTTACTGTTTCAGCTTATTTCCAGGCGCTACCACAAGAACCAGATGATCAAGATGCTTATGGGCTTTCTCTACACCATCATCGGACTGATCCTGTTTCTGACCGGTGTCAACGTAGGATTTGCTCCCGTCGGAAGTCTGCTCGGCAGCAATCTCGCCGCACAGACATGGCGCTTTGTTCTGATTCCCATCGGCGCGTTAATCGGTTATTATATTGTAAAAGCCGAGCCTGCCGTGCAGGTGCTCAACAAGCAGGTGGAGGATGTGACAAACGGTTCCATTTCGCGCAGTGCGATGAACCTCTGTCTCTCCATCGGTGTCTCCGCTTCCGTTGCGCTGGCGCTGCTCCGGGTTCTGACCGGACTTAACATTTACTGGCTCTTAATTCCGGGCTACATCATTGCTCTGGTGCTCACCCGGTTTGTTCCAAAAGTATTTGTCGGTATCGCTTTCGACTCCGGCGGTGTTGCCAGCGGTCCCATGACCTCCACGTTTCTTCTTCCGCTTGCCATGGGCGCATGTACCGCCGTGGGCGGCAATGTGGTAACCGATGCGTTCGGCGTCGTGGCGATGGTCGCAATGGCACCGTTAATTGCCATTCAGATCATGGGCGTACTGTATCAGCTGAAGCTTAAGAGAGCGACATCCGACGCGCTTATCATGATCGATGTCGACGACAATGCCATTATGGATATTGAGGAGGAATAATTATGCAGGATCATACCATGCAACATAAAAAAAAGATGCCGGCATTCCGGTGCCTCGTCATTATCATAGATTCCAATATCCGTGATAAACTGACCGAATTTCTCACCGATGCCTCCATCCCGATCTATTACCAGATGCACGGCGTCGGCACCGTCAGTTCCGATTTTCTGAATCTTTGCGGTCTCGGCGACACCCACAAAACCATCATGTTATGCATCGTCCCGAAGGAACGCACCCGGATGCTGTTGGCGGAGATGAATCAGGCGCTGCAGCTTCACAAGAGAGGAACCGGTATCGCTGTCAGCATACCGTTATCCGGCATTCAGGGATGGCTCTATAAAGTTCTCGGTTCCGGTTCTTTGGACTCCTCTGAGCCGGAGATAGAAAAAGAGGTGAAAAAAATGAGTGAAACGATTACACATGCAATGATTCTTGTCACAATCAATCAGGGATACAGCGATGATGTCATGTACACCGCGCGCGCTGCCGGCGCTACCGGCGGAACGATCTTAAAGGGTCTGCGCTGCAGTCCGGAGGAGGTTGCCAAACATTTCGGTATGGCTCTTCAGGAGGAGCAGGAAGTCCTTGCCATCGTCGTTCCAAAGGATAAAAAGACCGAAATCATGACCGCCATCAGCAAGCAGCACGGCATTGACACACCGGCGCACGGCGTCAGCTTTGCTCTGCCGGTCGACGCAATCATGGGACTGTAGAATTTATACTTTATGACGCAAAAACCTTATCGAATCATAACCAGGTTCGATAAGGTTTTTTCTTACAAAATGACCCCTGCAAATAGTGTCTCAACCATTCGTAGGGGTCATTATCCTTCAACAGTTTAGCACAATATCAAATTATGCGTTCATCTGTGCTGCAACTTCTGCTGCAAAGTCTTCCTGCTTCTTCTCAAGACCTTCGCCAGTCTCAAAACGAACAAATCTCTTAACCTTCACAGTACCGCCAACTGCCTTGGATACTTCCTCAAGATACTTGGCAACGGTCTGCTTGCCGTCCTCAGCCTTAACGTAAACCTGATCTACCAGGCATACTTCCTTGAGTTCTTTGCTGATACGTCCTTCGATCATTCCGTTGATTACCTTCTCCGGCTTCTGGGACTCCTTCGGATCGTTCATGATCTGTGCTAAGAGGATCTCTTTCTCATGAGCGATGTAATCAGCACTTACCTCGTCTCTGGAAACATACTTCGGATTGAGTGCTGCGATCTGCATTGCGATATTGTGCATTGCTTCCTTTACAGTGTCATTTACAACATCGGTGTCTGCATCAACGATAACGCCGATTCTTCCGCCGCCGTGTACATACGGTACAACACAGCCATGCTCAGCTACAACCTTCTCAAATCTGCGGATCTTTAAGTTCTCGCCGATCACTGCAACCTTCTCAACCAGTGCTTCGCTTACGGTCTTGCTGGCATCCTCATTCCACTTCTCAGCCATGAAAGCATCCATGTCTGCTGCATCGGAATTCACTGCCTGTGTTGCAACAGCCTTAACAAACTCCTGGAATGTTGCATTCTTTGCAACGAAGTCTGTCTCAGAGTTTACCTCAACAACCGCTGCTGTCTGGTTATCCTTGGTCACTACCATGCAAAGACCCTCTGCTGCGATTCTGCTTGCCTTCTTCTCGGCCTTAGCCTGTCCGTTCTTTCTTAAGAACTCTACAGCCTCGTCCATGTTACCGTTTGTCTCATTTAATGCCTTCTTGCAATCCATCATGCCTGCGCCGGTCATCTCACGCAGTTCCTTTACCATAGCTGCTGTAATTGCCATTTTCTCATCCTCCAAAAAATAATTTATCCTGATTCTTTATCTTTATGCCACAGAAAGGGACGTAACACGCGTCCCTTTCCGATTGTTGACATATGGGCGATCCTGCCAATCAGGCACCCGTTGTTTCCAACTTATTATGCTTCCTCTGCTGCATCTGCCTCTGCGGACTCAGCCTCTTCTGCAGTCATCTCTGCACCCTGGTTTGCCTCGATCACTGCGTCTGCCATCTTGGAAACGATCAGTTTTACGGCTCTGATAGCATCATCATTGCCCGGGATCACATAATCAAGTTCCTCAGGATCACAGTTTGTATCTGCAATACCGATCAGGGTAATTCCTAATGTATGAGCCTCCTGAATACAGATTCTCTCCTTCTTCGGGTCTACAACGAAGATTGCATCCGGGAGCTTCTTCATCTCCTTGATACCGCCAAGGTTCTTCTCTAACTTCTCCCACTCTTTCTTAAGTGCGATAACTTCCTTCTTCGGCAGTACTTCGAATGTACCGTCGGTTGCCATTGTCTCGATCTCTTTTAATCTTGCAATACGGCTCTGGATGGTCTTGAAGTTGGTAAGCATACCACCTAACCATCTCTCATTTA
>OKRZ01000606.1_pt1 | contig 28207 bp, 19 predicted proteins | sample 1601141 | NCBI WGS metagenome assembly OKRZ01 (sample SAMEA3541524, study PRJEB24748) | human gut metagenome | biome: human gut; feature: human-associated habitat; material: faeces | place: China | collected 2012
AGCAGGTACTGGAACCACTTCGCCTGCATTGCGGCAATCGGCACAAGTTGAAACCTTATCAATTATAACACCGTTAGCTTTTCCTGTTTCAGAGAGCTGAAGTTCCGGATCAGCTGCAGCAGCAGCCTTCATTACCGGGAATGTAAGTTTCTGACCTGTGGTATAAACCGTAGAGGTTACATCAGAGGTCTTGTAGGAACCTACATAGAGTTTACCGCCGAGATTGGTCATTGTTTTCTGATCGTTAAGCACACCGAAAGCGGCCGCGGTATCGGAAATGGCCTTAGTAGCGGTAAAGGTGAGGGTCGAAAGTACGACGCCGTTTGCCTTCTGAGCAACAGCTCCGCCGGCAGCCTGCGGTAATACGCCGACATAGACATAAGTCTTGCCGCCCGCAGCAGCATCATTTACGACCGTCTTTGTTGCATCGCCTGCACCGAACAGCGTTGAAGCGGTTGTGCCGCTTACAAACTTAACAGCACTGCTGTCATACTGAACAGGAACAGAAACCGTTGCAGCATAATAATCTGTGGTTAATTTTACGGTAACCTTGACCGTATCGCCTGCGCTATATGACGCCTTGTCAAACGATAAAGCGATAGTGCCGTTTTCTGCGACACCGGTATTATCATTTGCGAAAACGCCGACTGCAAGCACGCCAAGGAGCATAACTACAGATACAATAAGGCTAATAGCCTTTTTTGCCTTGGTCATTTTTTGCCTCCTTCTATTCTTAATCAATATTAAATATACACTTTTGAGAGCACAATGTCAATAATTTGTGAATAAAAATGGCACGCCGAAAGAAAATATCCCTTACGCTATCACAAATAAAGTTATTTCCTCGCGGGCTTACAAGCTTTGTACCGTTTTTTCACAAAACTATTCCGCCGCACTTTTAAAGTATATGCTCTAATCTTTTTAAGAATATCCCATTACATACGCCCTTGTGGGGGAGAAAACTCCCCCACCGGGTTTTAACTTAAGTAATTAAAGGAAATTACTTCTGAGCGATTGCAGTTCCGCCGTAAGCAGCGTCAACTACAAGGCCGTAGTTAGCGAGGTCAACCTTACCGGTAGCAAGGCCGCCTGCAGTCTTATAAGCGCCTGTGAGAGCAGCTTTGTTGTTGATTGCGAGGTCCATGGAGGAAGCATCGAATCCGTCAACAACACCGTCGCCGTTTACATCGCCGTAGATAACGACTGTGTAGATAGCAACCGGAGCACCGCTCGACTTAAGGCTGAGTGTTGCGGTAGCGCCTGTACCATAGAGGCCTGCAGCGTTAGCGGCAACATTAAGAGTTGTAGCCGAAGAATCCTTAGCCGTTACTCTTGCGAGTACGTCGTCGGCAGTAGCAAGTGAGCCGGGTGTTACGCCGGTGATGAGAGAAGCGTTCTCTGTTACGGAAACGCCCTCATTTGAACCCGCTGTGGTGGGAACTGCTACGTACTTGCATACGAACGGAGCCATAGCATTCTTGAGGTTTGTGATAACAGCGTCAATCTGAGCTGCTACAACATTTGAATAGAAGCGGTCATTTGCAGCATAGTTTTCAGCGGAGCCGCTGTAAAGGTTTGCTGTGTTGCCCTTCTCATCGGTGTACTCATAGCCGAGTACGGAAATGAGCTTAGCATAAGCTTCGGTCTTTGAAAGGCCGTCAGCCTTTGATGCGTCAAATGTATATGCACTGTTTTCAGTGAATATTGACTTAGCCTGAGCTATAACTGCCTCAAGCTCGGTGTAAGCACCTGCCTCGAGGGCAGAAGCCGATTTCGGCATAAGAGCGCGCTGAGCGATTTCAAGCTCATACTTAACATCGAATACCTCGGACTGAAGAGCCTTTGCGTTGGCATTTAATGCCTCGGCAGCTGCAAGAGCCTTGGTGTATCTTGCATAAGAGCCTGCTGTGTAATCAGCCTCTTTGTAGCCCTGAGCCTTAGCGGCTTTGATTTCCTTATCAAGGAACTGCTTCTGAGTTGTAACCGCAGCGCCCTTCAGGAAGCTTGCATACCAAGCAATGTTCTTAGCGCTGTTAAGGATTTCAAGCTCCGAATAACTGGGAGCCTTGTAAGCCTTTACGGCATCCATATAAGCGTTCTGAGCTTCGGTTGAAGGAGCCTTCATGGAAGCTACGATAGCACTCTTATATGTAGCGTTTGCCTTGTTGGCAATAGCAGTAATTTCAGCCTCTGAAAGTGAGCTGCCGTCAATGTACTTTTCGGGAGCTACGGGGCCCTTGTAAGCGTCAATGATAGCGTTGCCGGCTTTCATTGCCTTTTCGTAAGCCCAATAAGCATAGAGGTCGAAGTTCTGATAGTTGATGTCGCCGGCAGCCTTAAGAGCAGCCTCAATGGGAGCCGGTGTAACGGTTGCGGAACCGCTTGTAGGTGTTGTGCTTGCTGTATCAAGAGCCTTAACGGCGGTTTCAAGAGCGGTTATGGCTGCAGTGAGATTGTCGTCACTGTAATTGCCGAGGTTAGCCTTCCTGAACGGGCCGTAAACAAGCTTAGCGGCAGCGGTAAGAGCTGTCCAGTAAGTGTTCCAAGCCTCTGCCGGATACTTAGAAGAATCACGGTTAGCCTTGAACTCGCTGTCAACAAGAGATTTAATCGGCATCGCATTGTAGTAATAGAGAGTGCCGAACGGGGCAGTCATGGTGAGAGTGCCCTCACGACGGTTATGTTTACCCCAAACAGTTACCGAGCTGTTTCCGAGAGCATATGTGGCACCCGAGGGAACCGTCGCTGCGTCAACATCGGATTTAAGTCTGAGCGGGTTAACGGTAACAATACCGTTGGGATCGCCTGTCAAGAATTCCTGACCGGCGAGAGCCTCTGCCTGACCCGAGGACTCAAAGTAGGTTGAATTATAAGCGGAAACAGAGCTTGCGTTGAACTTACAATTCGTATCTCTCTGGTTAGTCCAAGTTACGGCAATGTTTGAAATAGCAGAAGCAAGAGCCGACGCGCTTGATACAAGGTAGTCGGTGGTGGTTTCACCCTTCATCTTAACTACATCATAGAAGTTTGTCTTCTTATCTTCCTTAGACCAAGCGGAGCCGACGGTATCGGCTGTATCGTTGGTCGCATACTCAAAGGTAGTGGAAGTAATGTCGCCGTTGTAAGCAGTACCGTCCTTGAAGGTGAAGCTGTAAACAGCGGTTACCTTAACAAGGCTGTCGGTAGAAACGGTAGCCTTGAGTGCAACGTCGGTGCTCTCATACGGTGAAAGTTTCTTTTCGCCGCTTTTGAGCATTTCGGTGTCGTTAACGGTAACAGACTTAAGAGTGAGCATATAAGGATGATCATATGTATCGCCGTGCTTTAAGAGCATACCTGCAGATGCGTTTGTTACCTTAAGAGTAGTGTTCATCTGGCCGTTTTTAAGCTGTACATAGTTAAGTGTACCCTTATCTATTGTAAGCTTAGGCTCAGCATAGGACTGAGCGTTAGTAGTCCAGCCGAGGAAGAAGTTTACGAACGGAAGAGCTACGTCAAGAAGACCGCCTGATTTAACGGCATAGGCAATACCTAAAATCAATTTCTCTGCGAGGTCTGCAATAGCGCCCTTCTGAAGAATAGCGTTAAGCGAATTGTAAGAATCGGCGATAAGAGCGGTGTTGCCGCATACCTTACCGAGAACCTTGTTAAGGAGTTCTCTTACGATTCTGAATACTGCGGGATACATAGCCTCGGTTCTGAGAGTGCTGTTAGCAGGAATATTGAGTATGCCCGTAACGCTGTTTGTACCGAGGAGCTTGCTTACGTCAAGGTTGAGAAGTCTGTCGATAATGTCTTCTCTGAGAACAGTCTCAAGGAAGGTCTTACCGTCAGCAGCGGTTTCGTTGATTATCTTCTCAACAGGAAGAACGTCGCGGATAATCTTGTCGAGCTTAACCCACGGATCCTGTGCGGTAGCAAGGTTGAGGTCAAGACCGTCGGTGTTGATGAGCTTCTGTACCTTCCAGCACCACTCGTTGTCAGAGGTGAGAGCCCAGTCGATTATCCAGTCAATGGTGCCTTCCCAAGCGCGTGTGTTCTTTTCGAAGTCTGCAAGCTCATAAGTCTTGGAGGCTTTAAATTGGTAGCCGCCATCCTTATCGGAGCCGAGGTCGGCAAGCTTGGAGAGATACTTCATACCGATGTCGGTGCCCATGGTAAAGATAACATCGAGCCAATAGCCGCTGTCCTTACCCTTTACGAGGGTCTTCGAGTTGTAATCGGCATAAATAAGTGCGTCATAGTTGTAAGTCGGAACGAACTGAGTTGCAAGCTCACGAATTACGCAAGCGAGAAGAGCGGTTACGTTCTGTCCCTTGAGCTCGGCAGCCGACGGGAGAATTATCTGAGGCATAAGAGCCTTAACGCCGATTGCGCCGAGAGCGGTAACAACATCCTGATCGGAAGCGGACTTATCTACAACTGTGTCATAGTAGCCTGCATAAACAGTCTCATAGCCGGTACCGAAGAGATACTCGGGGTTATAAGCTGCTACATACTGAAGAGCCTTGCGAAGATTGGGAATGAGCTTTGTATTATCGCCCTTTGTCCAATTGATTGCAGCCTTTGCAGTATCCGAAAGAATTGTGTCGATTGCCTTGCCGACAAAATCGTTGAGCGCCGCAAGAACGGTGGTATAACCCGCTGCCGAAGCAGTAACGGAGCCGTCATTTGCAGCTGTGGGCATAAACTCGTCAACGAAATCACCGGAGATGGTGTAGTTCCAGTTAATGAGCTTAGCGAACGAATTAGCGGTGGACATATCAAACTTGAGCCAGGTCTCTGTGAGACCGTCTTTGCTGACAAGGCGATAATAGCCGTTGCCGTCGGAGCCTATTGTGAAGTCCGACCACTCCCAGTTGTATGTGCCGGCAGCCTTAGAATAGAATGCCTTTACATCTGACGGAAGCTTAGCGAGAACAGCGGTGGCCTCTGAAGCCTTGCCGCCGAAGAGCTCGGTCTTTTCAGCGCCGAACCACTGTGCAAGAAGCATCTTAACGGAGCCGTTGAGAACAACGGGAGCAAGATCCTTAAATACATAGGGAGCTACCTGATAGAGAGCCGAAACAAGAGTATTGCTGTCAAGATTGAAGATTTCCGAGACCTTACCGCTTGTAGCAAGTGAGGGAAGGAAGTAGCTGTCTTTAACGTAATATTTTACGTTTTCGCCCGAAGCGTTAGTGTAAACATAAACGCCTGTGCCGTTGCCTTCCATATCGGTTTCTTCGGTCTTGTAATATTTCTCATCCTGAGAAACATATGTCTTCTTATCGGTATTGTATTCAAATACCTCGATGTAAGCGCCCTTAGAGTCTGAGCCCTTAACATAATAATCACGAAGGCCTGCTTCAGCGCTTGTCGGAAGAGCAATGTGATTGCTTATGCAGTTGCCGGAAGCGTCTTCTTTATAAGAAGTATAGCTCTGCGGCTTAGACATAGCGTTGATGAGGACATTCTTGACAAGAGTGTCGGGATTTTCGGTTGTTGTTGAATAAGTGTTGATGAGCGTCATATCATCGTCAACTCTTGCGAACAACGGATAAACAAGACCCTTTACAAGGCCCGGAATATCGGAGAGGTACTTATTAACGCCGGAAATATCAACAAAGTTGCCGATAATGCCGACGTCGAGTTTGCCGTCGTTGATAACCTTTTTAACGAGACCTGCGTTGTCGTTAAGAAGAGTTGCAATGCCGTTGACTATGTCGAGCTGAGCGTTGTCTTCTCTTGTCATACCCGACGGCCAGTTTTTAAGGTTAGCGTCTTTAACTATGCCGAGCATCCACTTGACACCGCCGACAGCCCAGTTGCCGAGAAGAGATTTAGCACTGTCGATGGTTCCGCAAAGAGCATTAACCGAGCGAAGGTCGATAACAAGGTGCAAACCTGCTTTGTTAATAACATCGCCCATGTTTATGTTCGCGGCGGCAAGGGTAACATCGAGGAAGTCAAATACGACTGACATTCTCTCTTCGGTAGAGAGCCTTGTTACCGCGCCGTCCGGGCTGTATGCGTCAAGAGCGGTAAGCTCTTCGCCGCTACGATAATTGGTCTTAGCAGCAAACGCCATTACGGACATAGTTGAGAAAATCATGACAACTGCCAAGATGACACTTAACAATTTGGTAGATTTTTTCATACGTGTTTTTTCCTCCTAAAAAGATTTACATTAAAACCATGTATGCGTGCCCGATTTTTTCTGCGGGCGGCACTCCCCGCAACAATTCCTCGCACAAAATCCGCTGTACTTCTGACCGCTCTTTGATTTACAAGAAAGCAAACCGATTTCGGCACGTTAACTCGGTCGGTTTCCACCGTTTCCACTTCCGTAAAAATGAATCGGTGGAAAACTGATGATACACACCCGAGCATATTACCGTAGGATGTGTATCAAAACGGGATGGAAACTGCACGGTAAATCAGCCGTGCGGCAGCGCTCCCTCAAAAAAGGGGGCACTTCGCCCTATTACACCATTCCTATGGTTAGTTAAAGTATAGGGTTTTAAACGAAAAAAGTCAATAAATTGTTCACACAAATTTGTTGATTTTCTGTATTGAACAAATAGAATTGTTATTTTTGGGCAAAAGTGGCAAACAAAATTGCAAGCACAATTACATTACCGGCAGAGATTATGCGTCCGCCAGGATTTACATCGCCAAGAACAATTACACTTGTCTCAGATTCAAGAACCTGTCCGGAACGGAGTGTTCCCTTATAAAACAGGCCTTCTGACGTACCGCCGGCATTATTGTTGTGTGCAGTTGTAGTGCCAGGCATTTCTTCCTGCAGTTCTGTCTGTGTTTTTACTGCCGCTTCAAATAAAGCATCACGGTTTTTATCAAGGTCTACAATACATAAAATATTCATTTCTGTTTCTTCCTGGATAATTTCCATAAGCTGTATCTGCTGGTCTTCTGACAAAAATCTGCCTTCAAACGCAAGTGCCATATCAGCTTTTCCAAAGAAAGCCGCTGACTGTCGGAATTTTTCTCTCACACTGTTTTTTAAATCGGCGAAGCTGTCATCGCCGTTTAATACAACAGTTATACCATGTTTGTTACCTTTAATAATAACAGTATTACTCACCCTCATCACCTCGTTACTATATTATTCAAGTCCAAAATAAAGATTAAGGACTTTGGCAGTAAGCTCAGATGCCTGCGAACCAGAATAACCATGAGGTATTGATACTGCCATTGCAATCTGTGGATTGTCATATGGAGCATAACTTATCATCATTGCATGGTCAGGCTCTTTTTTATTTTCCTGGGCTGTACCGGACTTAGCTGCAAAATTAAGATTTACTTTTGACAATGCAGAATACGTATTTACAACGAGATTCATTCCGTAATGAACCGTATCCCATATTGACTGGCTTATATTCATGACATTGGCAACATCAGCACTGTTATCTCGTATAAGATTACCATTGTTATCTGTAATCTTATCAATAAGTGTAAGGTTGTAGCATGTTCCTGAATTAGCAACTGTTGTTACATATCTTGCAAGATTAAGTGTACTGTAAGCATGATTACCCTGTCCGATTGCTGAATATACCGCATCAATATTAGATGCACTAGGTGCTTTCTCGGCAATCTCAATACCAGACATTGTTGCAAGACCAAGCTCTTCTGCATATTTCTGCATTACAGAAGTTGCATATGTGTTATCAAATAATCCATTGCTTAAAGCAAGGTTGTAACCTACATTATAGAAGAATAAGTTACATGAGTCCCTGATGGCTGTTGTAACTGTCTCTGTTCCATGACCGCTTCGTACCCAGCATCTTGGACTAGGTGTAATTTTATCAAATGTACCACTACAGTAAAATGAAGTTGAAGGATTGATAATTCCCATATCAAGAGCCATGATTGAAGTACATACTTTATATGTTGAACCTGGAGCATTCTGAGCCTGCGTTGCCCAGTTATAAAGCGGGTTGGATTTGTCATTGTTAAGCTGCTTGTAATAGTCGGCATCTATTGTTCCGGACATTCTGTTATTGTCATAACTTGGATATGATACAAGTGCAAGAACATTACCATTGTTAGGGTCAGTTATTACGCATGAACCTGAACATGGCTGTAATGCAAGCTGTGCAGGTGTTATTCTCTTTGATGATATACAGCTGCTCATAAAATCGTATGCAGATATTCTTCCCGAACTTAATGCCTGATAATCATCATCACCCTGAAGAAATCCCTGCTCAAATAACATCATACATACCTGTCGTCCGGATATATTGCCGTTCTCAATCATATACTTGTATAATTTTTTATGGAAATCTGCATCAGTCTCTAAAACATCAAATATATAATTGACAAGTTCATTATACGCTTCATCAAGGCTTGTATACTGTTCCGATGTAAAATCTGACATATTAATCCAGTTTTTTGTGATAGAATATCTTAAAAGCTGTTCAAGACTTGTTGAATTGCCATTAGTCCAGTCTTTATATACAGAATCATTCGTATCAACATTATTGGAATTAAATATGCCATTTGCTTTTAATAAATCTTTGTAAATATACCAGATATATGCCTGTTCTTCTTCTGAAAGCTGTCCATATGCTGTAGGTGATGATGTAAGTTCACTTCTTAACAAGTCAAATATCTGTTCTTTTTTAGACTGGAATGCTGCATACACATCACGTTCATTTTCAGTATTTCCCTGTGCAATCTTACTTGTTGATACTAGATTGTTATCAATAAGAGCAAAATACACCTCAGGTATAGTAATATAAATATTGTTAATATCACCGGTTGAAGCATTATACGTATACTTTGTAGTACCGCTTGTAAGGTTTGATGAAATTATAGATACAAGTTCATCTTCAATTGCATTGTATATCTTTTTCTGAAGTTCTATATCAATTGTAAGATATACGTCATTGCCAGCCTTCGGGTCAGTCTCATCTAACACTTCAGTTATTCGTCCTACGGTATCTACATATACGGTTTTTGAACCTTTTTCACCTGAAAGTTCCTGTTCCATTGACTGTTCAATGCCGGCTTTACCTACAACATCATTGTTTTCATATGATGAGTTCTGCTCTTTTAATGTTGCAAGTTCGGTTGTAGACACAGTACCCGTATATCCGAGAATCTGTGAACAGTATACACTGTCAACGTATTTACGGATATACTGCTGTTCAACCGTAACACCTGCAAGCTCATCTGAATTTTCAAGAATAGCTGCAACTGTCTGGTCGGAAACTTCATTAGCAATTGTAAAACTGATATATCTGTTATATGAATTTGCAGACATTAAAAGCCTTAAATTGATAATCTCAAGCACATGTTGAGGCGTGTATTCCTGCTGGTTAATTCCATAACGTGAGCAGAGTGAATCAATCATCTGTGAAGCAGATGAATTCTTTTGTTCATCAGATAACTGAGCAATTGTCTGCGTACCATAGGTATCCCTTTGAAATCTTAAAAGAGAGTTACCGCTCACAGTGTACTGGTAAGAACCATTTTCATATGTAATCTGGAAATCATTAGAATACTTATCACCTTTTTCTTCGATTATATTAAGTGTCTTATTAATTGCATTATTGATTGTTGCATTTTTAATGTCATTATCTTTGTATGTGCCGCTGTCACTGATTTTAACTGCAAATGCAAGTTCATTATACGCAAGAAGCACACCATTTTTATCAAAAATACGGCCTCTTGTCGCAGATACACTTGTAGTTTTCTTTATAGATTCAGTAAGATTAGTTGCATATGATTCGCCATTTATAATCTGAAGTGAAAATAATCTGCTTACAAGTACCGATGCAAGTACTACAAATACAAGCACTAACGGAACAAGTCTTGACTTTAGTAAACTTAAACAATAGTCAAATATTTCTCTCATCAAATTTATTTACTCTCCTTTTATCTCTGACATTAAGATGTGAATTAAGCCATACAAGCGGCTTATACAATATTACAAAAGCAAGCATTGTATAAATCATCTCTGGTATTATAAATCTTGTCAGGAAAAATACAATATTCAGCCTGTTATGAAGAAGGAAATTACCTATATATGATAAAAATTCATATATTAAATCTCCTGCTGAAACTATAATAAGCGGAAATATAATTTCTGTGCCTTCATATCTTCTGTAAAATATACCTGCAAGGTATCCTATGTATATAAATACAAGCGAAGAAAAGCCAAATAATGATGAAGCCGATAAATCATATAATGCACCGGCAAAAAATCCTGTAAACATACCTTCATTTTTGCCATTAAAATATCCAAAAATAACAGGTATAATTATAAGCAGATTTGGCATAATTCCAGCAATGCTGATTACTCTTCCAAGTGTTACCTGAAAAAGATAAAAAAGCAAAATTATAATTAATTCTCCTATTTTTCTTTTCATAATGCTCCTTATATGATTACCGGTACAAGTTTAATTTCCGTTTTCTTTTTTCTTAGTAATTACAAGAACTTCCTGAAGATGACCAAAATCAACGGCAGGAACAAGATATCCTGACTGCGTAAGGTTATTGGCATCTGTTGTCACATCCTTTGTATATCCTATAAGAATACCAGGAAGATATTTGCCGCTTATGTTAGATGTAACTATCTTATCGCCATTACGGATTGTTATTCCGTTTTTAAAATATTGTATATGGATAAGTCCCTGATCCATAAGCTCAATATCTCCGCGGATTGTGCAGACATCCCCTGTATCAATAAGCTGTCCACTGACATAACTTCCATCTTCTATAATGCTCTTTACAACAGAATAATTCTTACCGACTTCTGTTATGATTCCTACCAGACCGCCGCCGGCAATTACATTCATGTCTGTCTCAAGACCATCATCACTGCCTTTGTCTATAGTAAATGTAGAAAACCAGTTGTCGGATGATGTTCCGATTATTCGGGCTCCTGTTTTTGGATATTCTGTATATTTTGCATCAAGTTCATACAATTCACGCAGCCTGTCAAGCTCATAAGTATCCTGCTTTAAACGGTTATTTTCTTCTGTAAGATTATCAACCTGCTCATTAAGCTTTTCATTCTCATCTAAAAGCCTGTTGACTTCCTGAAGTCTGTCGTAACCGTCAGTTGCCCATAATCCCATATAATTCATTCCCTTTTGCAGAGGAACTACTACAGCAGAGACAACATTTTTTAAAGGTGTGACAAGTTTGTTGGTAAAAAAACTGATTGCGATAAATATCACGCAAAGTCCTGTCACCAGAATTAGTATGAATTTAGAAGTGAAAATTTCTGAAAACTTTTTTTTCATTTTACAAATTCCTTACATCTGTTCTAATACACCATATGATACTTATTAATCGTAAGTCTTATCCTGAGGAGTATATGCAACGCCTGCAAAATCAGGATTTGTAACTACGCCCATAAGACCTCTGACAACGCTTTCAGATGGATTTTCTACGATATTAACTGAAAGATTTGTCTCCTGGTTGATGAATTTTTCAAGGTTATTGATATTTGATGTACCACCTGATACATATATGCCGTTCTTGATAATATCAGCAGCAAGTTCTGGCGGAGTACGCTCAAGAATAACTTTTATTGAATCCATAATTGAATGAAGCGGGTCAACGATAGCCTGATAAATTACATCGGATGATATGTCAACGCTGACAGGAAGTCCTGAAAGGACATTACGGCCAAATCCCGGTGCAAAATGCTCTTCTGCCTTGACTGCACTTCCGAGTTCTTTCTTTAAACCTTCTGCAGTCTTGCTTCCGATTACAAGATTATATACTTTACGGACATTGCTTATAATGCTGTCATCGAGCTTATTACCGCCAATTTTAACTGATTTGCTGATAACAATACCACCGAGTGAAAGAACTGAAATCTCAGTTGTCTCAGCACCGATATTTACAATCATGATACCTCTTGATTTTGTTACATCAAGTCCGGCACCAATGGCATCAGCTACAGGTTTGTCAACAATATATATATTTTTTGCTTTAACTTTTGAATCAGCAACAAGTTCATAGAAAGCTCTTTTTTCTACTTCTGTCACATCTGTAGGAACTGCAATATAGAAATCTGTATTCCCCGGTGCTTTCTTATCACCATTAATCTTGTTGAAAAAGCTTAAAAGAAGTGTCTGCATATTTTCAATGTCTGCGATAACACCAAATTTAACCGGAAATGAAACCTCGATATTTTCAGGTGCTTTCTCATACATTTCATATGCTTCATCACCAAATGCAAGAAGGTCTTTCTTGTTTGCAATTGCGATGATATTCTTTTCGTTTAAGATATCCTCCTTATCTTTACAGCACATTTTAAAATTACTTGTGCCAATATCAACTCCGTAAATGTTTGCCATGATTATGGACTCCTTTCGTTTACATATATTCTTTTTCTTTAAGACTAGTATACTTATTATCCCCGATTATTATATGGTCTAACAGATGTATTCCCATAATTTCTCCTGCTTCGGCAATTCTTTTTGTGACAAGTATGTCATTTCTGCTCGGAGTTTCATCACCGCTTGGGTGATTATGCAGAAGTATTATGGATGATGCACCGTATTTTAATGCTTCCATAAATATTTCTCTCGGATTAACCAGTGATGCATTGACTGTGCCAACAGATATTATACAGTCTCTTATACGGCAGCATTTGTTATCAAGAAGAACGAGAATAAGATGCTCTTTATCAAGTCCTCTCAAATCCTGCATGTAATAACCTGCTATTGTCTCAGGCGAAGAAAAATCAAGCTTTACAGCTGCTGTCTTTTTTGCAATTCTTCTTGCCAGTTCACATATGCACTGTATCTGCACTGCCTTAACCCTGCCAACCCCCTTAATCTTCATAAGTTCCGGTATTGACAGATTCGCAAGACCGATTAGCGAATCATTATCATTAGTATCAAACCTGCCACATGTCTTTATGATTTCTTCTGCAAGTTTTGTGGCATCAATCCCTTTCGTTCCGGTTCTTAAAATCGCTGCAATAAGCTGTGCATCACTTAATGATGACGCACCCAGTGCCATACATCTCTCATATGGCCTATGCTCATTCTCTCCGGTATGGGAATTTAAAAAATAACCTGATTCGTACAATTTGTCATCCTTTCCGGACAAGCGGATAATCAGATGAATCTGTAAATCACAATGGCAGCTATCACGCCAATAATACTTGCCACTGTAATCTTAATCTGCAAAGCAAATGTAATAACCAATATTCCCAGATCAAGAACAAGTGGATTACCGTTACTGTTGATGCCAAACGTATTGCCATATGAGAGCCATGAAAGTCCTGAAACTCCTGCTGTCACCTCGGATATAAGTCCGCCGATAACAATGCCAATCATAATAAATAAAAGTAAAAGCCATCCGTTTTTGTACTTAGAAATACTACTCATGTCACTCCATTTCCGCTAAAAAGCATATAAATTTACAAATTAAGCTAAATTATTATATCATACTTTTTTTATAATGTATATAAACTTTTTTATGATATTAAAGTCAAATTATCACCATTATTCGACAGTGATTAATCCTTCTTCATACATTTTCTGCATGCTCATTATAATTCCAAGTTTCGCATGATACCATGTGAGTCCACCCTGGAAATATGCTGCATATGGCTCTCTTAAAGGTCCATCAGCACTAAGTTCAATTGATGAACCCTGCACAAAAGCACCTGCTGCCATAATGACATCGTCATCATATCCAGGCATCGCCCATGGCTCAGGAGTAACAAAACTGTCAACAGGTGCAGCAGCCTGAATACCTTTGCAGAATGCAATAAGTCCTTTTGCTGAACGCAGTTCAACTGCCTGAATTATATCGTAACGTTCTTCTTTTCCGTCAGGAACAACTTTAAATCCAAGCTTTTCATAAGCATTTGCTGCAAATATAGCACCTTTTAATGCACCTGCAACTACAGTCGGAGCAAGGAAAAGTCCCTGATAAAACTCTTTGTTTACGCCACCGATTGTCGCACCTACTTCCTTTCCGAGTCCCGGTGAAGAAAGTCTGTATGCAGCCTGCTCAACACATTCTTTTGTTCCTGCAATATAACCGCCGCATGGTGCAAGTCCACCACCAGGATTTTTAATTAAAGAACCGACAATCATATCTGCACCAACTTCGGTAGGTTCGATACGCTCAACAAATTCACCATAGCAGTTATCTACCATGCAAATAACATCCGGTTTTATTTCTTTTATGAATGAAATAAGTTCGCCTATTCTTTCAACTGAAAGTGTAGGACGGCTTGCATATCCTTTTGAACGCTGGATAGTAACAAGTTTTGTCTTTTCATTTATTGCCTTTTTAATATTTTCGTAATCAAAGCTTCCGTCAGCAAGCAGGTCTACCTGTCTGTAAGAAACGCCATATTCTGCAAGACTTCCTTTGGAAGGTCTGATGCCTATTATTTCATCCATAGTATCATATGGCTTTCCTACAGGTGATAAAAGTTCATCGCCAGGACGCAGATTTGATGAGAGTGCAATGTTCAGTGCATGTGTGCCACAGATAATCTGTGGCCTTACAAGTGCGGCTTCAGCCTTGAATATATCTGCATAAACCTGCTCAAGCGTATCTCTTCCGTCATCATTATAGCCATATCCGCTTGTACCATTTAAATGCATTTCAGCAACATGGTTTTTCTGCATTGCATTAATAACTTTCATCTGGTTATATTCTGCCGTCTCATCAATTTTCTCAAAGCGTTCCTTTAATCCTGCTATTATATTTTCACTGTAATCATATACTTTTTCGGATATTCCGAGCTGTTCACAGTACATTTTCTTAATATCGCTGTTCATTATATTTCTCCCTGTTTGTTTTTTATTATTTCAATCATTGCTTCAAGCATATCATCTTTTGAATGATTGTAATTTTCATAATTAATCCATGTGACATCTTTTTCACGGCGGAACCATGTCAGTTGTCTTTTTGCAAAATGTCTTGTATCCTGTTTTATCAATTCTTTGGCTGTATCAATATCATACATGCCATCAAAATAATCAAACATTTCCTTATATCCGATACCCTGCATTGAAATACTTTCTCTTGTAAGCCCCGAATCAATAAGTCTCTTTACTTCCTGTTCAAGCCCTTCTTCAAACATCTCATCAACCCGTCTGTCGATTCGTTCATATAGAAGCTTTCTGTCATCGTTTAATACAAAATAGACAAAATTATATGGTGAAACATTCTGACTTTGCTCTTCGTTATGCTCTGAAATTTTTTTGCCTGTCTGGTGGAAATATTCCAAAGCCCTTATAACTCTTTTTACATTATTGGGATGAATGTCTTTCGCTGATTTTTCATCTACTTTTGCAAGCATGCCATGAAGCACTTCATTGCCCTCTTTATCAGCCATATCTTTAAGGTACTTCCTGTATTCGGATTCTTCATTTACATTATCAAAATTAATATCGTATAAGAGTGCCTGAATGTAAAATCCGGTACCACCTGCTATTATCGGAATATGTCCTGCATCATATATTTTTTCCATTGCATCTTTTGCCATTTTCTGGAATAATACAACATTAAAATCTTCATCCGGTTCAAGGCAGTCAATAAGATAATGTTTTACACCTTGCATCTCCTCCGGTCTGATTTTTGCTGTGCCTATATCCATTTTTTTGTAGACCTGCATGGAGTCGGCACTTATAATTTCGCCGTTTAAAGCTTTTGCAAGTCTTATTGAAAGTTCTGTTTTTCCGACAGCTGTCGGTCCTGTCAGTATTATCAATGGTTTCATAGAATACGTTTAAACTTCCTTTCGACTTCATATTTTGACATAACTATAAGTGTAGGTCTGCCATGAGGACAGTTGTATGGATTTTCAGCCTGCATAAGTTCTTCTATAAGTTCTTTTGCCTCTTCAAATGAAAGCTTATTATTTCCTTTCACAGCAGCCTTACATGACATCGTTGCTACACGTTCTGTTATTATATCAAGGTCAGTGCTGTTATCATCTGTCAGACCATCTATCATATCTATAAGCATCTGTTTAAGATTGATATTTGGAAGTCCTGCCGGAAGCCCGTTGACTTTATACGCATTTCCACCAAATTCCTCAATCTCAAAGCCCAGCCTTGAAAATGCCTGTTTATTGCGTTTGTACGCATCTTCCTGCTGCATGTTAAGTTCAATAATGACAGGTGGCATTATCATCTGCGTATCCATGTCCTTTACTTTTAAGTGATTCATAAAACGCTCGTAAAGAATTTTCTCATGTGCGGCATGCTGGTCCATCATATAAAACTTATCTTCATATTCAATAAGCCAGTACGTCTCAAAAAGCTGGCCTATAATCCTGTAGTCAGCCTTTGCTTTCCCATTCATAAGAGGAGTATCAAACATTGAAAGCTGTTCGGCTTCCTGCTTTTTTTCCGCTTCATATATCTTTTTATCTTCTTTTATCATTTCATCAGAACGCTTGATTTCAAATGGTTCCGGAAGACGTGTCGGCGGCATTTTTGTATAATCTGTTATGTTTTTTATAAAGCCTGCGGTTTGATTTTCATTTACAGTTTTTTGTTTAACAGAAGATTCTGTTGAATTGTAAAAACTCTCTCTTGGAGGCTCAATACGTGGTGCCTGATAAGGTTTTGAATCTGTATTTTCCTGTACGTAAGATTTTTCGGTCTGTTTTATATTTTCAGGCGATTTAGTAAATTGCTGCTGCTTTACCGGGTCGGGCAGCTTTACGCGTGCTGCAAGCTCCCTGTTTGCAAGACATTCCTTTACAGTTTCAAGTACAAATCTGTATACAAATTCATTTTTTGAAAAACGAAGTTCCATTTTCGTCGGATGTACATTAACATCCATTATCGACGGATTAATTTTAAAATGGATTGCCGTAAAAGGATAGTTATGTGGCATTATATAGCCTTTATATGCTTCCTCTATTGCTTTTGTAATTATTGAACTTTTAATATACCGCCCATTGATATAATAATTTTCATAGCCACGGTTTCCACGGCAGATAACAGGTTTTCCTATAAATCCTGTTATTTCAACATCCTGTGTCTTACCGGATATTTCCATAAGGTTTGATGTAATATCACGACCGTACACACCATAAATTATATCTTTAAGATTCATATTTCCGGATGTGTGGAGTTTATTCTGGTTGTTATTTATAAAACGAAACGATATGTCCGGATGTGACAGGCTTAGATGTTCTATAAGTGCATTGACATATCCTGCTTCTGTTGCGGCAGTCTTTAAAAACTTGCGGCGTACAGGAGTATTGTAGAACAGATTTCTCACAATAAATGTAGTTCCGTCAGGAGCACCTACTTCTTCAAGTGATATTTCATTACCACCTTCAATAACATATCTGCTGCCTGTAAAATCATCTGCTGTCTTGGTGATAAGCTCGACCTGTGATACAGCAGCTATACTTGAAAGTGCCTCACCTCTGAATCCGAGAGATGAGACATTCATTAAATCTTCAATTGATTTGATTTTGCTTGTTGAGTGGCGTAAAAATGCCATAGGAATATCATCCTTTGAAATTCCGCTTCCGTTATCTGTTATTCTTATAAAAGATATTCCACCGTCTTTGATTTCTATTGTAACAGCGGTTGCACCGGCATCTATTGCATTTTCAACAAGTTCCTTTACAACTGATGACGGTCTTTCAATAACTTCTCCGGCAGCAATTTTATTGATTGTTTCCTGATCCAATACCTGAATTGACATTTTTCCCTCTCTTTCTGCAATTTACCAGCGGTTATTTATTTTTTCCTGAAGCTTGTATAATGTATTAAGTGCATCAATTGGTGTCATGTGTCCTATATCAAGATTTTTTATATCTGCAACTATGTCATTATCACTTACCGTATCAAAAAGTGACATCTGCTTTACTTCAAGTTCATCTACTTTCCGGTATTCTTTATTCAGCTTATCAAGCTTTTTGGAATACTGTGCAATATCTTTTGCTTTCTGTGAAATATCAGCATCGCTTAATTCCGTAACAAGCTCTTTTGCACGCTCAATTACAACATCAGGCACTCCGGCAAGCTTTGCAACCTGAATTCCGTAACTCTTATCAGCACCGCCTTTTATGATTTTACGTAAAAATACTATATCATCGCCTTTTTCTTTTACAGCTATACAGTAATTATTTACACCATCAAGCGTTCCTTCAAGTTCGGTAAGTTCATGGTAATGTGTGGCAAAAAGTGTTTTTGCACCTAAAAGCTTCGTATTTGCGATATGCTCAACCACAGCCCATGCTATGCTTAAACCGTCAAATGTACTTGTACCTCTTCCTATTTCATCAAGAATAAGAAGACTCTTAGGTGTTGCATTTCTTAGAATATTGGCAACTTCCGTCATCTCAACCATAAATGTTGACTGTCCCGAAGCAAGATCATCAGATGCACCTACTCTTGTAAATATTCTGTCTACAATACATATATTGGCACTGTCAGCCGGAACAAATGAACCGGTCTGTGCAAGAAGGACAATAAGTGCAGTCTGTCTCATATATGTTGATTTACCGGCCATATTGGGACCCGTTATAATTGAAACTCGGTCTGATGCATTATCAAGATAAGTATCATTGGCGATAAACATATCATTATTCATCATTTTTTCAACAACAGGATGTCTGCCGCCTTTTATGTCAATAACACCTTTTTCATTGATTTTTGGCTTGACATAATTATTCTGCATTGCCACAACTGAAAGTGAGGCAAATACATCTATCATTGCAATTGCTTTTGCAGTTGACTGGATTCTTACAACCTGCGTTGCAATGTGTTCTCTCACCTGGCTGAATAAATCATATTCAAGACTATTAAGCTTGTCTTCGGCACCAAGAATAACATCTTCAAGATGTTTTAACTCGTCTGTTGTATAACGCTCGGAATTAGTAAGTGTCTGTTTTCTAACCCAGCTGTCCGGAACCATTGATTTGAATGAATTTGTTACTTCAAGATAATAACCGAACACTTTGTTATATTTAACTTTCAGATTCTTGATTCCTGTATTGTTACGCTCACGTTCTTCAAGCTGTGCAAGCCATTCTTTTCCTTCTGTCTTTGCTATTCGCAATTCATCAGCTTCCGCTGAAAATCCATCTTTAATCATTCCGCCTTCACGCATTGATATAGGAGGTTCTTCAACAATAGCTGAAAGAATAAGATTATAGATATCCCTTAAATCATCCATATCTTCATGATATTTTTTAAATAAATCCGATTTGAAATTACCGATAATTTGTTTTATATACGGAAGCATTTCAAGTGAATTACGGAATGCAATCAAATCTCTTGGATTTGCCGACTTGCAGCTTATCTTTGTCATAAGACGCTCCAGATCGTAAATAGGATTCATATATTCACGTAATTCTTCCCTGTCAATCTGGTTATTGCAAAGTTCTTCAACAACATTCTGTCTGTTTATTATTTCATCTTTATTAATAAGAGGCTGCTCAATCATAGAGCGGAGTGCTCTTGCACCCATAGCAGTTTTTGTCTTATCAAGAACCCAGATTAATGAGCCTCGTTTCTGTTTTTCACGGAGTGTCTCTACAAGTTCAAGATTTCTACGCGATGAACTGTCAATAAGCATATATTTTCCTGTTGTATAAGGAGTGAGCGTTATAATATGTGACATATCGCTTTTTTGTGTCTCATAAAGATATGTAAGAAGAGCACCTGCAGCAATGATACCTGTCGGATAATCTTTTACACCAAGACCGTCAAGTGCTGATATTTTAAAATGAGATAACAGCTTTTTGATTGAACTGTCCTCATCGAAATACCAGTTTTCAAGTGTTGACATTGAAATATTCAGTTTTTCATTTACAGCTGTTAAATCAATACCACTCATGGCAAAGTATTCATTTACAATTATTTCGGACGGAACAAATTTATTTATCTCATCAATAAGCTCATTTTCCGATTTTAATTCTGTAACAAAATAATCACCTGTTGAGAAATCACATATCGAAACACCTATAACATCTCCTTGATAATATATACAGAAAAGATAATTGTTTTTTGTTTCATCCAAAGCCTGTGCATTAAGATTGGTTCCCGGAGTTACAACTTTTATTACTTCACGTTTTACAATGCCTTTTGCAAGCTTCGGGTCTTCCATCTGTTCACATATTGCAACTTTGTGTCCGTTAGATACAAGGCGGTTGATATATGTCTCGGCAGCATGGAAAGGAACGCCACACATAGGTGCACGTTCCTCCTGTCCGCAGTCTTTTCCTGTAAGTGTAAGTTCAAGTTCTTTGGATACAGTTATTGCATCATCAAAGAACATTTCATAGAAATCGCCAAGTCTGTAAAATAATATACAGTCATTATATTGTTTTTTTGTCGCAAGATAATGCTGCATCATTGGTGAAAATTCAGCCATTACAACATTTCTCCCATATAATAAAATCCCTTACATTCTGTAAGTTTTACATCAACTATATTGCCGATAAGTGATTCATCGCCCGGAAAATGTACAAGCATATTATTAGTGAGACGTCCTGTAACAAGGCTTGAATCATGGTCGTTGATACACTCAACGAGAGCTTTTGCACGCTGTCCTTCATATCTTGCACTGATTGTATGTGAAACTTCATTAATTGTTGCAAGAAGCCTGTTAAATCTGTCTTTTACAACATCTTCAGGTACCTGGTTTTCCATTTTGGCAGCAGGAGTTCCTGTTCTCTTTGAATATATAAAAGTATATGCACTGTCATATTTAACTTTTCTTACTACATCAAGTGTATCTTCAAAATCTTCTTCCGTCTCACCTGGAAATCCGACAATAATATCTGTTGTTATTGACACATCAGGAAGTCTGTCTCTTATCTTATCTACAAGTTCGAGGTAATGTTCCTTTGTATATTTTCTGTTCATAAGCTTCAGAATGCGGCTGCTTCCTGACTGGAGAGGAAGATGTATATGATTGCAGACTTTCTTTGATGTTCTCATAACTTCAATGAGGTCATCCGAAAAATCTTTTGGATGAGGTGTCATAAATCTGATTCGCTCAAGCCCGTCAATTTTTTCTATTTCTCTTAAAAGTTGTGCAAATGAAAACGGTTCTTCAAATGTATTTCCATATGAATTAACATTCTGTCCAAGAAGCATGACTTCTTTTACACCATCGTCAACGAGACGTTCGATTTCACGTACAATCTCTTTAGGTTCACGGCTTTTTTCGCGTCCACGCACATAAGGAACTATACAATAGCTGCAAAAATTATTGCAGCCATACATAATATTTACACCTGATTTGAACGGGAATTTTCTTTGTGTAGGAAGTTCTTCCACAACATCTTTTGTGCTGTCCCAGATGTCAATTATCTGACCTGCCTGCTGCCAGTGTGTATAGAGAAGTTCTGCTATTTTAAATATATTAAATGTACCAAATATAACGTCAACGAATTTATATGATTTTCTGATTTTTTCTACAACATCCGGCTCCTGCATCATGCATCCGCAGAGTGCAATAACCATATGTGGATTCTTTTCTTTTATTTTACTTAACTGGCCGAGTCTTCCATATACACGTAAATTTGCATTTTCACGTACTGTACATGTATTGTATACAACAATATCGGCCTCTTCTGAATCTGTTGGAGTATATCCGATTTCTTCAAGGATTCCCAGAAGTTTTTCGGAATCTCTTGCATTCATCTGGCAGCCAAATGTCTGGGTGCAGCAAAGAAGAGGTCTGTTAAGCTCTTTCTTTAACTGTGCAACATGTTCTTTACATTTTTCTATAAAATACAGCTGTCTTTCAAGTGCATTTTCGGGTATTGCATTATTTATGCTTATATTACTCATTTATTATTTTCCTCTTTCTTATCCTTTTCCGGTATTAGATTGTACATTAACATACAAAATTGTGTCAAGAAACATGTTATCAAGAAACACGTTAATTTCTGATGAACTTTGATTCAAATTCATCCGCCGGCATCGGTTTTCCATAATAATATCCCTGAATGCAGTCGGCTCCCAATGCTTTAACACAATCAAGCTCATCGCTGGTCTCGACACCCTCCACACACACTTTTATTCCAAGCTTGTGTGCCATATCGATAACATATTCTACCAGTGAATAATTTTCTGCATTACTGTCTATGTTCTGGACAAACATTCTGTCAATTTTTATTATGCCAAATGTCATATCACGTATATATCGAAGATTAGAATATCCTGTGCCGAAATCATCAATCGCAAGTTTGAAGCCGAGAAGTTCAAATGAACGCAGAACATTACGCACCATAGGATTGTTTTCAAGCTCACCGCTTTCAGTAACTTCAAAAACAATATTTTTGTGACTTATATCTTCCTGGGTGATACATTCCATTGCATCACCTACAATATCACTTTTTATAACCTGTACAAATGAAAGATTGATATTGACTGTGAAATCCGGAATTATTTTGCACCATTTTTTACACTGCTGCACAGCCTGGGTTATAATCCATTTTCCAAGCGGAATAATAAGTGAACTTTCCTCTAGAAGCGGGATAAAATCAACCGGTGACATAAAACCGTATTTATCGCTGTTCCATCTTATAAGTGCCTCGGCACCTTTTATAGCATTGCATGAAGTATTGAATATTGGCTGATAATATACTTCAAAGCCATTAAAGCCATTTATAATACTGCTTCTTAAATGTTCCTGAATATCCATTTTATGAATATAAGTCTCATACTGTTCTTTTGAATATGCAACAAATGTATTCCTGCCTTTGAGTTTTGCTTCATGTAATGCAAAACGTGCATTCTGGATTACACTGTCAAATGAATCACGTCCCGATTCAAATATATCTGCACCGCCGGAGATTGTATAAAAAATGCTGTAATTACGCTCTTTTATCATATTGTCAACACGGACTCTTATGTATTTATAAAGCAGCTTTGCTTTTTCAACGATTTCTTCATCAGTACCCTGTCTTGTCATAAGAATTGCAAATTCGTCCCCTGAAAGACGGTACACGGACTTCGTATCACCTACACACTGAATTATACATCCTGCTATATCAGCAAGAACTTCATCACCCGTTTTAACTCCATATTTTTCATTGACTGCCTTAAAGTTATCTACACCGATAAGGAGCATGTAACCGTGTTTTTTTTCAGAATTATTGTCCATCATAAAATAATTTTTTTCAAGCATGCTTTCGCTGTAAAGATTAGTTGTATTATCATACTTTCTTATTCTGCCAATTTCTTCAATTGCACCTACAAGATAAAGTAGATCATTTTCTTTATCATATACAGCCTCACCACGGCAGTTAATCCATACAGGCTTTTTTTCTTTGTTGTACCATCTGTATTCAAGGTCATGTCTTCCTGATTTGTTTTGTTTAATACGATTAATGTCATTAGCCAGCATTTCTATATCATCCGGATATATTACTTCATTAAGTTTCTCAGCTGCATTATCAAATGACACACTGTCAAGAGCAAATATGTCCAAAGCTTTATGGCTTATCGTATAATAATCATTTGTTAAATCATATACATAAATACATCCTGACGTACATTCATCTAAAATATTAATCAAATTTTCGTAATTTAAAACACGCAATACGTTCTCATTGTTCCAATTCATCTTATGCCCCATTTCAAATCTTATACTGACATTTGTGCAATTATTATTTTCTGACCTGGCCGTTACCTAGTATTACATACTTGCCTGTCGTAAGAGCTGACAGCCCCATAGGTCCCCTTGCATGGATTTTCTGTGTGCTTATACCTATTTCTGCCCCAAAGCCAAATTCAAATCCATCTGTAAATCTTGTAGATGCATTTACATAAACTGCGGCTGCATCAATCTCATCAAGGAATTTTCTAGATGCATTATAATCATTTGTTATAATTGATTCTGAATGCCCTGTATTATATTTATTAATATGTTCTATAGCTTCGTCAATCGTATCAACTGTTTTCAGGGATATAATATAATCAAGATATTCTGTTCCCCAGTCTTGCTGTGTTGCAGGAACAATGCGTGAATCAGCTTCACATGCTGTTTCATCTCCTCGTACTTCTACATTTTTTTCTTTGAGACGGTCAACGACAAGTGGAATGAATTCTTTTGCTATTTTTTTATTCACAACAAGAGATTCACACGCATTACACACACCAATCCGCTGTGTCTTTGCATTATAAATTATATCGCATGCCATTTTAAAATCTGCATCTTCATGGACATAAATATGGCAGTTTCCTGTTCCTGTTTCAATTACCGGAACTGTACTGTTATTTACTACATTTTTTATAAGACCGGCACCGCCTCTTGGAATGATTACATCTACATATTCATTCATCTTCATAAGTTCATTTACATATTTTCTGTCTGTATCAGAAATTAATATAACAGCATCTTCGCATACACCGGCTCTGATAAGTGTATCTCTTATTATCTCAACAAGTTTTATATTGGAGTTAATGGAATCACTTCCTCCACGGAGTATAACTGCATTTCCTGACTTAAATGTCAGTCCGAAAGCATCAACTGTGACATTTGGCCGCGACTCATATATTATTGCGATTACACCAAGCGGAACTTTTTTATATCCTATCATAAGACCATTAGGACGCTGTTTCATTGAAGTAATCTCACCGACTGGATCTTCAAGTGCAACAAGCTGTCTTAATCCTTCAGCCATTCCTTCGATTCTGGCATCTGTGAGTGTAAGCCTGTCAATAAGTGCAGGTTTCATGCCATTTTTAACAGCTTCATCAACATCTGCCTTATTAGCTTTTTTGATTTCATCAGCTTTTTTAATAAGTTCATCTGCAACCATTTCAAGAACTTCGTTCTTTTTTGTGATTTTAAACTTTGCCATCTGTCTTGACGCTGCTTTTGCTCTTTTTCCCAATACATCTAATGATTCCATTTTTTCCTCCAAAAACACTTAAACTAGAAAACTCTGTCCTGTGTCACAATGATATCAGGGCATATATCAAATTCATCGGTCTCAAACTCTTTTGTTATCTGCATTTCAAATGCGGCAGCTACTGTAAATATATTATTATGGTCTTTAAGAAATCTGTCATAAAAACCGCCGCCGTAACCGGCTCTGTGATGTGATAAATCAAAAGCCATCCCGGGCATTACCATAAAAGCTTCATCGCTGTCTTCCCATACTGTACCGTCATCATCCGGTTCTGGTATTTCATATGCACCAGGAGTTAAATCGTGAAAAGAATTTATTTTTATAAATTTCATGTCTTTTCCATAAACTTTTGGTACATATACATTTTTATCCAAAGAAATACAATCATTTATAAAATCATGTGTATCGACTTCATTATTATAACTTACATAAACAAGAATATCATGATTTTTTTTAAATTCTGGCATTTCTTTTATTTTTTTAAATATAGCTGCACTATTATTCTTTATATAGGCTTCGCCAAGCATAGCTCTTTTTGCTTTTATTTCTTTGCGTATTTCATGTTTAGTCATATTATCACTCAAAAATCTTCCAACTTTACCCGACAAATATAAGCAGATCATCAAAATGCTTTATGCACCCTTTAAATTTGTCTCTTGTTTTATATATCGCATGATGCATATCCGGAAATCTGAATACCTCCACAAAATCATTTTCTTTCCTGAATATAGACATCTTCTTGACATGTTCACTTGTAACTATTATATCATCCTGAACATATTCGACGCAGACATCTGCTGGTAATTTATATTCTGTTTTCTGTGTGTTCAGGTTGATTATACGTGTTCCTTTATCACTCTCAAGGAAATTATAAGGAACCCCCGATATCACGCATATATTCTTAAAGTCTGCTGCCTCCGATATACGGCTGTTAAGCCGTACACGTTTGACTTTGTTATCATAATCATATATTACAACTTCTTCACTGTCTGCAGATACATCTCTCTTTGTATACAAGAGAGTATTGTTATATTTACGCATATGTGCAAGCTGCATTGTATCACTTGCATTGTCAAGAATGTCTGTATAAGTAATCTTTTCAAGTCCAATTACCATATCAGATACAAACTGGTTGACATTTATTACTCCTATGGTTTTATTGCCTATTTTTATTCCGCACAGATTTCCGCTTAATGGAACAATCTTGTCAATTCCAAAACGACCAAGTTCTTCGTTTTGGAATTCAAGTTCTTTATTATTTTTTACATCTTTAAGCAAAAAACTATAGCTGTCTTTGTTGCCATACTCACCATTTTTTGTTTCAAAAACACAAAAATCCTGTGCCAGTACAAGGACTTTGAGATAATCCGGTTCTCTGAGTCTGTCTGTAGGAACAATCTGTGTATGTATGATAAATGTCTCCTGCAGTGAAATCTGATACCAGTAAAATGTAATCTGTGTTTCATGTTCATTTATCATTTTTGCTGATGTAAATACAAAATAATCTCTTTCCTCCGAGCCGTAATAAATCTTCGTAACATTGAACTTTGGCACTTCCGGAAGAATTTCAAAACGCTCATTATTTGCCGGATTAAATAAGAAAATATGTTTGCCGTTGAATTGCTCAAGTCTTCTGTTATCGTCAATTATCTGAAGGAGAATTTCCCTGTTCACAGGAATATACATGCCCTCTTCAAAATTCTTGACCAGTTTAATGTCCATAAAACCTCCGTTAAACCCCAAAACTATGTGTACGTATTCAACCTCTTAAATCAATTCAAGTATATTAAAATCATTATATTCGTGTTGCAGGAATAATGTTCCGGTATTTTCACCATTAATTATTCTGCTTATATTTGTAACATCATTTCCATTCGTAATAACCATGTCTGTGCCAGAATATGTTGCAATCTGTGCTGCAACAAGTTTGGCTGACATACCGCCTGTTCCTACTGAACTTCCTGATGAATTTTTGCCCATATTCATAAGCTGCTCATCTATTTTATCTACCACATTAATGAACCTGGCATCCGGATTCTTATTCGGGTCGTCTGTATAAAGACCATCTATATCAGATAAAAGAATAAGTAAATCTGCCTCTGTTATCGAAGCAACTAAAGCCGAGAGCTTATCATTATCTCCGAAACTCTGAACCTGTTCAATCTCATATGTTGATACAGTATCATTTTCATTTACAACAGGAATTGCTCCTATATGTAAAAGTTCTTTAAATGTATTTTCTGCATTAGTACGTGTAACCGGATTAAGCATTGTATATTTAGTAAGAAGTACCTGTGCTGCAATTGTTCCGTATTCTGCAAAAAGTTTCTGGTATACCATCATAAGTTTGGCCTGTCCGATAGCTGCACACGCCTGCTTTACAGGAAGCTCGTCAGGTCTTTCGTGAAGCCCTATGGCTGTTTTTCCAACTGCAATTGCACCTGATGAAACAAGTATTACTTCTTTTCCGGAATTTTTAATATCTACTAATGCTCTTACAAGACGCTCAATTTTTAACAAATCAAGTTTTCCTGTCTCGCTGTGCATAAGTGATGATGAACCAATCTTTACAACTATTCTTTTTTTATCTTTAAGAAAATCTCTTCCGTTACACATATAAGCTGTCCTTTTTCCGATTTAAAATATTTCTGTACTATTTTACACTATTTTGCTCAGATTGTCACCTTTTTTATATATTCCGATGCAATCCTTTCCGCAACTTTCATTCCATCAACTGCAGCAGATGTAATGCCTCCTGCGTATCCTGCACCTTCGCCACATGGAAACAGGCCCTTAATATCTGATTCACAGTTTTCGTTTCTTATAATTCTTACCGGACTTGATGTTCTGCTCTCAACACCTGAAAGCACAGCATCTTCCATATCAAAACCTTTGATGTGTTTTGCAAAGCCTTTAACGCCTTCACTTATTGACGTCTCCAATCCCTTTCAGGGTAGAGGGATTCTGTAATCGAATCGTTTTTGTCAGGTGGTCGATCAAACCAAATTCTCCTAATGTAGAAAGTTCTGTATAATTGGACATGGTAAAATTGAACGTATGTTTGTTGATGATCTGTTTATACGGGCAAAGATAATGCAAACCGGGAGCAGAATCTTCAAGCTTGCTTGAAAGTTATGCCGAGGTACAGCTTATCTTCTGCAAAAATAGTGTAAATTAACAGACAGATCAACCATCCTCCGGATTTTATTCTACGGTCGGACAGACTTTTTTAACTTTTGGTTCTTTGACTCTGGATGTGTGTTAAATAAATTTCTTACTTTTGTGATTATAATCGTAAGATTGGCTTTGAATTTAGGTTCAAGTTGCAATTTTCAAGTTTTAATAGGTTTTATGGACAATATT
>OKRZ01000622.1_pt1 | contig 27929 bp, 20 predicted proteins | sample 1601141 | NCBI WGS metagenome assembly OKRZ01 (sample SAMEA3541524, study PRJEB24748) | human gut metagenome | biome: human gut; feature: human-associated habitat; material: faeces | place: China | collected 2012
GTGGCAGGCAACAGCCCCAACATGCCGGACAGCGTGTTCCGCAGCGTCACCTTCCTGACCACCGCCATTGCCAAGGAAATGAGCTACGCCGGCGGCCTGCAGCGGCAGGCGCTGTTCAGCATCGCGCTGGTGCTGTTCGGGTTCATTATGCTCATCAACATTGTGCTCAACGTGGTGCTGAAGGGAGGCGACCGCGATGCATAACGGGTTTTCGCTCTCCCGCCGCGCCTGGAACCGTGTGATGACGGTGCTGGTGTGGGCGGCTGCCCTGCTGGTGATGGCGCTGGTGGCGGGCATCCTGGGCATGGTGCTGGTGCGCGGTGTGCCGCACATCAGCTGGAACTTCCTCACCACCACGGCCAGCGTGCTGAAAGGCACCGACGGCATCCTGCCGGCCATCCTCAACACGCTGTACGTCATCCTGCTGACCCTGCTCATCGTGCTGCCGCTGGGTGTGGGCGCGGCGGTCTACCTGACCGAATACGCCTCCAACCGCCGTCTGATCGAGGTGATCGAGTTCACCAACGAGACGCTGGCCGGCATCCCCAGCATCCTCTACGGTCTGGTGGGCATGCTGGCTGCAAAGAATAGATTTTTAATTTTCTTCGTTTCCAACGTATGTTTTAGTTGGGTAGGGTCAAAGTAGTCATACTCGATAGCGTATCCGGGACGATAAATCACCAGATCTTTGAATGCGGGAACCTTTTTCAGCGCTTCTATCTGTATATTCATCGGGAGTGATGAAGAGAAGCCATTTAAATAAAGTTCCTGAGTTGTTTCTCCTTCCGGTTCCAGAAAAAGCTGGTGTTGCTCCTTATCGGGAAAAGTAACTATTTTAGTTTCGATGCTGGGGCAGTAACGTGGACCGATACTCTGAATCTGTCCGTTGAAAAGGGGAGAATCCGGCAGCCCTTCACGTAATACACGGTGTACTTCCTCGTTTGTGAAGCAAGTCCAGCATGGGAGTTGTTTTAAGTGGCGTACACTGGTATCCAGGAATGAGAATTTATGAAAGTCACATTCTCCATCCTGCGTTTCCATGTATTCATAGTGCACGCTCCGTCCGTCTATGCGAACAGGCGTACCGGTTTTCATGCGTCCGTATTCAATGCCATGTCTTGCGATGGATTCGGTTAATTCGTAAGATGCAGGTTCTGCCATACGTCCTCCGGCAAGTTTGGTACGTCCTACGTGCATTAATCCGTTCAGGAAAGTGCCGGTGGTCAGTACGATACACTTTGCACGGAAGGTTACATCGAGTAAAGTGGTTAAGCCTACCACTTCTCCGTTTTCAACGAGAATTTCACGTACTGTATCTTGCCAGATATGCAAGTTGGGAGTATTTTCTAAGATTTCACGCCATGCCCAGATGAACTTATTGCGGTCACATTGTGCACGGGGGCTCCACATTGCGGGGCCTTTGGAACGGTTCAGGATACGGAACTGGATGGCGGTCTGATCGGTCACTAATCCCATATATCCACCTAAAGCATCTACTTCGCGTACAATTTGTCCTTTGGCAATACCGCCTACGGCAGGGTTACAACTCATTTGTCCTATCTTATTCATGTCCATGGTGATAAGACAGGTTTTTGAACCCAGATTTGCCGCAGCAGCTGCGGCCTCACAACCGGCATGTCCGGCGCCAATCACGATAACGTCGTATTTAAACTCCATTCATTCAATGTCTTTAAAACAGTGCAAAGTTACGAAAAAAACTACTACTCATCCAGTTTTTCTTTTTCTTATCATTGTTTAAGGGATGGTTAGTGGCTTGTGAAATCTTTATTTCTGACGGGTTATGAATTAATTCACCACAGAGTAACACAGAGTTTAATCAATTTGAAATCACAAGAATAGAACTCCGTGAAACTCTGTGTTACTCTGTGGTGAAAACTCATTACTAATACATTTTTGAGAGAAATGCTCTTTCAGTCTTTCAGCCCTCCCGAGCTCCCTGTTCATCGACATTCTGGCTGAAACTTCAGCCTGCTTGTTGTTTCAGGTATCTTTCAGCCGGAACACCGATAAACAGGGAGCTCGGGGAAAACTGAAAGAAGAAAAAGAATTTTTTATGACTTAGTAATGCTTAAAAAATAACTTGATATAAATGGACGTTCTATTTCCCCAATTGGGAAAAAATAAATAGGGGGGGATAAACGATCATTTATGTACCAAGCTGTTTTATGAAGAATGATCAAGTTCTCTTTGAAGAATATTTGACCTGAAAACTGAACCCTACAGAAACTATACATTTATAGGAGAATAATCCTTGGAAAGGATTACATACCGCCGTCTATGCGGGGGAAAAAGCTAAAAATGCCGGATTACGGACCTATACGGTATCTACGTTAAATACGGGATATCTTATTGTGTTATAGCAAGTTGATCTGTAGAAATGAAGTTTTGGGCGTGAGGGTAGGGAACTTACCCTCACGCCCAAAATTTACTCTCACTCACACTTAATGTTTAGTCTATCAACCACTTATTTCAAGAGTGAGAGTAGTGAGGGTAAATCACATCAACTTTTATTTAGCGCTCAGCTTTGATATATAAGTACCCGAAATGCCACACTTAAGTGTTTGAAATGCCACATCTGAGTATCTTAAATGCCACACTTAAACACCCGGAATGCCATACTTCGCACTTCTTCAAGTGTGGCATTCCGGTTACCGAGATGTGGCATTTCAAACGCTTAAGTGTGGCATTTGGAGAACTGTTTTTCGAGGATATAGGAACATCTGTATTAGAAAGGCTGAACACTTTTCTTTCATCCCGCTCTTTTAGCATCTATATATCGGTGGTATTGGATATATAGATACTGCATGTCCGATATATAGATGCGACATGTTCGATATATAGATGCTGCGCGTCCGATGTATATAGCTAATATCCAGAATATGAGCTGAATTTCTGTTGGTTATGTTTTGTGCACTTTTGTAGGGTTATGAATTAATTCACCACAGAGTAACACAGAGTTTCACAGAGTTTAATCAATTTGAAATCAAAAGAATATAACTCCGTGAAACTCTGTGTTACTCTGTGGTGAAAACTCATTACTAATACAAAAAAGAGTTTTTTCTATCTGCCGCCATCGTATTCCGCAAATAATTTGATATATTTGGAAACTTAAAATCTGGATGGTCAACTTAATACTCTGAATACGGTTTATGGAACAGCAACATCAATCTTTATCGGAACAACAGATAAAGGCGCAGCAGAAGACTTCGGAGAAACAGGCGGAACAGCCGCAATGTTGTCCTAATTGCGGGACACCTTGTCACAGTGGTGATAAATTCTGTGAAGAATGTGGCATGGCGCTTAAAGGAACTTCATGTATGCGTTGTAACTCTCCTGTTCAGCCTAATTGGGAAATATGCCCTCATTGCGGACAAGGGCTTCATGCAGAATTGTGCTCATTCTGCGGTGCCTCGATGGAAGCGGATGATTTCTTCTGTCCTGATTGTGGTAATCCTCGCACAGGGATTATCTGTCCTGACTGCAATACCCTTAATTTCCGCAGTTTTTGCCGAAAATGTAATCGTCCCCTGAATGAGATGGCAATGCAGGAAATGCAGAAGGTGAAGAAAGACCCCGTCTTTCAGGAAATGCTGGTATTGGCGCAGGAACTTGCCGATTTGGAAGAACAAATACTGAATACTGTCTCTGAAGAATTTCCGGTGGGGGAACCGGAACTGCCTCCTGTAGAATTAAGTGAAGCTGATAAGAAACTGATACAACAATATAAAGATCTCTTTTCAGGAAGCGGTTCTCTTGAAGGAATGCAGGTTGCCAGACCTGAACCGAAAGTGGAGGAACCTGTTCAAACTCGTTCGAAGATACAACTGAATGTGAAGAAGGTAGATCTTGACGAAGCAAAGCAATCTTATAAAGAGAAACTGGAAGAGATGAAGTTACTGATGGAGAAACTTCGTCCGGAAGGAGATATGACGCCACAGATGCAGCGGAATTACTATTCGGCAAGGAAATTGCCTGTTTTGCGGAAATCCGTAACAAAAGCGCCTGTTTGTTGGATATGTAACCTCTGCGGTTGCCACCATAGCCACCCAAGTGAGTGTGCCCAGCCGGAACTGGGGGGTACTTGGGTATATGAAGATGTGGTGACTGTTACAAAAACCTTTGAGTATCAGGATGATTGATCCTTCAGGGTGCCTTGCCGGATTGGCTAATCTTAAAACTATATAGAATTATGAGCGACTTGAGAGACAGTGATAAAACACTGCGTCCCGGTAGTGCGGACGGTGATAAAACTTTGCGCCCTGCCCTGAAAGCCGAGAAAACCCTTCGTCCTGGTGAAGAAGAAAAAACTCTTCGCCCGGAAGATGATAGTAAGAAGACCTTGCGCCCTGGTGTAGCTAACATTGACAAAACTCTGCATCCCGGTGGAATGGAGGATAAGACGTTGCGTCCGGTTTCGTCAGATGATGCGACCTTACGTGCCGAACAGCAAAAGGCAATTGAGGCTATCACTCGCCAGCATGATACGGAATATCTTATTAAAGGATTGAATTACAGGGTTATAACGGTAATCTCGGATGGGACGGGAGAAGCTCAGATCTTTCTGGTGGAAAATAAGGGAAAGCAGTACGTACTAAAACTCTATTATGTTGGTATTGAGCCGCCTCCTAATCATCAGATACTTGAAATTATAAGACAAACTCCGCACTCGGGATTATTAGTGGATATCATAGATCATGGTCAGTGGGATAATCCGCGTGTTTCCGGTGAATTGAGGCATTATGAAGTAATGACTTACTGTAAAGGAGGCTCTTTGGATAAAATAAATCTGAAAGGAGACGAAAGAAGGCTTTGTGAAATTGCTAAACAAGCTGCTGCCGCCATTGATTTCTGCCATAAGCATGGGTTTATTCATCGGGATATAAAGCCGGGTAATTTCTTTTTTGCCGATGAGAATCAGAATCAGGTACTGCTGGGGGATTTTGGTATTTCGGTAAGATGCGATCAGAATGGAGTTGCCCGTACGGACCAGGCTCGTACCCGCATTTATGCAGCTCCCGAAATGTATTATACGGTTCCCGGTGAGAATCGGGTGGAGATTGATACGAAGAGCGATTTTTACTCTCTTGGTATGGTTTTGCTCTGTCTGTGGATGGGCGAGAAAGAGTTTAAAGAAAGAGAATTTGAGCTGATGAAGCGTAAACGCACGGGGGATTTGCCTTTTCCTGCGGATTTATCGGGACGAACGCTGCAATTAATAAAAGCATTGACCGCACCTCAGCCGGAAAAACGTTGTGGATTTACCGAAATCGTTCGTTGGGCTCGGGGAGAGGATGTATTCAGTGATTTTGTCGGGCAGGAAAGTAAACGTCGTTTCAGTATTATTTTTAATGCCGGAAAGAATCAGATAGCACATTCACCCGAACAATTGGCTGATTTTATGCGACAGGATCAGAATCTTGCCATTAAATATCTCTATACCGGTAAGCTTACTAAATGGCTGAATGATAATCAGCGGCCGGAATTGGTTTCGGAAATCGAAGATATTGTGGAAAAGCGCTATCCGAAAGACCAGACTGCAGGGCTGTATGCCGCCTGTTATACGCTCAATGTGGATATGCCCTATTATGATGTCAAGGGACGCCCGCGGACTACCGCCGAAGAAATAGCGCAATCTCTCATTGAGAATTTCAACACTTACCAGACTACCTTGGCGAATGCGAACGATCCCCTGTTTCTCTTTTTTAATGCGCACGATCTGAAGCGGCTTACGGATAATGCAGCTCCCTTGTTTAATAAAAAAGGTCGCCAAAGGGAGGCTTTATGGCGTTTGATCTATGAACTTGATCCTTCACGTCCTTATGAATTGATCGATGAAAAGGGGAATTTGGGGCGTTGTAATACACCGGAAGAAGTTCTTCATTATGCTTATAATCATATGTTGAGTGCCGACTCGTGGAATGATTTGGCAGAAGAGTCTTTCCTGATATGGTTGGCAGGCCGTGATAAAGGATTGGTAGGGAAGATACGTACTCAATTGAAAGGCTTCAGTACATCGGATGCTGCGGTAACTTACGGTGTACTTTATAATTTGAGTCCTAAAGTTTCCTTCACCCTGCAAATGGACGAGACAGCAAATAATTATTATTTCACACATACTCAAATAGCCCAATTCATCAATCAACAGTTGATGGTTTACAAGAATACACCGAAGAATGATCCGGATCATGAATATGCCGATTATATTCTCGGTATGCTCTCAAGTCTGAAAGGTTCGCGGCTCTATTTCTATCTGAAGTCTAAGGGTGTGTATGAGGATAAGATTGAATGGATAAATTATTGCTTTGAACTGAAATCCAAAGATAATCTCCGGAAAGCAGGTCCTTACAACTGGATAATAGCTACTTTCAAGATGATCAAGGGATTGGGTGCTTTACCTTATTATTACTTCAAGGATAGTGATAAGAGTATAACCGATTTGGACGGATTGAGGTCCATTCCATCGAAAGAAGTTAAGGCAGAACTGGAGAGTGGATATCTGAGAGACTGGCTTACTACTTTCTTTCAGGAGAATCCGTTGAAGAATCTTTCTCCCAAATTCGCATATGAGCAGGAAACGGTGAAATATCTCGAATTCATCGAAAAAATAGATAGTAAAGATACAGATGTTTCCAATTTCCGTATTGCCACCAATTTTGTGAATAAGAACCTGCGGAAAGTGCGTTTGCGTTGTAGGACGCTGACGGTGATGCGTGTCTTGCTGGGAATACTGTGTTTCATTCCTATTTTGGCTTTTGCGGTTGCATTATGCTTCTACGGGCTTCCGTTCACAGAAAACCCGTTGTCCGGTTTCTCTGTCGGTTCCATTGTGATGATGGGTATCATCTTCGGTATTCTTATTTTTGTAACTTCTGATTTTGAGAATCTTATCGGAAGTGCTATTTTAGGTTTTATTGTGGGGGCAATTATCTATTATACAGTCTATTTTGTGCTGGATCTCATCATGCCTTATGCTCATTATGTACTGGCTGGACTTTTGCTCCTACTGGCTTATTATCTGATGAAAAGCTGTTATTTCAAGCTTCCGGTTGAGCGGAGGTTGCATGATCATTTGCTGAATCCTGGTTTTGAGGAAACAGGCTTGGAGCCATTGCATTTTGCTTTTAAGGCGAGTGTGGGGACACACTTTGAGTCTTCTATTGGCGGTGAATCGGCGCAATATGCTAAATATCTGAAAGATTGTATCCGTAAGTTTTCTTATCGTGCTGTACTTTCCATGGTGGTGGTAGGTTGGCTGGCCTATTTGTTTGTGCAATATACTCCGGAATTCGGACTGGATGCCTCCCGTTTTCTGCAAAACGATGGAAAGCTTAAAGAACTGGTAGGTACATGGGAGGGTACGTTTGAAGGGCGTAATGCTACGCTGAACATAACGACAGCAAACTCGGAAGGCTTGAAAGCTACCATACATGTGCAATATACGAATCTGACCAACGAAGCATTGACGGGCACTGTGAATACCGTTACGAATACTATCCATTTTGACGATGTATACAAGAACGGTACTCTCGACGGGCAGTATAACGGTACGTTCACCGGCGATGGAATGGATGCTTTTGAAGGTACTTATGAGAATTATACGACCAAAAAACAAGTGAACTTCAGTTTCAAAAAAGCGAAAGCAGATGTAGAGAACTGATAAATGAAGATGACTATGAATTGTCCGAAATGTAATAAGCCGAACCGTGAAAAGGCTGTTTTCTGCAAATGGTGTGGTACCAATGTGGTTACTAAAGCTACCGAACCGCTGCGTGAGTTGGTGGGGATGGAAACCGTCAAGAACCAGTTGCAGGATTTGGTAAATACTTGTGAGTCGCTCGCTTTGCGTGCACAGCGTAGTGGCATTTCCATTCGTCTGGGCATGGACATGATTATTACGGGAAATACCGGAACCGGTAAAACCAAACTGGCAGGAGTATTGCAAAAACTATTGTATTCCAGTGGTATTATCAAGAAGCCTGCCATGAAAGTAGTGGATGCAGTGGATTATGAGGAGTTTGCCAAAGAGTGGGAAAAGAATACCGCCGATCTGAAAGGGGGGATTCTTTGCATTGAAAATGTGCAGAAGCTTTTGCCTTCGGGTGCAGCCAATGATATCAATAAGCTTGATAAGCTGTTCAGCTGTATGGATAAGTGGAACAATGATCCGATAGTCATTCTTTCCGGGCTTTCATCGGCCTTTAAAGAGTTTCTGGTATCCAATCCTGATGTGCGCAATCGCTTTGAGTATTACTTCGATCTGAAAGATTTCAGTATGGAGGAACTGAAGCAGCTTTGTATCTATGAACTCAAAAAACGTTATGGGATTGCATTGAGTGAGGAAGCGGATGCTAAATTGGAACGTGTGTTTAAGAATGAGATGCGACAGAAATCAGATGATTTCGGGAATGGGCATTTGGCTGTGAAAAAGGCGGCTGATATCTTTGCCAATACCATCAAACGCGATCCGAATGCATCGGTTGCCATTCCTGAGGATATTCCCGGTAAAGAGTTCCGGCAGAAGAGTTATGAGGAGATCATGGCAGAGCTGGATGAGTTTGTCGGTATCGATGAAATCAAGGCAACGGTGCAGAAAATCATTAATAAGATAGATTTTGAACGGGAACGGAAAGGTGCCGGAGCAAAGCGGGAGGTCAAAGATCATTTTCTGTTCCTTGGCAATCCGGGGACGGGAAAGACAACAATTGCCCGCATCTTTGCTGATATCCTGAATTCGCTGGAAGTGCTGCCCATCGGTCAGTTGGTGGAAGTTTCGCGAAAGGAGCTGGTTGCGGGATATGTAGGTCAGACGGCCTTGGCAGTGGAAAAATATGTGGATATGGCTATGGGCGGAGTACTATTCATTGACGAAGCCTATACATTGAAGCAAGGTGATAATGACCAGTTCGGCCAAGAGGCAATTGATACGTTGCTGAAACTGGTAGAAGATCGTCGCGGGCAGTTTGTGGCTATTGCTGCCGGATATACAAAAGAGATGGGAGAATTTCTGAGTTCCAACTCGGGGATGGCCTCCCGTTTCAATGAAACGGTGACTTTCCGCGACTATAAAGCCGATGAATTGACGGAAATCTTCCGCCGACAGGTGAAGAAAGAGCATCTGACCCTGGATGAAGAGGCCGAGGCATTTATCCGTAATTACTTCTCGAAGATGTACCTGACCCGTACACGCAATTTCGGTAATGCCCGTGAAGTACGGAACGCAATGGATCGTGCAATCAAGAATCAGGGAGTCCGGTTGCTGGAACTGAAGGGTACACCGGATTATGATGCGTCTATGGTGCATGTACTGACGCGTGCCGATATTGAAGGTGAAGAAAGCAAAAATATCAAGAGTCTGGACGTCGTACTTGCTGAATTGAATGAATTCGTCGGTATGGACAGCGTAAAAGCAGAGATACGTGCGCTGGCGAACAAGATAGCCATGGACAAGGAAATGATGGAAATGGGTATTGCTGACGCTGAGGTGACTCCTGTACACATTGTGCTGACGGGTAATCCGGGGACAGGTAAGACCACCATCGCCTGTAAGTTGGGAGAGGTCTTTAAAGCCATCGGTCTGCTGCCTACCGATAAAGTCGTGGAAAAGGAGCGTAAACATCTGATAAGTACGTATCAGAATGAGACGGCCAAACTTGTGGATAAGGCTTGTGACGAAGCAATGGGCGGTATTCTTTTTATAGATGAAGCCTATGCTCTGATGCCTATCAGTGCGGGTGGAAGTAAGGATCAGACTGGAGTAGAAGCCGTGGAGGCACTAATGACCCGAATGGTGAAGGATGCCGGGAAATTTGTGGTTATCTGTGCCGGTTATCGCGCTGAAATGGAGGAATTTGTCAATAATGCCAATCCGGGCTTCCGACGCCGGTTTAGTAATTTTCTGCATATCGAGGACTACTCGGCAGACCAGTTGATTTGTATTTATCGTTCTCTTATCAGGAAGAAAGGGAATATACTGACACCGGATGCAGAAGAGATGCTGATTAAGTTAGTCGATGAAATGGTGACATCGAAAGATGAGAACTTTGGAAATGCAGGGGAAATGGTGAAACTCTTTGAGAAAACCAAAGCCCGCCGTGCCAATCGGCTGGCACAATTACATGCCGGAGGACAGACCTTGACTCGCGAAATGTACCTGACCATCGAGGCGGAGGATATTCCGTATGATCCGCCAAAGATGATCGATGAAGAAGAGTGCATGGCTGAATTGAACCAATTGATCGGATTATCCAGCGTGAAACGTGAAGTGAAGGAGATTGCCGATTATATCAAAGTGGAGCGTGCTAAGGCGGAAGCTATGGGTAAGAAATTCCAGGGTGTAGTGGATCACTATCTCTTTGTCGGTAATCCGGGAACGGGAAAGACTACTGTGGCACGTATCATGGGAAATATTTTCTATTCATTGGGTGTATTGCCCAGCAATCGTTTGTTGGAAGTAACCCGTAAGGATTTGGTAGAAGGCTATGTGGGGCAGACTGCCACTAAAACGGCACGGGTTGTAAAGCGTGCGGTGGGTGGTGTGTTCTTTATTGACGAAGCTTATTCACTGATGGGCGATAACTTCGGGCAGGAGGCTACGAATACCATTTTGCCGATGTTGCTTGATTATAAGGGGAAGATGGTTTGCATAGCTGCCGGGTATCCGCGTGAGATCCGCCAATGGATTGATACGAATTCCGGTTTGGAATCCCGCTTCACTAAGGTGATTCATTTTGAGGACTATAATCCCGATGAATTGGCGCAAATTTTTAGGATGAAGGTGAAAAAGGATAAGCTTACACTGACTCCTGAAGCAGAAAATGCCATGCGTGTTTACTTCACGGATTTATATAATCGTCGTGAACGTAATTTTGCCAATGCCCGTGAAGTGAATAATTATTTCGATCGGGTGAAAAAGAATCAGAGTTCCCGTCTGCGTTACGAAATGGAGCGTCCTGACTTTGATCCGGCAAGTTACAGTATATTGTTGCCTGAGGATATGGGATAATTGAATCACTAATCGTTAATTACTAAAGAAATGAGTACATTAGTCAACTGCCCCAAGTGCAGAGTTGAAATAGAAAGTGATAGTCACTATTGCGATCAATGTGGTGTTGAACTGTATATTTGCCCTCAATGCCATGTGTTTGGAAAGGGGAAACGATGCACGCAATGCGGTCAGCCGTTAGTATCCGCTGCAAATCAAGTGGTGTCACCTGTGCATCCTTCGACTTCTTCCGTGAATTCCTCGGCTTCTTCTGTGAGTCCGGCTTCCTCTGAGCCTGAAAAGACAATGCGTCCGGGAGTATCCGTATCTCCACTTCCTGTACGTTTGGTTTGTTCTGCCGCAGGCATTCGTTTAGGTTTGGGAAATGGTGCGGTGATTGGGCGTAGAAAGGGTGATTATGTATCTGCATTCGCCTCTCAGGGATATGTTTCCGGTACCCATGCCCGCTTACAGAAGAGCGCCTCCGGACAATGGGAAATAGTGGATCTGGATTCTACCAATGGTACGTTTGTAAACGGTAACCGTCTTTCGCCGAATGTACCTGCGGTGTTTAGCATCGGAGATATCGTTCGTATAGCCAATCTTGATTTTAAGGTTGAATAGATTCGGATGGAATAGAGATCATTTTAATCGTAGGTTGTAATCATTAAATCGCAAAATTACCTTATGTTATTATTGAAATGTCAGCTTGCCAGTGATATGGGGTGCATACGTACCAATAATGAAGACATGATACTTTTCAATGGAGGACTTTATCGTGACGAAACATACGAACAGAAGTTTGAACTCATTCCTCAGGCTCGATTTACGGCTTTTGTAGCGGATGGTATGGGCGGACACGAAGGTGGAGAATTTGCCAGTGAGTTGGCTACCCAGGCATTCGACCGTTTTATTACCGATCTTCCTTCCGATCTTTCCCATGAGGCACTGTCCGGCGAGATAAAGAATTGGGTGAATGAAACTCATGCTCTGATAACAAACAAGGGCGTTGAACTTCCTCAATACGAGGGAATGGGAACCACTTTTGTAGGCATGTTCAGTTATGAAGAGCGCATCTATATGGTGAATATTGGAGACAGTCGCCTGTATCGTTATCGTGGCGGTATTCTGAAACAACTTTCGTCGGACCATTCTATGCGGGAGCTGACCGGAGATATGACTACTCCATCCAACGTAATATATAACTCTTTGGGTGCCGGAACATCTGCTTTTGCCGATTTCACCGAATTAACCGGTCAATTATTGGATGAAGATCTCTTTTTGATTTGTTCCGATGGTTTAAGTGATATGCTTACAGATGATCAGATTGAAGAAGTTCTTCATCAAGAACCTACTGCAATCAATCTGATAGAAGCTGCAAAGGCGGCAGGTGGTAGAGATAATGTGAGTGTTGTGCTTCTGCGGGTAACAGAATAGAAAGAGGTAGCGGATCAAATGAACCATGTAGGTTTGTGAGTCAGCTTTTTTTGAAATATATATTGCTATTTCTTTATATTTTTATTTTCTTTGCTGTCAGATAACCGAATATTTTAAAGTGAAGATGCAGTTTCCATTTATCTATCTGATCGTTTTCTGTTTACTCGTGATTCTTTTTCTGGTCTGGTATATTCAGCGGACAAAGCAGCGGAAGAAGTTTCTCGAACAGGAGCATAAATACGATCAGGCTTTATTGGAAGTACATGCGATAGAGACTGAGTATTATATTTCTTTATTGAGGGATAAACAAGAAGAAACTCAAAAACTGCTTTCTCAGAAAGAAAATGAAATCAGAAAATTGGCCGATGAAAAGGCGCAATTATGCAATGTGATCTTTAAAGAGACATCCATTTATAAAACAATAGAACGGCTTAGTCGTCAGGACAAGACTAAAAACAAACAGGATTTACGTATTTTATTGGAAAATGAGCAGAAGAAACTTCGTTCTACTATTATGGAGATATACAAGGACTATATAGAGTATCTGCACCAAACCTATCCTAAATATACGGAAGATGATTGTCTATTTTCATGCCTCTCAATTTGTGGGTTAGATGATTTTACCATTGCTCTTTGCTTTGGGAATGTCAATAAGCAAATTGTGGCTCAAAGGAGGCATCGGATAAAATTGAAGGTTGCTAATTAGCCTGCTTTTTGAAGATTGTTATTACTTCTCTTTGTAAGTAAGTGATAAATAGCTAATTGTGAAAATTAGATGTTATCACTTATATTCTCTTTTTATGCTTTTATGTCACTAACTTTGTCACATTACGAATCGGGATAAATGTGAAAGGCATATGGGTGAACGAATTACTATTAGTTTTTATCCGGCGGAAAAGCCTAAGAGGAAAAAAGGATTTTTTGCTCGCTTATTCGAATGCATAAAAAGATGGATTAAGAGACTTCTGAGTTTTAGTTAACATATTTAATAACTTCTTCAAAACGCATTATTATGGATACAAATTTATTGTCGATGTCGCAGCAATTCTCCGGGCTGCCAATGGAAAGCTTAATCGGAGGTCCTTTGAATGCAGCCGCTAAGGCGAATTCTGCAATGGCTCTTACGCAAACAAGGTTTATGTTGGATACTTGTTTCAACATGGCGAAGGAGGATAAAGATGGGAAAACAATTCCGCCCCAGTATGAGCCTATCATGATTGATATGATTCTTACTAGAAGTGTTATTTCAGAGGATAAAGATGGAAAGGTTTCTGTTACCCCTGCTTCTACAAAATTCACTTTGCCTCTTTTGACTATTCTGCCAATTAATTCATTAGCTGTGGAAACTGTGGATATTAATTTTGAAATGGAAGTAAAATCCAGTTTCTCTGAAGACGATAACAAAACATCTGAAAGCGCAAGTTCAGGTTCCGGTAGCTTTGAAACTAAATTGGGTTGGGGACCGCTATCTGTATCTATAAAAGGATCAGCCAGTTATTCTTCAAAGGATTCTGCTACTCATAATACACATTATGAAAAGAGCAATTCTGCCAAATATACGGTAAATGTACATGCTGGTCAGCTGCCGCTTCCTAAAGGAGTAAATACTATAATTGAAGCATTTACGCAAGCAATTCAGCCTATAGAATTGACGCCTGCGAAGACACCTGAAGGAGGAAATACTGGAAATGGAAATGCTGGAGGAGATACAACAACTTAATGATAAAATTCCAGCTTTCGGAGAAATCTAATATTAAGTAGAAATAAACGATTATGTCTGAAAACGAGCAAGGTACATTCAAACCTCAATTTGGGGCAGAACTTAACATTGAATCAATCATTGGCGCACCTTTGGTGGCGGCCTCGAAAGCCAATGTTATGATGCTGACCGGGCAGGCTCAGTTCTTGCTTGATTATTGCTTCACAAAAGAGGAGGGAAGCAACTTGCGACAACCTCTTATGATAGAGATGGTACTGAGTCAGCCGGTTGTTGATCATACGAAACAACCCACTGATCCAGGATACATCTCTATCAACAAAATGGCTTTTCAGGTTCCTTTACTGTGCTTATTGCCTTTAAATTCTCTTGCAATAGATAAGATCAATGTGGACTTTGATCTGGAAATCACATCGGTGGGTTCTTATGATTATAAATCGCAAGTAAATGCGGGTGTGCAGCTTGTAGAGAAGAAGGCGGTTCTGAATGGAAGAATTGCTCCAGCCAAACAGGAATATAAGAAAAACTTCCGTGAACAATATGATAGTACTTTGTCGAGCCGTCTTAAAGTGAATATACATGCGGGCAGATTACCTTTGCCTAAAGGAGTATTGACTTTACTTGATTTGTATACAAAATCGATACAGCCCATACAAAAGATAGATAAACAGTCGGAAAAAGAAGAATAGAAGTATGATAGATCAATATATCCCATGTCCGGTATGTAGGACTCAAATACCCATTGATTTGCATTTGCTAATTCAAGGTGTGCAATTCTCATGCCCTAATTGTCAAGCGGCGATTGGGTTGGCGTCGGAAAGTCGCTCAGTAGTGAGTGAGGCGGTCGACAACTTTGAAAAGTTGAAGAAGATGGCACCTCAGAAAAAGTAAAATAGCATAATGTCGAATCATAAAACTCATCGATATGATTAGCTTTAAATTGTTTGTAGAGGCTATCCATCATGCCATTGTAAGTGCCAGCGACTCACTGATGGATAAGAATGAAGGTTTGCTGGATAAGTATTTTGAAAAGCCTGTTGACGGGGAGGGGAAAAATAAAGGGGCATTGGTTCCGAAGATAGTGCAACTTGAATATCCTGCTTTGGATGATACCGGAGCAGTTACTACTACAACAGTTCAGGTCCCTTTAATCACATTGGTACCTGTTACGGCTTCTAAAATAGAGAAGGCTACTGTTACGGCAGAATTTGCCTTGGAAGTTATAAACGATGAACTACAGATCAGCTTCCCTAATAAAAAAATATCAGAAAATGCTACGGTGGGAAAATTGGAGATTGTTATTTCGCCACAAGAATTAACGGATGGGTTGGAATTGATTATTGAGGGATATGCAAATGCTTTGAAACGACAGATAACCTGACAGAAAAGGAGCTTTTCTTGAGAATTAAGTCTTTGCAAGGTGTTAACCTCTTGTTTTTATAATTTCCCATCTTCTTTATTTTTTGCTATTGGATCTCACAAATTGGTATGTTTTTCTCGTGTATCTTTCTATCTTAGCGAATAAATGGAAAGATTATTGCATTTATTGAGTCAATTGCGTTATTCTGAAAATAAATTTGTAGCTAACTTTGCTTCCAAACATTAAATAGAGTTACATACCATGAAAAAATTATTCATCTCGTTATTTTTAGTAACGTTTTTTATTTTGGAGAGTTCGGCTCAATGGAAACCGGCCGGAGATAGAATAAAGACAAAGTGGGCAGAACAGATCAATCCTTCCGATGTATTGCCCGAGTATCCAAGGCCCATCATGCAGCGTAATGACTGGAAAAACCTGAATGGTTTGTGGGATTATGCTATTATTGATAAAGGTGGACGCATTCCAACGGATTTTGAAGGCCAAATTCTCGTACCTTTTGCTGTAGAATCGTCTTTGTCCGGAGTAGGAAAAAGAGTGAACGAAAATCAGGAAGTAATCTATCAGCGGAGCTTTGAGATACCTTCAGCCTGGAGAGGAAAACAGGTTTTGCTACATTTTGGTGCCGTTGACTGGAAAACCGATGTATGGGTGAACGATATTAAGGTTGGAAGTCATACCGGAGGATTTACTCCATTCTCCTTTGATATAACTCCTGCCTTGTCGGCTAAAGGTAACAACCGTCTGGTTGTAAAGGTTTGGGACCCTACGGACAGAGGCCCTCAACCACGTGGTAAGCAAGTCAGCAGACCGGAAGGTATCTGGTACACTCCTGTAACAGGTATCTGGCAAACTGTATGGCTGGAACCTGTTGCTGGTAAACATATTGAGAATCTTCGTATTACTCCTGATATTGACCGTCATCTGTTAACGGTAAAAGCTGAACTGAACACCAACAGCACATCAGACTTCGTGGAGGTGAATGTGTATGATGGTAATCAATTAATTGCTGTCGGTAAGAGTATTAATGGGGAACCTGTAGAAGTGGCAATGCCTGAAAATGCAAAACTGTGGAGCCCTGATTCTCCTTTTCTCTATACTTTGAAAGTTACTTTAAAAGAGGGGAATAAGATTGTGGATAAGGTGGATAGCTATGCGGCCATGCGTAAATATTCCACTCGCAGGGATGCCAATGGTATCGTACGTTTGGAACTGAATAATGAAGCGCTGTTCCAGTTTGGCCCGCTTGATCAAGGTTGGTGGCCTGACGGTCTGTATACGGCTCCTACGGATGAAGCTTTGCTGTACGACATTCAGAAGACAAAAGATTTTGGTTATAATATGATCCGTAAACATATTAAAGTAGAGCCTGCCCGTTGGTATACATATTGCGACCAGCTTGGAATTATTGTGTGGCAAGACATGCCGAGTGGTGACCGCAACCCGCAATGGCAGAACCGGAAGTACTTTGATGGTACGGAAATGAAGCGTTCAGCCGAATCAGAAGCTTATTATCGCAAAGAATGGAAAGAAATAATGGACTGTCTGTATTCTTATCCTTGCATTGGTACCTGGGTGCCATTTAATGAGGCTTGGGGACAGTTTAAGACCGTTGAAATTGCTGAATGGACGAAACAATATGATCCGACCCGTTTGGTGAATCCAGCAAGTGGCGGTAATCATTATACTTGTGGTGATATGCTTGACCTGCATAATTATCCGGCACCTGAGATGTACTTGTATGATGCTCAGCGTGCAACTGTTTTGGGTGAATACGGTGGTATCGGTCTTGTTCTGAAGGATCATATCTGGGAGCCGAACCGTAACTGGGGTTATGTTCAGTTTAATTCTTCCAAAGAAGCTACGGATGAATATGTGAAGTATGCCGATATGCTGTATAAGATGGTAGACAGAGGATTCTCCGCAGCTGTTTATACACAGACTACTGACGTGGAAGTGGAAGTGAATGGCCTGATGACCTATGACCGTAAGGTTATTAAACTGGATGAAAAGCGTGCTAAAGAAATAAATACACGTATCTGTAATTCGTTGAAAAAGTAATCTTCCGGGAAGGAGGAGGTTATGAACCGAACGATTATAAAGCTTTTCTTTTATTTGTGCATATTGACGGCGTTGCCGTCATATGCACAAAATGCTGTTCATTACTATTTTAAGACAATGGACATCCGGAACGGTCTCTCACAAAATACGGTATATCAGATTTTGCAGGACAGGAAAGGCTTTATGTGGTTTGGGACTAAAGACGGTCTGAACCGTTATGATGGTCTATCTTACCGCGTATACAAAAAGGAAAATTCCGGTTTAGGCAAGAATTTCATTACTGCACTTTATGAAGACCATGAAGGGAATATCTGGATAGGGACGGATGGGGGAGTCTTTATCTATAATCCGGTGCTTGATTCTTTCACAGCTTTCAATCAGACAAGTGATAAAGGTACTGTCATTAAAGACTTCGTAACCATGATTGGAAGCGATGAATACGATAATATTTGGATATCGGTGGAGAATCAGGGCTTGTTTTGCTACAACCATGAGAAAAGGTTACGGAATTATCTGCATGATTCGGGCATGTCCAATGTAGCTCGTTTCTGGCTTAACGAAAGTACCTGCTGGTTGGCTTTGTATGCTGACAATCTTTACTACACAAAGGATAATTTTGAAAGTCCGCTACAACCTTTTAAGGATGCAGATGGCAATGAGATATTTAAAGGAGATATCATTAACTGGCATGTCAGTGGGCCGCACAATTGCGTTTATATAGCTTCGGTTAACGGATTGACTGAGATAAACTTTACCACCGGCAAAACTCGCAGATTGTTGAACGCTTATGTACGCGTATTGCAATTCAAATCCGATGATGAGCTGTGGGTAGGTACGGAATCTGGTCTGTATATATACAATCTGGCAAATGATAAGGTGACACATCTGTCGGTTCCTGATCAGGATGATTCTTATGCATTGTCGGATAACGCCATTTATTCACTGTGCCGTGACAAGGAAAATGGTATGTGGATAGGTTCATATTTCGGTGGTGTGAACTATTATCCATATCAATGGACTTATTTTGAGAAATTCTATCCAAGAGATGATCTCAGGCACTTCGGGCGTCGGGTACGAGAAATATGCGAAAGCAATGACGGTACGTTGTGGATAGGTACCGAAGATAAGGGATTATTCAATTATGACCCTGCGAACGGTAAAATAGTGCCTTTTGATCATCCTGCCATTTACAAAAATGTTCATGCACTTTGTCTGGATGGAGATGATCTATGGGTGGGCACTTTTTCCGGTGGATTAAACCGGGTGAATTTGCATACCAGGCAAGTGAAGCATTATTCCAGAGGTAAAACTCAGAACTCTATGTCCGCTAATGATGCTTTTACCATTTGCAAAACCACTACAGGCGATGTCTGGATCGGTACAACGGCCGGTCTGCTGAAATACAACCGCTCTTCTGACGACTTTACACGCATTGCTGAACTGAAGAGCATGTTCACTTATGATATATTGGAGGATTTCAACGGCAATCTCTGGTTTGCTACTTTCTCCAATGGAGTCTTTTGCTATAATGTCCGAAGTCAGAAGTGGAAAAATTACCTGTCGAATGAAAAAGACTCTGCTTCGCTCTCTTACAATAAGGTGATCAGTATCTATGAAGACAGCAGAAAATGTCTGTGGTTTATGACCTTGGGTGAGGGCTTCTGCCGTTATAATCCGGAGACGGATAACTTCACCCGCTATGATATGTCGAAAGGTTTTCCAAGTAATACTATCTATAAGATGGTGGAGGATAAGCGGGGAAATCTTTGGCTTACAACTAATAACGGTCTTGTCTGCTTCAATCCGGAGACAGAGAGCAAGCATGTCTATACCACGGCCAACGGATTGTTGAGCAATCAGTTTAATTTCCAGTCCGGATATTGTGACAGAAAAGGACGTATTTACCTGGGCAGTATCAATGGGTTTATAGCTTTTGACCCAGAAACTTTTGTAGAGAACACTTTTCTTCCTCCGGTGGTCATTACTGATTTTTACTTGTTCAACAAGCGGTTATCAGTGGATAGTCCGGATTCTCCTATGGAGAAGAGCATTACTTATTCAGATGAAATAGAGCTTGATGCCAATCAGAATTCCTTTTCTCTTCAGGTGGCTGCCTTAAGTTATCAGGCTCCCGAGATGAATCGGTTAGAGTATAAGCTGGAGGGTTTTAACAGTGAATGGTATACGGTAGGCAGGAACTCCATGATCAATTACTCCAATCTGCCTTACGGAAGTTATACGTTGCGTATAAAGGGATCTAATAGCGACGGTAAATGGAATGAAGCGCAACGTGTGCTTAAAATACGTATTCGACCTCCTTTTTACTTGTCTACCTGGGCCTATGTCGTTTATGTACTATTGGCTTTATGTTCTCTGGTTGCCGTTATTTTCTATTTTAGGAGAAGGACCCAACAGAAGCATCAGCAGACCATGGAGAAGTTTGAGCGTGAGAAGGAGAGGGAACTGTACACGGCTAAAATAGATTTCTTCACGAATGTAGCTCATGAGATACGTACGCCGCTTACACTCATAAAGAGTCCGCTTGAGAATGTGTTGTCATCCAAATCGGTATCCGATGAAATCAGGGATGATTTGGAGATAATGGACCTGAATACAAATCGGCTGCTCGATTTGGTCAATCAGTTGCTCGATTTCAGAAAAACGGAGACGCAAGGATTCCAACTGAATTTTGTGGAATGTGATGTGTCGGATATCCTGCAAAAGACATGTAAACGTTTTAGACTTTCGGCACGTCAGAAAGAATTGGAATTTGTTATTGACTCTCCCGAAACGGTGTATGCTTCGGTCGATAAGGAAGGATTGACCAAGATTATCAGTAATCTGCTTTCCAATGCCATCAAGTATTCTGAAACTTATATCCGCGTTAGGCTGTATGTGGAAGAAGATAAACTGTTGTTTTCGGTTTGTAATGACGGTCCTGTTGTTCCGGCAAAAATGCGTGAAGAGATTTTTAAGCCGTTCATCCAGTATAAGGAGGGAGTCTTGAGCTCTGTATCCGGTACCGGTATTGGGTTGGCATTAGCCCGTTTGCTTGCCGAACTGCATGAAGGTGCATTATACATGGAAGATTCCATGGAATGTAATTGTTTCCTGTTGTCACTTCCGTTGAAGCATGTACAAACTGTTACAATAGAACGAAAAGAACCGGTAATGAATGAAGAATCATCCGGAGAAGGAGAACCGGAAACCGGTCGTAAACAATGCCGGTATACTCTGTTGGTTGTAGAAGATAGTTTGGAGATGCGGTTGTTTGTGACTAAACAATTGTCATCGGAATATCAGGTGCTGACAGCCGTCAATGGTGTAGAAGCGTTGAAAGTGTTGGGAGAACATACGGTCAATCTGGTTATTTCTGATATTATGATGCCCGAGATGGATGGATTGGAACTGTGTGAACATCTGAAGTCGGAGCTCGATTATAGTCATATTCCCATTATATTATTGACAGCTAAAACCACCCTTCAGGCAAAAATAGAAGGTATGAGGCTTGGTGCGGACGTTTACATAGAAAAACCGTTCTCTGTGGAATACCTGAGAGTATGTGTGTCTAACTTGTTGAGTAACCGCGAGAAGTTGCGGGTTTCTTTTGCTCATTCTCCTTTTGTACAAACTAACAGTATGGCGATGACTAAAGCAGACGAAACCTTTCTTAAAACATTGAAAGAAGTAGTTGTGGCCAATATGCAAAATCCTGAATTCTGTCTTGATGATATGGCGAGCCTGCTGAATATGAGCCGTTCGAGCCTGAACCGGAAAATAAAAGGGATATTGGATTTGACCCCGAATGATTACATTCGTCTGGAACGTCTGAAGAAGGCGGCACAGCTGTTGCAGGAAGGAGAATGTAAGATCAATGAAGTGTGTTACATGACTGGATTCAATACCCCTTCTTACTTCACAAAATGCTTCCAGAAGCAGTTTGGAGTTCTGCCTAAGGACTTTATAAAGTGACAACAGGGGCGATTGGTACTATTTTCGCATTGTTTGGATAAATATTTATACTCTATATCTCAATATTTTGCTATTTTTGGACTGTCATTTTATATCGCTGTTCCGCCTTCAGTAAAAGACGGGAAATAGGCTTTATTTTAAAGATTATATTATGAAAGATACATTGATCAGCAGGAGAGAGTTTCTGAAAGATATAGGGATGATTGGAGCCGGAGTGCTGCTATCGGCAAGCCCTTGGCTTTCTGCTTTTTCGGAAGTTGTAGAAACATCCGGTGAAAAGTGCCGTCTGGCTATTATCGGTCCGGGTTCAAGAGGACGTTTTTTGATGAGCTTTCTGGTACAGAATCCTAAAGTAGAAATTGTGGCATTGTGCGATATCTATCAGCCTTCTATTGAAAAAGCACTGGAGCTGGCTCCGAAAGCTAAAGTTTATGACGATTACCGGGAAATACTGGAAGATAAAACCGTTGATGCCGTACTGGTAGCTACTCCTCTTAATTCCCATTGCCAAATAGTGCTGGATGCTTTTGATGCCGGCAAGCACGTGTTCTGTGAGAAATCTATAGGCTTTACGATGGAAGAATGTTTCCGCATCTATAATAAGCACATCAGTACGGAGAAAGTATTCTTTACCGGCCAGCAACGTCTTTTTGATCCGCGATACATTAAGGCCATGGAAATGATTCATGCCGGTACTTTTGGTGAGATAAACGCCATCCGTACTTTTTGGAACCGGAATGGAGACTGGAGGCGGGAAGTGCCTTCACCTGATCTGGAACGTCTGATTAACTGGCGTCTGTATCGCGAATATTCCAAAGGACTGATGACTGAACTGGCTTGCCATCAGTTGCAAATAGGGAGTTGGGCACTGCAAAAGCTTCCCGAGAAAGTGATGGGACATGGGGCTATCACCTATTGGAAGGATGGTAGGGAAGTATATGATAATGTAAGTTGCATATATGTGTTCGATGACGGAGTGAAGATGACATTTGATTCTGTCATATCCAATAAATTCTATGGTTTGGAAGAACAAATCATGGGTAATCTGGGGACGGTGGAACCGGAGAAAGGTAAATACTTCTTTGAAAGTGTCCCTCCTGCACCTGGATTTTTGCAGATGATTAACGAATGGGAGAATAAAGTGTTTGATTCCTTACCTTTTGCCGGAACTAGCTGGGCACCGGAAACTGCCAATGAAAACAAAGGGGAATTTATTCTGGGAGAACGACCTAAATCGGATGGTACTTCTTTGTTGTTAGAAGCTTTTGTTGAGGCTGTTATTACCCGTAGGCAGCCAGAACGCATAGCTGAAGAGGGCTATTATGCAAGTATGCTTTGCCTGTTGGGCGATCAGGCTTTACAGGAAGAACGGGTACTATACTTCCCCGATGAATATAAAATCAACTACTTGAATCATCAAGCTAAAACACCTGAAGCCGTATGAAAAATACAGTCATTACTGCCCGCCGGAAAAAGATAGAACTGCTGACTTTGCTGGCGTGCTTCATTATAGGCAATCTGGCAAATCTGTATGCCATAATTTCTTATGAGACACCTTTCTCGGAGATGCTGACATCCTTTTTCTATGTCCTCGCGTTTTCGGGCGTGCTTTATGTCTTTTGGACAATCCTGCGCATTCTGTTCTATGGGATAAGAAGTTTGTTTTTGAAGAAAAGAAATGCGGCCTGAAGATGATCAAGATTCAGTAACTTAATTAATACCAATGATATATGACGACACGAAGAGATTTTTTGAAAACGATGACAATGGCTTCTGCCGGACTGGCATTCGGAGCCGGTGATGTGCTGGGAGCCCGTGCTTCCACGACGCAAAGGAAAGTGACGGATAAAGTGAAGATTGCCTATATAGGCATTGGAAACCGTGGCGAGCAGATTATAAACGATTTTGCCCGTACCGGTATGGTAGAAGTTGTGGCTCTGTGCGATGTGGATATGGGAGCCGCTCACACCCAGAAAGTGATGAACCAGTATCCTAAGGCGAAACGTTTCCGCGATTTCCGTCAGATGTTTGACAAGGCGGGCAATGATTTTGATGCGGTAGCCATAGCTACTCCCGATCATTCACATTTCCCTATCAGTATGCTGGCTTTGGCATCAGGTAAACATGTGTATGTGGAGAAACCTCTGGCACGTACTTTCTATGAAGGAGAATTGCTGATGCAAGCTGCACTGAAACGTCCGAACCTGGCTACACAGGTCGGTAACCAAGGACATTCGGAAGCTAACTATTTTCAGTTCAAGGCGTGGATGGATGCCGGTATTATCAAGGATGTAACGGCTGTGACGGCACACATGAACAATCCCCGTCGCTGGCACAAATGGGATACCAATATCTATAAGTTCCCTTCCGGCCAGCAACTGCCGAAAGACATGGAGTGGGATGCCTGGTTGGGAGTAACTCCTTATCACGAATATAACAAAGACTACCATTTGGGACAGTGGCGCTGCTGGTACGATTTTGGAATGGGCTGTCTGGGTGATTGGGGTGCACATATCCTGGATACGGTTCACGAATTCCTGGAATTGGGATTGCCCTACGAAGTGTCTATGAAATATGCCAACGGACATAATGACTATTTCTTCCCTTATTCTTCCACTATCCTGTTCCGTTTCCCTCAACGTAAGGGTATGCCGCCGGTTGACATTACATGGTATGATGGTCTGGACAATCTTCCTCCTATCCCTGCCGGTTATGGGGTATCCGGTTTAGATCCTAATATTCCTGCAACTAATCAGGGAGATACGCCGGCCTCCAGTCTGAACCCCGGAAAGATTATTTATACAAAGGATTTGATATTTAAGGGTGGAAGCCATGGCAGCACACTTTCCATAATACCAGAGGAGAAAGCTAAGGAAATGGCAGGTAAACTGCCGGAAGTACCTAAGAGTCCGTCGAATCATTTCGAAAATTTCCTGTTGGCTTGTATGGGACAGGAAAAGACCCGCTCACCGTTTGAAATTAACGGTGTGCTGGGGCAGGTATTCTCATTAGGAGTGATTGCTCAACGTCTCAATACGCAAATATTCTTTGATCCTCGCACCAAGCAGATTACAAATAATGAGTTTGCGAATGCAATGTTGGCCGGCGTACCGCCTCGTAAAGGATGGGATGAGTTCTATAAACTGTAATTGCATAGTATTAAATAATCAATAGAAGAAATATCAATATGAAAAAGAATTATTTGTTGCTTTTGTTTGTGTTTTGTGCATCTGTGGTTTCGGCGCAAAACTGGGAGCCGCTTTTCAATGGGAAGAACCTGAGTGGCTGGAAGAAGCTGAATGGTAAAGCCGAATACAAAGTGGTAGATGGTGCTATTGTCGGCATTTCGAAGATGGGAACACCTAACACATTTCTGGCTACAAAGAAGACGTATGGTGATTTTATCCTGGAGTTTGATTTCAAAGTAGATGATGGCTTGAATTCTGGTGTGCAGCTGCGCAGTGAAAGCAAGAAAGACTACCAGAAAGGACGCGTGCACGGCTATCAGTTTGAGATTGATCCCTCTAAGCGTGCCTGGTCGGGTGGCATCTATGACGAGGCCCGTCGCAACTGGCTTTATCCGCTGACACAAAATCCGGCAGCTAAAAGTGCTTTCAAGAACAATGAGTGGAATAAGGCTCGTATCGAGGCTATAGGTAATTCTATCGCTACCTGGATCAATGGAGTGCCTTGTGCCAATATCTGGGACGATATGACCCCTGCCGGTTTTATTGCTTTGCAGGTACATGCTATCGCTAATGCTGCCGATGAAGGAAAAACAGTCAGTTGGAAGAATATCCGCATTTGTACAACAGACGTAGAGCGCTACCAGACAGACCGGAAAGCTCCGGAGATAAATGTTATCCCCAATACCATCTCTCCGAACGAAGCAAAAGAAGGTTGGACACTTCTTTGGGACGGTAAGACTTCAGAAGGTTGGAGAGGAGCCAAATTGAATTCTTTCCCTGAAAAGGGTTGGAAAATGGAAAACGGCATCCTGAAAGTGATGAAGAGTGGTGGTGCTGAATCTGCTAACGGTGGCGATATCGTAACTACCCGCCAATACAAAAACTTTATCCTGAAAGTAGATTTCAAGATTACTGAAGGCGCTAACAGTGGAGTGAAATATTTCGTAAACCCCGATATGAATAAAGGAGCCGGTTCGGCTATTGGTTGCGAGTTTCAGATTCTTGATGACGATAAGCATCCTGATGCTAAATTGGGCGTGAAAGGAAACCGTACATTGGGTTCACTTTACGATTTGATTCCTGCTCCGGCAGATAAACCTTTCAACAAGAAAGATTTCAATACGGCTACGATTATCGTGAAAGGTGACCGCGTAGAGCATTGGCTGAATGGTGTGAAGCTCATCGAATACACACGTCAGAACCAGATGTGGGATGCACTGGTTGCATATAGCAAGTATAGAGATTGGCCTAACTTCGGTAATTCAGAGTCTGGAAACATTCTTCTGCAAGACCATGGCGATGAAGTTTGGTTTAAGAATATAAAGATCAAAGAGTTGTAATTAATAGTATGTCTTTGAAAAGGGTGAGTTGCAGAATTGTGGCTTGCCCTTTCATTTTTCTTTAGGAAACACAGACTTGAAAATGCCGGACGTTATTAAACATCTTTATAAATATTCACCTTCTCAGGGTGGCTTGCTTTATGCCTGGTTTCCATCTATGCATACACGTGTCGATATAATGCTGTGTGGCAGGCAGGGGGAGGATATTTTACTGTCGGTAGTCGATGCGGTGTACAAAATGCTGTGTCGTTTAGAAAAGATGGCCAACTATTATGATGCGGATAGTGAACTGGCATATTTGAACCGGACTGCTTCTATACATCCGCAACAGGTCAGCCACGAGCTTTATGATATGCTTACTTTCTGTGTAGATTGCTATATCCGTACCGCTGGATGTTTTGATGTAACTATTCATTCGGCTGATTATACACCCAATTTAATCCGTAGTGTTCAACTATCACCTCAGGAGCGTACCCTTCTCTTTTTGCAACCGGGAGTGACTATCAACCTTTCCGGATTCCTGAAAGGATATGCTTTGGAAAAAACACGGAAATTGTTGCAATATTATGAAGTGAAGGATGCATTGATCAATATGGGAAACAGTTCTGTATTGGCTTTGGGGCATCATCCCTTGGCTGATGGATGGAAGGTCGGTTTTGGACAGGGCGCTGTTCTAAACGGGAGGAAACCGCAGGAGTTGCTTCTTCAGAATGAATGCCTCACTACTTCCGGTAATGATTCGCATGAGCGAAAACATATTATTAATCCCCGGAACGGAAAACCGGTGGAAGGGAAAAGAGAAGTAGCGGTGGTTACGGACAATGGTGCCATAGGCGAAGTTTTGTCGACCGGTTTATTTGTAGCTGATGCCCGTCAGCGGGAAATACTGGAAGCGGAGTTCCGTCCGCGTTTGATTCTTGATCTCTAAAACAACTTCTCAACTGAAGTAGTGGGATATTTAAATCGTATCTAAGTCGTATCTGAGCCGTACTTGCTCCGTACATTCTTCGCTCAGAAGTACCTCTGGACGAAGAAACTACGGATTTGATACGGAGCAAGTACATCTCGGGTATTCTGTATGCAAGAATAAGACCTGTTTGTACAATATCTGTGTCAGAGGTATAGCCGGATACGCTACTAATACCTTTTTGCCTCGATTATTCTATAAAATGATTTTTTCGTTCTATCGGAAATTGCACATAAGCGCTACCTTTGAATGGCTGGATTCAGCTTGTTAGTATCCGGAAACTATCAGGAAGAACCGGTTTTATGGAAAACAAAAAATGATGTTTAATTAAAACTTTAAATCTTATGCAGGTAAATACAAAATTCCTCGTGTGTTCGCTTATATATATGGGGAGTCTTTCTGCGAACGCGGTGGGATCGTCTTCTTTGGCAAATGAAACGGTGCACGTATCTATCCTTTCGGTGGATCAAACAAAAAATGAACGGAACATTACAGGACGTATAATCGACGGAGATACCGGAGAGGCTCTTATTGGTGTCAGCATTCTGGTTAAAGGAGCCTCTATGGGTACGGTGACCGATGTTGATGGGAAGTTTTCATTGTCTGTGGCTACAGGAGATGTCTTGGAGATATCGTATATCGGCTATAAAAGCCAGTCGATAGTGGTTGGCAATAAGAGTGTCTTGGACATCAGGATGATGTCCGATAACGAATTGTTGGATGAAGTGGTAGTGGTGGGCTATGGCTCTCAGAAAAAAGTGAATCTGACGGGCTCTGTTGCTACGGTTAATTTTGATGATAAGACCTTGTCGCGTCCCGTAACTACGCTTGCTTCTACTTTATCGGGTATGGTGGCCGGATTGAATG
>OKRZ01000624.1_pt1 | contig 27909 bp, 19 predicted proteins | sample 1601141 | NCBI WGS metagenome assembly OKRZ01 (sample SAMEA3541524, study PRJEB24748) | human gut metagenome | biome: human gut; feature: human-associated habitat; material: faeces | place: China | collected 2012
CCTCCTTGTTTTGCGAAGCAAAATCCGAGCCCTCTGGCGAGGAGAGGATCTGCCTCCTTGTTTTGCGAAGGTCTGTCTCTCACAGACCGCATATAATTTTAGTATACGCTTGTCACGCCCACGAAACAAGCCAGTAATTGCCAGTTTTCTTGTACAAAATGAAAAACAGCCTGACAAAAATTTAACAGTCACATTCCGCTTTCGTGTTCATCAACCCGCACCGCGTGCACCACAAACCGCAGCCCGTCGCCTGAGCAGGTGGACAGTGTCAGAACCTTGTCATCCTTTCCCACCGCAACGCCCGTATCCTTGTAGGAGGACTTAAGCAGTTCTGTGAGGAACCCGTCAAAAGTCTCATCCGGCAGATATCCGGTCGTATAGACATCCGAATCTTCCGGGACATCACTGTACGCAAAAATCTGATAGCGGTAGGCTGCATCCTCCGTAAACACGGTAAAATACGCATTTTTTTCATAAAAGCCGCCGTTTTTATATTGTTTCAGCGAACCGAACATGCTTCCGTTTTTCATGTTGTGCCCGTACAGAATCGTGTGGCAGTCGTTAAAATCGGGGACGTTGTTCCCCTCCATAAAAATGCAGCCGGATTTCGACGCATTTCCATAGAGATCGGTATGCAGGTAGGTCTCGTCATCCCCGGAATACAGAATGGGATAATTGATCTGCTCTATATTGTCAAAATAAATCCAGCCGATCACATCCGGATTTGCTTCCTTTAGCGTCTCAAAATCCACCTGCAATGCCTCATACCATGCCGGCAGCTCCTCTCCCTCCTCCGCCGGATCATCCGAAGATGTCCCCGGCTGTCCGGTCACATAAGTCTCGCGCAGCGCCTCGTAGGTATCGTCCGCCCGCTTGTACGCGAGCAGCGCCGGGATCAGTTCATAAAGGGCTGCCGCAATCAGCAAAAGCCCTGCCGCAATCAGAAGAATCGATCCAATGTTTCTGTTTCTCTTCACGTGAAATGCTCCTTTTTCTTTTTTTCTATTTCACAGTATGCTATGATAGCTACAGTTTTTATTACATTGCAGTACGGGAGGATCCGCCATGAACGTCATTGGCATTATCGCAGAATACAACCCATTCCACAACGGGCACGCCTATCAGATCGCGCATGTCAGAAAAAATCTTCACGCCGACTATATCGTTGTCGCCACAAGCGGCGACTATGTACAGCGCGGAGAGCCCGCCCTTCTGGACAAATACACCCGTGCCCGCATGGCGCTCTCCTCGGGTGCGGATGTCGTGCTCGAGCTTCCCGTACTCTGGTCCACCGCTTCCGCAGAGCTTTTCGCGGACGCCGGAATCTCCCTCTTTGAGAAAACGGGCTGCGTAAACGGCATCTGTTTTGGCGCTGAGAGCGGCGACCTTGCCCTCCTTCGCCGCATTGCGGACGTTCTCGCGGATGAACCGACGGATTTAAAGGCTTCCCTGAAGCACAACCTAAAATCCGGCAGTACATTCCCAAAGGCAAGGGAAGCTGCCCTGCTCTCGTATTTTTCCGGCTCCGCCGGTCAGGATGGCGCCCTGCCCGTATCCGCAGAGGCGCTCTCCTCCCTGCTCGCCTCCCCGAACAACATACTGGCTCTGGAATACTTAAAAGCGCTGCGCCGCCGCGCGTCTTCGATCACGCCCTATCTGCTAAAGCGGGAGGGCGCCGCGTACCACGAAACGTCCATCCTCTCCGGTGCATCTGCCATCCCGGCCTCGGCATCCGCGATCCGGCATACACTCTTCGCCGACGCTGCCGGAGCATGTGGGAATTCTGCCGCCGGGATTCTGCGTCATGCCATGCCGCAGGAAGCACTGGCCATCCTGCAGGACTACCGGGCAGATTTTCCGCTGCTGTGCGCCGATGACTTTTCCGGCATCCTGGGGTATCTGTTGTTAAGCAGTTCTGCCTCGCAGCTCGCCCGGACCGCCGATTCCTCCCCGGAGTTTGCCAACCGCATGCAAAACCAGCTTCCTTATTATACCTCTTTTTCCTCCTTCGCGTCACGGTTAAAAAGCAAAGAAATGACGCTCACGCGCATCAACCGCATTTTGCTGCACTCCATCCTTGGCATTACTTCTTCTGATTACGCATGCGGCAATGCACTGGATAAAATTCCCTACCTGCGCATTCTCGGCTTTCGGAAAAGCGCTGCTCCCCTGCTTGCCGCGTTAAAGGCATCCGCTGCAGTTCCACTTATCACACGGCCATCGCAGGCTCCAAAGCTTTTGTCCTCGGATGCCATGCGAATATTTGAGCACGATGTGTTTGCCGGAAATCTCTATCTGCAGATGCGCAATCAAAAAGGCGGCACGCCTCTGCGCGCCGCCCGTATGCAGGAGCATGACGTTCCCCCCGCCTCCGAATATCAGCGGCAGATCGTCATCCTGCCATAGTGCAGTCTCATTTTTTTGTCTTTTTTCCAAATACGGTAGCGGACAGCAGTGCTACCAGCGGAACCGTGCACACGATCCCCACGCTTCCCGCAATACACTGGATAATCTCGATCGCCACAAAGTCCGTATTCATCAGCTGCTGAAAGCTGACATCATAGGAGTAGATCATCAACATCATATTCAGCGATGTCCCGGCGACTGCCAGGATTAGCGTATTCGCCATGGTTCCCATCGCATCTCTTCCGATATTCATCCCGGAGGCAAACAGCTTCGCCATGCCAAGCGACCGGTCCACCTGATGGATCTCCGCCACCGCGGAACAAATACTCATCGCCACATCCATTACGGCTCCCATACACGAAATCAGAATACCGCACAAAAACAGATCCCGGATCTTCAGTTCCGTGGTGCTTGTGATCAGAAGCAGTGTCTCCGCCTCATCCATCTGGTAGGTCGTAATCGACATGGTATTCTGCGCGATCAGTGCAAACACTGCTCCCGCAAGCACACCCAGCATGCTTCCGATTGCCGCCACAACCGTCTTGGTCGAGATGCCGTCTATCAGGAAGAAGCTGACGAAATTGCAGACCAGAATGAGCAGGATAGTGACCGCCAGCGGCGAGTAACCCTTCAGCGCAAGCGGCAGTAAAATCCAGAGGATACATACCACGGTAAACGCCAGCCCCGCCACAGATTTTGCACCTTTTTTCCCTCCGATCAATACGAGAAGCAGCACAAACGCCACGATGCAGCCAATCATCTGCGGAACGCGGTAATAATTGTAGACCGAGACCTGATATTCGTCCTCCCCCGTCGTGTCGATGCGGATGGAGACTTTATCTCCCTCCGCCACCCTGACGTTGTACAGGGAGCTGAAATAATTTTCCACAATAGCCGTGTCGCCCTTGTAACGTCCGGTAAGGATCTCGACCTCCAGCGTCATACTTCCCCGCCAGATTCCGTCCATCTCCTCCTCCACCGTCTTGTGATCCTCCACAACCCGCAGGACTCTTCCGACCTCATAGTCCGTCCCCGCCATGTTGCTGCTCCGGTAAACCGGTCTGTCTTTATTCGCGAACCAGATCAGTCCGCAAAAAGCAACGGCAGCCAGTGCCAGAAGCACCAGGCTGCGTATCTTGCTCTTTTTGAAATTCATGTTTTAACCACCCTTATTTCAAAAATATCCTTTTTTTGCGTGCTGCCGCTGCAAGCAGAACCATACCTGCAAGAAGCATCATCACTGCTGCTGCAAACGGAGTGTCATCTCCCGTCTGCACTGCAGGCATCTGATCCAGCACCACCACATAATCGGATGCATGTACAAAGGTAAGCTCCACATTTCCGTTTGCATCTACTTTTCCGGACGATGCCAGTTCCAGCCGTCCCTTTGCTTCATTGTAATAATATAACTTTGCATACATGCCCGCATACTGTGTTCCCACCGGCAGCGTCATCACTGCGGTAAAACCGAATGCGCCGTCATGGTTTAAGCTGATCTGGAAATAAGTTCTTCCCGCCGCGGTCTGTCTCGCAAGCGCATCCGGCACGGCATGGCTGTTGATCGTCACACCAAAGTCCATATTCGGAACCGTATCCGATGTCACGTTTCTTCCGTCAATCGTCCACACGATTCCATTTGCCAGCCTAAATACCAGACGTACATCCCTTCCGCGCACTGCCGCAATGACATCTCCCGGCACAGAAACACCGTCTGCAAGGAGAACCGTGATTGTGCTGCCGGCGGATGCCGCTGTCACTCTGTTTCTGACCGGATCCCAGTCATTCTGCGAAGCAACCGTCACCGCATCTGTCGTCTGTCCGTCCGATACAGTCACGCTGCCGCTTACACTTCCGCCATTTCCATTTCCGTCCGCGCTGTCATTTCCGCTGTCTGACGAATCTGTTCCCGGTGTCTCTGTATCTCCCGGTGTCTCCGTATCTCCCGGTGTCTCCGTATCCCCCGGTATCTGTCCGGATGATGTCTTTACAATCTCATCACAGTTTCTTACACGCAGACAGGTCACTGCCTCATCCGAGGTTCCCTCCGGATGTGCATAGACCACGCCGACTGCCGACACGCGTTCTCCTGTCGCCACAACCGATGCCAGTTCGTTCTTTCCTGTCGTAGCCGATAAGATATAGCCGTCGATGAAAATATTGGCATTGATGCCGCTGCCGTCATCCAGCCAGAACTGTGATACGCCGGTGCCCGCCGCATCATAGAGTACATCCGTTACCGTTCCCTCCACCTGTACCAGCTTACCGCCGGACTTTTCATAGTCCATGGCGTCTTTTGCCGACAGTTTCTCCGGTGCAATCACCTTCGGCTCCTCGTCCAGAATCCGGCTGCTTATCACCTTAAGCTCTTTATCGCCCTGGTAGGCGTCCACATATCCGGTAATCTCCACCTTGGTTCCGATGGCAAGTCCGCTCTCCGCATACGGGAAAATATCAATTCCCGCGGTGTCGTCCTGGATATAGATCGTATCAAAGAAGGTGTTGCCCTCCACGGCTGTTCCTGCGGTCACATAGCCTTCCACGCGGTAGACATCGCCCGCCGTACCGTTCTTACGCACTTCCGCAATCGTAGACAGCGGAAGTTCCACTTTCACTTCATCTAAAATATTTTCTGCAATCGTGCGGTTTAAGTATGGCAGATCCCAGATATTGTCCAGTTCTGCCTTCACCTCAAAGTCAGAGATAAAGACCGTTCCGGCAACAAAGACATTTGCACCGCTTCCCAGTGTCTCATGTGCGAGTGCTACCATATTACCTTTTTCCACATACGTCGGGCTTCCGGTAACTCTGTTTCCCACATCATCCTTGCAGTCGATCGAATACGTTGTATCGTATCCGCTCACAAGCGCTTCCGCGCGTCCGGCTGCCACCGCATCCGCATCCAGCGCCACGGTACATCCACTGTATGCGCTGTACTCCTGCTCCTCGCTTGCGCCGCGCAGATATCTGGAATCCTTGTTGTAGGTTCCTTTCAGATATAAGCGGTACGGCTGTCCGCCGTTGTTCGTCTCGTCGTACGCCTCGTCGCTGTTTAATCTGGTCGATGCCCCGATCGAAGCTAAAAGCTTATTCATCTCTGTCGCCGTCTGTCCCGAAGTAGAATCCTGATAATCGGCAATACCGCAGGTAATCAGCGTACCGCCATTGTCGGTATAGTCTTTTACCATCTGGATAAAACTGTCTTCAAAATGCGACACGGTGTAGTCTCCGGCATTTGCTGTTCCGGATTTCTTCGCCGGTGCCGAGATCACAAGCAATGCACAGTTCTCCAGCATCTCCGGCGTAATCTCGTCTGTGACCACTTCCACCTTGACGTTCTTTGCTCCCGCAATCGCCGTAAAGTTTCCGACGTTACCGCCATAGTAACCGGTCACATAATCGTTGTAATGGGTTCCGTCGATGATAACCTTTGTCACCATCTCCGTTGTCGCGTAGCTTAATTTTAAGACGCTCTTGTATACCTTCTGCACGCCGTTCATCGTCGCATGCACAACTGCTGTCATCTCCATGCTGCCGACGCCGTCATAGGTATAGTCAAAGCTGTAGCTTCCCGTGCTCATGGATGCGACGCTTCCCAATCCTGCTGCGGCAAGATCCGCCTCATGTACGGTCTCTCCGCCCACCTCAAACGTTATGGAATCAATCGCGAGCTCGCTGTTTTCATTATTATAGAGTCCAAGGTTCACCGTCAGCGGCTCTCCCTTTACCGGAAGCACCTCGTCCGTGGAAAAGCTGTCAATTCCTGCCGCCTCCACAGAGCCTACCCATACCGGTGCCGTCACGGCGATATCACTGTCCGCTTCCACAACCTTGATATAGTAATAGGAATAATCATTTTTCACATCAAAGGTGACCGTCTCCTCGTTTCCGGAAACATTTTTCTCGGCAAGCACCAGTCCTCCGTTTGTAATGACCTGTACTTTACCGATGGACGCATCCGTCGGATCACTTAAGTCAACGGAAAGATGTACGGTATCTCCGGTCGCTCCATCCTCTAAAATAGAACCCATGATGTAGCCGTCCAGCGTGTAGTAGATGCTGAGGTCGTTATCCTCTGTCGCATACACGCGGTAATTGCGCATGGCATCGTAAATATTTTCCTGCGTCAGGCTGTCCACAAGGACAACGGAACGCGCCGTGTTTGCATCGCCCCACAAGCCTTTATGGTTATCCTGGTTGTTGGTCGGAGCAAGATGCCAGCCCTTGTCCAGCGCGCGCTGGTAATACTCGTAGGACGGGAAGTAACCCGAACTTCCGATCGCACCCTCGCCGTTTCCGACCTCGATCGTCGTAATCAGCTTGTCGATCTCCTCGTCATAGTATGCGAAATCGCTGAAATCACCGAACGTCGTTCCCGGGTGGTTAAACTGGCTGATGGAATCCGGCCGTGTCTTTAAGGTCGCGTAATAATTCTGCAATGCCGTGCTGTAAGTCTTGTACTCATTCTGGGTACGGCTCTGGAAGCCTTCGGTGTTAAACGTATTGATGTGTCCAAGTCCGTTCGACCAGGTCATCTCAAACCCATAGATGCACACAAATCCGCTTGTCGTATACTGCGTGGCAAGCGCATGGCCTTCCTTCCATTCCTCACTCATCGAGCCGTCCGAGATGGACGCGCTGTCCGCATTGTCAAACGAGTTGGAGTGATCTGTCACCGCAACAAAATCCAGATTGTCAACGTTCGTTGCATGCTGGTATGCATCCTCACAGCTTCCCGCACCGTCCGAATAGGAAGTGTGGGAATGTAACTGTCCAAAGTAAATCTGATATTTTTCGTTTGTGCGCTCGGTAAAGGAAAGTGTGAGCACACTGCTGTCCAGGTAACCGTCTTTGACGGCTTTCACCTTATAGGTAACCGGAAGCTCTGTCAGGACGAGCTTTTCGGTATAATCCTGCCAGGTTGCACCGTCGTCCGCGGAATACTGAATCGTCGCACCCTCGGTCTCACAGGTGAGGTTCACCGCGGTATTTTTCACCACGCTGCCGCCGTTCGGCGTTGCTTTTACCGTTGCCACCTGTGCCTGCTGATAAGAGAATGTACGGCGGATGCTGTCCTTATAGCCGTCCTTTGTCGCATAGGCAGTCACAACTGCCGGAAGGTCTGCAAGCTTTGGCTTCGCCGACGCATCATAGATCTGCTCCGCGCCGCCGTTTACACTGTAATGGATTGTTACACCCTCCGTGGCGCTTGTCAGTGTCAGTTCACTGCCCACAGCTACCACGCCGCTCTGCGGTTCTGCTGCCACATATCCGCATAGATCGGAGGCGATCACCGGATTACCAGTCACTGTCACCGTGTCCATACGGATCACTCCACCGCTTCCCGGTGCCTTATCTCCCTTGGCAGAAAGGCTGCCCGGGACCATGCGGATGTAGAGACGGTCTGCATTCGCCGCCTCGTTCGGAATATCAAACGTGAACGAAATATAGTTTGCCGGCGCAAGGCTTGTCTTTGCCACACCGTCGGTAATTTTCTCCGCGGCGCTCACTTCCTGCGGCTCACCGCCCACGTATTTCGTGTATTTATAAGCATAGGTTCCTGTGGAAAGGTTTTTAAAATCCACACCGTCCGTAGAATACTGCATCTGGAAGGAACCTGCTCCAGTGTTGCTTGCGCGAAGCCGGAATGCGAGCACCATGTTGGCATAGCCCGTTGTCGGCATCACAAACTGCGCATAGTCATTGCTTCCGCTTCCAATGCCCTTTCCTCCCATATAATAGGAAGTCGAACCGGTAGAAGTGCTTGTGGCCTCGGTATACGGTGCCACTGCCACTCCATTTACCACCGCCGAATATGCGGCATCCGTATCCAGCAGATCATTTGCATTGAGAGAATCTCCTGCAATTCCGGTGTCTGCCGTCACACCTGCCGTCTTGTAATCTGCCGTTCCGGACCACTGTGCCACATTTTCCGTGACGGACTCATCCGCACGGATATGAACCGACGGTGTTCCCTCATCGATCAGATAAAAATAGAATACATACGCCGCATCCGAAGATGATTTGTAGCTGTATGTCGTAAATCCGTTATAATATTCCAGATACTGCTCCGCGGTATTATTGTATTTTGCGTTGGCGTTGATCACATAGTATCCGCCGTTCTCATTTGCCTTCTGCAGCTTCCAGAGACTGTAATCTCCCGCCGCGTCCGCAAACGTCACGGAGCTGCCCGTTGCGCCGGATGTCAGATATTTATCACCGCTCACAAAGGTATAATAACCGTTCTCATCCACTGAAACCGTAAGTTCCGCCGTATCCTCCGGAATGGCAAGCGCGCCGTCCGCTGCAGTTGCCGACACACCCTTTAACTTCTTGCCGCTTGCTGTCTTGGAGAGCACGCTTCCGGTTCCGTTGTTCTCGTAATAGAGGGCAACCATATTTCCGTCCGAAAGTGTGGTGGCAAGTGCCGCCTCCTTGCTCTTTGCACCCTGTTTTACCGCGTAGGCAAATTCTGCCGTCTCACTCGTCTCATAGCCTTCAAGTTCAGCTGTCGCATAGATCGTCACATCTTCCTCGATCACAAGTGCTTCGGTGTATGTCATGTCTGCACTGTCCAGATCGGTATGGTATGTGATCGTTGCTCCCTCCGTCGCGCAGGAGAGTTCCACCTTCGTACCGGCTTCCACATCTCCCGGCTCCACGGAAGCTTTGACTTTGGAACAGACCGTTCCGTCTGTCGCCGCCTCGCCCTGTGTTCCGGTGACTACAATGTTGTTGATGCTGGTCACACCGTTCGTACCGACTGTACTCTGGTTCACACTCGTGTTTCCCTGCATCGTCACACGCAGTGTAAACGCTTTTCCGGACAGCGCCGCCGGGAGTGCCGTCTGCTGATACACCAGGGCAAGATCCGTGCTTAAGGTCACATCCGTTCCGCTGATCTTTGTCCAGCTCGCTCCGTCAATGGAATATTCCAGTGCAAAGTTGGCAGGACCGGTTCCGCTGGAGCGCATGTCTGCGGAAAATTTCAAATCTGTGTAACCTGCAGCATTGACCGCAACCGTAAAGCCCGCTCCCTCGCTCCATCCTTTTGCTGCGATTCCCTTGCTGAATCCGCTGTAAGATACTCCGCTTACGTCAAGCGTTCCGCTGCCCGTTGTCGCCGCTGTCGGAAGTCCCGCTTCCGGTGCCGCCGTGTAGCTGAAGGCCGCAAGGCTTTCTGCACCCGCAGTCTGGATGAGCGCCGTATTCTGGTCTGCCCCAGACTCCGTATTCTGTACCGCATCCGCCTGCGCTGCACCATCTGTCTGCGCTGCATCCGTCTGCACTGCACCCTCTGTCTGCGCTGCGTCCGTCTGACCGGCGTTCCCTGTCTGCGCCGCACTTTCTTGATTTATTGTGTTCTGTGCACCTTCCGTGCTGTCTGCTCCGCTCTCCTCTGCCGGTGACGGATTTTCCGCCGCTTCACTTCCGGCCGCTGTCTGCACCTCTGCTGCATACGCCGTAACAAAAGACGCATCTCCTGCTACCGTCGAAAACACCATGCAGAATGCGAAGAAAAGCGCACATATGTTTTTCCAATGATTCTTTTTCTTCATTTTCACAACTGTTCCTCTCATTTTTTTGTATGTAAAATAAACTGTAACGTTTATGAATCTTCTCTTCTACCCTTGTCCGGTAAAGCCTTGTAAAAAAAGTGTAAAAAAGGGCTGATGCACCCTGCATACATCAGCCCTCTTTGGCTCTTCCTAGTGATGGAACAGACGGATGCCCGTAAATGCCATCACCATATGATATTTATTGCAAGTCTCAATCACATGATCGTCGCGGATGGAACCGCCCGGCTGTGCCACATACGCAACGCCGCTTCTGTGTGCGCGCTCGATGTTATCGCCAAACGGGAAAAATGCGTCCGATCCAAGAGATACCTCTGTGTTCTTATCCAGCCATGCCCGCTTCTCCTCTGCCGAAAAAACAGGCGGCTTCTCTGTAAAAATATTCTGCCATGCACCTTCCGCCAGCACATCCATATAGTCCTCCCCAATGTAGAGGTCAATGGCGTTGTCCCGGTCTGCGCGCTTGATGCCCGGCTTAAACGGAAGGGAAAGCACCTGCGGCGACTGACGCAGCCACCAGTTGTCCGCCTTGGAACCGGCAAGTCTCGTGCAGTGGATTCTGGACTGCTGCCCCGCTCCGATACCGATCGCCTGACCGCCCTTGACATAGCACACGGAATTGGACTGCGTGTATTTTAAGGTGATCATCGCAATGGCAAGATCTCTCTTCGCCGCCTCCGGAATCTCCTTGTTCTCCGTCACAACATTGTCGAAGAAATGTTCATCGATCACCAGCTCATTTCTTCCCTGCTCAAATGTGATTCCGAACACTTCCTTGTGCTCGATCGGCGCCGGCACATAGTCCGGATCGATCTCGATGACATTGTAATTGCCGTTTTTCTTCGCCTTTAAGATCGCAAGCGCCTCATCGGTGTAACCCGGGGCAATGACGCCGTCCGATACCTCGCGCTTGATGACAAGCGCTGTCTCCTTGTCGCAGACATCCGACAGAGAGATAAAATCGCCAAACGAGGACATGCGGTCTGCGCCGCGCGCACGAATATAGGCATTTGCAAGCGGTGTAAACTCCACATCCATGTCATCCACCCAGTAGATCTTGCGCTCCACCTCGGAAAGCGGAAGTCCGACTGCCGCGCCCGCCGGCGACACATGCTTAAAGGAGGTCGCTGCCGGAAGACCGGTTGCCTTTTTTAACTCGGACACGAGCTGCCAGCCGTTGAATGCATCCAGAAAATTGATATAGCCTGGTCTGCCACAAAGCACCTTGATCGGCAGTTCGCCGTTCTCCATATAGATTCTGGACGGCTTCTGGTTCGGGTTGCAGCCATATTTTAATTCTAATTCTTTCATGATCCTATTCTCCTCACACGTTCTTGTTGATGATTCTCGTCTCGTATTTTCCGGTCTCAATCTCAATGTAACGCACAAATAAAGATACTTTATTGTCTGCGTTTAAGTTCTCCCAGACCGTGTTTGTGAAGGTGTCGATGTCTCCCTCGATGCCGACAAGCTTCGGCTCTCCCTCAAAACTCGGCAGCGGATTGCCGTCTCCCATGTATGTATGGATAAAATGTCCCTCGCCGGCCACCGGATTCTGGTATGCAAACGTATAGCGGTTGCAGGCTTCCGGATTGCCATTGTTGCTCTTTAAAATGGACATCGCGTAATTGTAGGTATTGTTCTCGATGTGCATGATGCCGGAAATCCGCGGTGTATAGTTCGGTGCGTCCGGCTCAAACTCTCTGGTGCGCAGCGCCTGCTCAAATGTCTGCTGCTTGTCCATCAGTTCGTAGATCGTATCGGTCTGATCGCCGTTTGTCACGATTGTCTTGTTGCCAAGCACACGGACCGGTGCATAAATGATGAGGCTCGGATCTGTCAGCTTGGACGGATCAAACGCCTGTGTGCGGATTCCTTCTCCATCCTCCACAAAAACCCGGTTACGGCTGTTTTCGCTTCTTCCCATGATAAAGTAAGCGGTTACCGCATATTTTCCATCTCCGGATCTGCCAATCACAATTCCTCTTCCCGGATATGTATTGGACGAAAGTTCCTTCGCAAGTGACATCATCTTCATGATTTTCCTCCTTCACATCACACATTGCTGCATTGATTGCCTTCTTCCATCTTATCATGCGGATTTTCTTTTTACAAGGAATGCGCTGTCATTAGTATCATGAATTTATTTACTGAATTCTATTAGTTTTACTTATCTATATTGCGAAGTGCCTGCATCAGAAGCCCGGCGCGGTTCTTCCACCTGTGCCGCTTTTCTGCCATCCGATATCCCCGCTCCGCCAGCTCTGCCATCCGCACCGGATCCTCAAGCAGGCTTACCACCTGATCCGGAAGCTGTTGTAACGCCCTCAGGGAGTAAAAGCAGATATTTTCTCCGTCCCGGCACTCTTCCCGCAGATACCGGCTGTCGTCCGTGAGCGCCACCGTTCCCTGCAGCATCGCCGTAAAGACGCGGTCATGCGCTCCGTCTTTGAACCAGGGCATCACGTTTAACGCGATCCTGGCATCACGCATCGCCTGCACACACGCCGCCGAGTTCACTTTTCCGCCGCTCGTCCGCACGTTCTGCAGCTTTTTGCAGTGAATTTTCTCCCAGTCTGCTCCGAATACCCGCACTATGATACCGGCATCCGCGAGCGTCTGCACTACTTTTTCCCGGAAATAGCTGCGGACAAACAGATCAATCCAGATCATCCCGGACATCGCTGCGCAAAGCTGCTCTTCCGGCACTGCCCCAAGCTCGTTGCGGATGTGCCGCTCCATAACCGCATCTACAGACTGCGCGGGATCCGCGATCAGATCTTCCGTGATCCGCCGGTAAAAGATCCGATAATCGTCATCCAGCGCCTTTACTTTTTCCTCCAGCATCTCCATCGACACATAGTTGGCCGCAAATACAAGGTCAAAGGTTCTCTGCCCATACAGTACAGGCTCTGGCACATCCTCGCAGTGCATTCTGTGTATTCCGTGTTCTCCGTCTTTCTGTGAAACAAAAAGTTCATTGCCCGCCAGCGGCAGGAACTCCACCTTCACCCCCGGGTAAAACCGCCTCACATAGCCGACGTGCTCTCTGTCCACACAGAATACCCGCATCCGCTCCCCGGCTTCCTTCAGGCAGCTGTGATAGTAGAGCGGATGATCCACCAAAATATTCAAAATCGGAAGATTCTCCTCCTGCCAGATACTGCGTCCGCTCTCCGTCTGAAACACAGCCTCGCCGCGGAGCCCGATGAAATTAAAGGTGACAAGCGCCGTCTCTTCCCGCTCCAGAAAATGCAGCATCGCATCCATCGACTCATACATCCGCTCATAGTCGATAAAGCAGGTCTCGTATCCGTTCCTCTCCAATTCTAATGCAATCTGCTCGGAAAAATATCCCAGCGTCTCCACCGCATTTTTTATGAAAATGATTTTTCTGATCTCTGCCATTCTGCTCTTCCTCTGTCCGGATAAAGGAAAAACAACCTCCCTGAATCTATCCTTTCGGATTCTGTCTGATCAGAGAAGGTTGTTTTCCATCACTTATGTTCTATGACTCACGTTCGTTTTTGATTTAATTCTTGAAGCTATGGATCGGCGCCGGGATTCTGCCGCCGCGGTTGATGAACGCGTCACAGGAGAACTGGTTCACCGGCATGATCGGCGCATAGCCGAACAGTCCGCCAAATTCTACCGTATCGCCCACCCCTTTTCCGATAACCGGAATCAGGCGCGCCGCAGTCGTCTTCTGGTTGACCATGCCAAGCGCCATCTCATCGGCAATCATACCGGAGATGGTCGTCGCCTTGGTGTCTCCCGGAATCGCAATCATATCGAGTCCCACGGAACATACGCAGGTCATCGCCTCAAGCTTCTCAAGTGTGATCGCTCCTGCCTGTACCGCATCGATCATGCCCTGATCCTCGCTGACCGGAATAAAAGCGCCACTTAATCCGCCGACATAGGAGGAAGCCATCACGCCGCCCTTTTTCACCTGATCGTTCAGCATGGCGAGCGCCGCAGTCGTTCCCGGTGCTCCTGCATACTCAAGTCCGATCTCACAGAGAATGTCCGCCACGGAATCGCCGATCGCCGGTGTCGGCGCCAGAGACAGATCCACGATACCAAACGGGATATTAAGAAGTCTGGATGCCTCCTGTGCCACCAGCTGTCCAACTCTCGTCACCTTAAACGCCGTCTTTTTGATGGTCTCACAGAGCACCTCAAAGTTCTCGCCACGCACTTTTTCCAGAGCGGTCTTCACCACTCCCGGTCCGCTGACACCGACGTTGATGATCGCATCCGCCTCCGTCACACCATGGAACGCGCCTGCCATAAACGGGTTGTCATCCGGTGCGTTGCAGAATACAACAAGCTTCATGCAGTCCGCAGAATCGCGGTCCTTTGACTGCTCTGCAAGCTCTAAGAGGATCTCTCCCATCAACTTGACCGCATCCATATTGATGCCGGTCTTCGTGGATGCAAGGTTCACCGAACTGCAGACACGCTCTGTCCGGCAGAGTGCCATCGGAATCGAGTGAATCAGCATCTCATCCGCCTTCGTCATGCCCTTCGACACCAGTGCCGAATAGCCGCCAATCAGGTTCGCCCCAACTGCCTTGGCCGCGCGATCCAGCGTGTCCGCGATCGTCGCAAAATCCTCCGGCGTCTTGCAGGCTGCGCCGCCCACCAGTGCAATCGGTGTCACGGAGATACGCTTATTGACAATCGGTATCCCGTACTCGTTCTCAATCTTCTCTCCGACTGCCGCCAGATCCTTCGCCACGGTCGTGATCCGGTTGTAGATATTCTCATTGAGCTTTTTTAAATCAGAATCAATACACTCCAAAAGACTGATACCAATCGTGATGGTACGGACATCAAGATTCTCCTGCTCCACCATCTTGTTGGTCTCATTTACTTCCCATATGTTAATCATTCCGTCTATCCCTTTCTGTGGACATCCTGTCCATCGGTCGATCTTCCCGCACATCTGCCTAGATTCTGTGCATTTTCTCAAAAATCTCTTCCTTCTGACATTTGATGGACACGCCGATCTGCTCTCCCACCGCATCCAGATCCTTCTGGCAGTCCCCGAAAGATCTCGATGACTGACTCATGTCCACAATCATCATCATGTTAAAAAATCCGGACACGATCGTCTGCGAAATATCCAGAACATTGATATGATTCTCCGAAAGATAGGTACATACCTTTGCGATAATACCGACGGTATCTTTTCCAACGACTGTTATGATTACCTTGTCTACTGTATTCTCCATGCCAATCTCATTCCTCCTGCTTCCACGTTATCACTTTATCGTATTAACACTGATTATAATACACAGGGCTTTTATAAGTCAATGCTTTTAGATTGCTTTTGTGAACACTAATCCACTTAGAAATACCAGTAATGATGGTATCAGCCACATTAAAACCATTAGTACCCCATAGCCCAATGGTATCAACACTATCATTCTTATGAATGTCCTTAACGTTCTGTTTGCCTGTTCTGCTGCTCTATCCTTACTTTCCTTGTATGCATTGACTTCCATGTCCTCCGTCGGTGCTCCGCACTGCTCACATACTTCCGGCTTGGTGTCTTCATAGCTTGCTCCACAATATTTACATACATAAAAGTACTTCATTTTCTTCCTCCTACCCCATATATCGGTCTGCCACTGCCCATATTACCAGCATCCCACAGACAATCCACAGAAGTTCCAATGTGTACTTAATGTTCAGAGAACGCCTCTCATATATTCCATATTTGAATATGTACTTATCCGGGCAGTCATCTTCATATAATATCATTTCCACATCATTATTTTCTCTTATAAAATCCCTTCTGGTCTTTGCCAAATATGTTTTGCCTCTCACCTTATACTCATAATATACCCATCTGCCTCTTGTACCGTCTTCCTCTTTTAGTGTTGCCATTACTTCATTGCCTTCACGCAATATTTTTTTTCTTTTTACTGTTCTCCTAATTGCACTCACTATCCACTCAATGCTAAATACCACTACGGATATGAGCATGAAATATACAGAAAACTTTTCCGGTGTCATTTTATCTTCCTCTTTTCCTGTGTATTCTTGGGCATCATTGCTCTCTTTTTATATCCATATCCTTCATTCCTATGAAGAGAATCCAGAAAGAAATGCTGCAAGAGTAAGTACAATCGTAAACACCCATCCGTAATATTTTCGTTTGCTTTCTGAATATTCGCTCGTCACATGCCGTTTCGGATGGTTCTTATCATACCATACAGTAAGTTGTGGCTCCCATTTTTCAAACTGAGTAACGATATCATGGTAATAAATTTTATCATCGACATGGTACACATATCTCACATGATAATCTATCTGATCTCCTTTCAAAGGTCCCTCTTCACCTACAGCATATCTATATTCTGTTGATACATTTCCTACGTATGCTGTTGTTTTCCATCCCTTTGCTTCCCACTTCTGAATTAATCTCTGCTTTCGTCCGTTTCCATATAAACCGAACACAAAAAAGAATATAGAAAACACAATCCCTGCCTTTATAAATCCAATAGCAAAATGTACCGGTGTCAATGCCTCCAGTCCGCCAAACTGGGATATAAACATTGCCATCAATCCAAATATGATAACTGCTATGAATCCTATAATCATAGCAATGATCTGTCTTTCCTCTTTTTTTAAATTATTATCCATATCTCCCTCTCATGGATATAGCTGCAGTTAAGGTTTTTCAACTACAGCTATTTAACCAAATCTGTTATACCCATTCTAAAATAGCTGATTTCTCCAGCAGCCTTTCTCCCACAATATAACATAGCAAAAGCAAACACACTGATACCAATAACCTCTGGCATTAAAATATGTGTGCCAACAGTTTTGCAACCAGGAACATGGTACAAAATGTTGCCAATGCTGTATATCCACAACCGGTCTGAACCTGTCTCTCACGACTTCCCTCATATGCATATACTGCCTTCTTAGGTTTTCTTTTATCATAATACACTGTAATACAATATGGCGGCGTCTTCATAACACCGCTCTCAAATTTCAGTGTAATATAATACTTTTCTCCATTTACCATATATTCATACTTCTTCTTTACAATACGATATATATCACGATTTGTTGACCTATGTAAGTCCTTTGTCTTAACGCACACAGCTTCTGCACTACAGCCGTTTCTCTGTGCTTTCTCTATAAAGCGCTGTGCTCTTGATTTCCCCCAAATTACCCATCTTAAAATTCCATAAATAAATACAATCAAACCGCATATAACGATAATTCCACCCTGTGTCATCTCTGACATTATTTCTCACCTATATAAAAATCCGATACATCATCAAACTTTCCTAGGAAGAGAATCCGGAAAGAAACGCCGCAAGGGTAAGTACAATCGTAAACACCCATCCGTAATATATTCGTTTGCTTTCTGAATATTCGCTGGTCACATGCCGCTTCGGATGGTTCTTATCATACCATACGGTAATCTGCGGTTCCCATCTCTCAACCTCTTTAACGATATCATGATAGTAATCTTTACCATCCACTTTGTACACATATCGCACATGATAATTTTGTTGATTTCCTTTCGTGGGGCCCGATTCAGATACACCATATCTGTATGTTGTCGACACATTCCCTACATATGCTGTCGTTTTCCAGCCTCTGTCTTCCCACTTTTGGATCTGTCTCTGTTTGCGCCCATTTCCGTATAGGCGGAACACAAAAAAGCATATAAAAAATACAATTCCTGCCTTTATAAATCCAAGTGCAAAATGTACAGGCGTCAGCGCCTCCAGTCCGCCAAACTGGGATATAAACATTGCCATCAATCCAAATATGATAACTGCTATGAATCCTATAATCAGAGCAATGATCTGTTTTTCCTCTTTTTTTAAGTTATGATCCATTTTTTCTCCCACTATGTAATTTTTCAGAGGTACTCCGGCAGACACATCTGTTCTTCTACAGATAGGTCATCGCCGAAGTCCTCTATAAGCAATGCAATATACATCTTAAGCTACACCCAAACAGACATTATGAAAAGAGATGTGCCAACAGTCTGGCAATCAGAAACATCGTGCAGAATGTTGCCAGTGCGGTAAAACCGCAACCACTCTTAACCTGTTTCGATCTGCTTCCTTTTCCTGCATACACTGCTTTCTTTGGATTCTTAGGATCGTAATACACAGTAATATAATTAGGCGGTGTCTTCGTAGCACTACTTTCAAAAGACAATACTATATCATATTTTCTGTTTCCCACCATATATTCATATACATTCTTTTCAACCAAAATTCCTTCATAATTTGTTGATTTGCGAACTGATTTCGTCTTAACCAGCGTTCCTGTCGCTTTACAACCATTTTTTTGTGCTTTCTCTATAAAACGCTGTGCTCTTGATTTCCCCCAGATTACCCATCTTAAAATTCCATAAATAAAAACGATCAAACCGCATATAACGATAATCCCGCCCTGTGCTGTCTCTGACATCTTCCACGAACCTCCCTCTCATGGATATAAAGACCATCAAACTTCTATATCAATTCTGCCTCAATACCCGTACAAACCTTATCGCAATATTAAGCATCCCATAATGTTTATTGACTTCTTCTCTGCAATTCAGCCTCATACATACTTATAAATTCCTCTATATCCAGATTCCGATTTGGAATAAATCTGTCATACCATTTCCAAAACATCTGAAATTGCCAACAATATTTTTTCTCACAATATAACAAGGCGAAAACCAATAAACCAGCACCAATGATCTGCGGTATTATAATTCCTGCCAAGTCAATCTCTTGTTGTTTTTCTACTACTTTTCTAGAAACCACACTCTCACACTTATTGTTTTCGTCCAGGTATATAATGACCTCACTATCTGTACCTGTATAACCAACCGTATTGCGATCCAGGATCTTTTTCTCTCCCTGAATATACCAAATCTCATTTCCGTCTACATGTCCATAAACAGTTTGAGATGATCCACATCTGTCAAAAAAGAACAGAAAAAAAACATACTTATAATAAGTGGAATTGGCAGGCATACCGCCAAGCATATTCCCCTCACTTTAAATCTGCGCTTATATGCCTTCCACACCTCTTCGTAAATTTTAGGTCTGTAATCGATTAGCTGCAGCCATAACCACTCTAAGCCCGAACGCTGTGCCGAAAGCTGTGTTTCTATTGTGGTAAGGTTTATTTCTGTATTCATCTCTGCGATCTCCTTAGGTACATTCAATTTCCACTTTTACCGGTGAATGTGCTTCTATTTCCTTTACAAAATCTATTGATGGTTCAAATACTGTATAAAATGTACTAATTGAATCTATTGTCTTATGTAGAGATGGCACTTCTGCAACGTTCCCATTCTTATCATATTTATAAAATGTCATCTCAACCATACCGTATATTGCGATTTTCTGCGAAACAGTCCTATAATAACAATGGTGAATATCTTTATAATAAAATTTGTAATATTCTTTACGGACCTGCCGCTTGTCGTAATATCTTTTTTCACAGTACTGTACAATGTAATCTTCATAAAACCACAGTTCGCATGGTGAAGGGTAATCTTCATGTCCTCCCTGTGGCACCAAATATACAATCATGAGAAATAACCCAGCCCACACACTAACCGGAATCTCATTTCAAAATTCTCTTCCAAGCACTATCCAAAGCACCAGCGATGCAGCTATCGCCAAAACAACAATCCCTTTTATAATATCTTTTGTAAAGGATTCATTCTTAGGTCGTATAAATTTTTCATTAAACTTAAGCACATAACTTGGCTTTTCATTACCATTTTCCATGTTGCCCATCTCCCACAATGTAATTTTTCGGAGATACTCCGTTTTCTTTTATGATATACATATCTGCCCACACATTCAACTACTTTTTAAGGTCTTTACAAAAACATTTCTCATGCTTTTCTTTTTCTATATCCCAACCTATGCAAAAGACTCCGGCAGACACATCTGTTCTTCTACAGACAGGTCATCGCCGAAGTCTTCTATAAGCAATGCAATATGCATCTTAAGTTACGCACAAACAGGCATTATGAAAAGAGATGTGCTAACAGTCTGGCAACCAGAAACATCGTGCAAAATGTTGCCAGTGCGGTGTATCCACAACCGGTTTGAACCTGTCTCTCGCGGCTTCCTTCATATGCATATACCGCTTTCTTTGGTCTTCTTTTGTCATAATATACTGTAATATAATATGGTGGGTTCTTCATAACACCACTCTCAAATTTTAATGTGATATAATACTTTTGTCCATTTACCATATATTCATACTTTTTCTTTACAATACGATATATATCGCGGTTTGTAGACTTATGTAAATCCTTTGTCTTAACACACACCGCTTCCGCTTTACAACCATTTTTTTGTGCTTTCTCTATAAAACGCTGTGCTCTTGATTTCCCCCAAATTACCCATCTTAAAATTCCATAAATAAAAACGCTCAAACCGCATATAACGATAATCCCGCCCTGCGCCGTCTCTGACATCTTCTACGAACCTCCCTCTCATGGATATAGCAGCAGTTGAATTTTTTTCAACTACTGCTATCCTTTCTCATTATAACATACTATAAATTAAATTCAACTACTTTTTTAATACTTTCTTTTTTCTCCGGAACAGGATCCATGCCGTACCTCCTGCTACCGGCACGCACACGGCTGCAACGGCACCGTAGAACAGCGTTTTATTCGCATAAAACATAATCCACTGACTCGGGGATACTGTGATCTCTTGAAACAGTTCATTGTATTCATTTGTCGATCCATCCGGCTGCACGGCACAATCTGTACAGATAATCTGAACCTGCATATCCAGTCCTTCCGGCACTGTAAAGGTAATCTTTCCATCATTATCAGCCAGTTGTGTCAGCAGATCTTCTCCTGTCAGTTCCACACGTCTGCTGATATCTTCTCCTGCCGCATTCTTTATCGGATTTCCGTCTGAATCCAGCACGATCGCTGCAAAACTGTTTAATTTTCCGCCTTCATCGGTGGGCATAACACTTACGGTCTTCTCATCTGTCTGATATCTTCCCTGCTGCTTTAATCCGGTGATCGTAACGATCGGCGCACTCTGATCGACGACAAATGCAACTCCCGCGTTCTTGACATCACTGTAGGCCACCGTCTCCGTCTTATCCTTTGACTCAACAGTCAGATAATATTCGCCTTCCTCTTGAAACAGTTGTTTATCAATGATGTAATCCCGCTCACTCCACTGTCCGTCGCCGCCGGAAAGCTCCGTCTTATAATCTCTATTCTCGTTGAGCACCTCATCATTCAGACGTACCGTATAGTCCTCCACAACGTCCACATTGATCTCGCGCACAATCACGTCATTTTCCACACTGTATACATAATACTGCTCTGTCAATTCTTCCGTATCGGTATCCAGCAGGAAGTTTGAGCCATGACGGTTGATGGAAAACTGTACATTTTCATACTCGCTTCCATCTGCAAGAGAGAACTTCTGTGTCGTATGTCCCGCCATATCCGTAACCGAACAACTCAGTGTGTAGATTGCATCATCCGACAGGTTATCTACCGTATAAGTATAGATTCTTCCCGCTTCCACAGCGTGTGCCGTCCCCAGCGGAATCTCTTTTGTCTTAAAAGAACCGTTCTCATTCTGCTCAACTGCCGTTAGGCTTGCCTCGAATGTTCCTCCATCCAGATTCTGATCTTCCGCTGTAATGGTAAATCCGTATTTTTCTTCCTTGCTCGCACTGCCTGCCACAATATCCGACACAGAAATCACAGGATCCTCCGTGTCAATCGTGATCTGCTGCGAAGCATACTGCTCCATCTCATTTCCTGACTTATCCGTATAGTCTGCTGTAATCATATAATCGCCATCGCCTTCAAGCGTAAAGGTTCCGATATGTACATCCTTACTTTCATCACTCCACTGCGGTGTCACGGAAATCTGCGCATCATCCCTTGTCACATGCAGTTCTACATTCTCCGCATAAAAATTTGCTTCCGTAATCTCCATGGTTACGGTAACATCGCCATCATAGTAGGCAATTTCATTTTCCTCTTTCACCGGATCATCCATTGTGACATTGATCACCGGCTTGATATTATCAACAACCGTTCTCCTGTCATCCGACAAATTGCTGGTATTTCCTGCCCGGTCCGCAACTTTGCATGCCACGGTTCCATTGAACTGATTCTGTTCTCCCAGTTCCCCCTGCGGAACCTGAATGGCAACAGATGCATTCTTTCCTCCGTGGCCGATCTGATCCTCCGTAATCACCATTCCGGCAATCTCAGAATTCACATCACTTACATCATTGCCTTTCGGTGCATCAAATACGATCTGATGAATTCCGGTTGTCTCATCCTGCGCAGTGATCGTTATGGTTGCCTGTGCATTATAAAATCCGAATGTCACCGCTTCGAGCATTTCCTCCAAAACACTCTCGCTGTATGAAACTGTCACATTTGTCGGTGGCGTCTTGTCTACCGTAAATTTATCTGTGGCATAAGCTGCTGCATCATGCAATGCCAGATCCTTATACGCAACCGTAAACTGATAATTTGCATCCACAGAATAGTTTACCGTCGCCGTATATACATCACCATTTTTTTGCCAGTTCTCCCGATTTGCTAAATATGCTGCGTAATCGCTTACCACAACCGGATTGTCTTCCGCATCCACTGCGCGGACTGTTGCCACCACATCGTCTGCACGGAAGTTTTGATCTGTGATCGAGATGGTTGCTGTCTGTGCTGCATTATAATACTTCACACCATCTATTACATTTGCCACATTCTGATTTTGATAATTTACCTGTATCACCGGTGCAACTGTATCAATCACAATTTTCTCCGATTGATAATCCATCATCGGATTTCCGGAACGATCGGTATAAGACATTGTCACAATATACTCACCATCCCCGGAAATGGTCAGCGTTCCCGTCCACCGGTCTCCCTGGCCGCTCCAGGTCACATTGTTCTGTCTCTGTCCATTTACGCAGACAGCCACATCCTCCGGATAAAAATTCGCCTCGTTAATGTCAAATCTGGCCGTTACATCGCCATCATAATACAAGATTGAGTTTGTATTTTCCGCATCGTACTGGTATTCCGCCTTTGTCTGCAGTGTGTCGGCATCCACTACCTGTTTTGCTGCATTATAACTTACCGACCGTGTAGGTGAGATCGTGTCTATAATCTCAATACGTGCATTATCGTTCTTTACACTGCTGTTGCCTGCGCGGTCATTCGCTTTTACTGCAATGCTTCCGCGATATTGCTCATATTCCGATGCGCTTAAACAAAACGTTGCCTTTGCCTGCTTTCCATCCTCAGAATATGTAATCTGATCGCTTCCAATTACCGCATTCTTTTCCGTCACATTGACTCCGCTGGCATCCGTTTCTTTACTGTATGTCCAGACAAAACTGTCAATTCCTGACATGTCATCCCATGCCGTAACCGTAACATCTATATCCCTATGATACGCATAATAACCAAATGTAACTGTATTCAGCACTCTTTCCCATGCATTCAAGGCATCGTTATAGGTAATCGTCATGCGTTCTGCACCCGGCGCTGTTTTATCGATACACCATGATGCAGCTCCGGTTCCTTCTCTGCCCATAAAATCGGTTGCCTTTACCTGCATATCATAATACTGCTCTGTAGTAAGCGGCATCGTATATACCCAGCGTCCTGCTCCATCCTTCTTCCACGAATCACCGGAAAGCATCTCATTGTTCAATACAAGTTCAGCCTCATCCGCGACGAAGTTTGGATCTGTCACTGTAACTTTTGCCGTAATATCCTGATTAAAGTAATTTTCGTATAGCGGACACTCTGCTTTTCTCCCCTCTGCATCAAGAAAATCGATCTTTACCTCCGGTCTTTCCGTATCGATAATCATCTGCTGCGAAGTGTAAGAATCCATCACATTTCCGGATCTGTCGTCATACTCCATCGTAATCGTATAGATACCGTCCTCCGTTAAGGTAAGACTGCTCGTCCATCGATCTCCGTTCTGCGTCCATCCTTGTGACTCCTGTCTGGTTCCGTTCACAAAAATTTTTACATCCTCCGGATAAAAGTTTGCCTCTGTGACGGCAAAGGTTGCTGTAATATCGCCATCATAATAAAGAATTGCGTTTGTGTTCTCACTCTCATAATTATAATTTTCAATCTCCTCATATGTGGCAGCATCTACTACCCTGTATGCAGGAGAATATGTAACTGTGCGTATCGGACTGATATTATCGACAATGTTAATTCTGGTACCGTCATTCTTGACATCACTTGTGTTTCCGGCTTTATCCGTCACTGTCACCGCTACGCTTCCCCGAAACTGTTCTGCCTCCGTTGCAGTGAGTACAAAGGATGCCTTTGCATTTTTCCCATTATTGGAATACGCAATCTGATCCTGTGTTATCACACCGTTTTTCAACGCAACATTTTTTGTCGTGCTGGTGTTTTCTTCCTGCGTATAAGTCCATGCAAACGATTCCACACCTGACACCCGATCCTGTGCATGTAATGTTACCGTTACATTATCTTTGTACGCATAATATCCAAAGGTAACCATATGCAGAACTTTTTCCCATGTGCTCGCTGTCGGACTGTACTCAATCTGAATATCCCCTGTTGCAGGCGCATGCTGATCCACCGTAAAAGTCACTTCCTCTGATGTCTCTTTGTCTAACAGGTCTTTTGAAGAAACCTTCAAAGAATACACCGCATCCTCAGAAAATGTAATCGTATTCTTCCACGTATCCGTTCCATTTACTCTGCTCCAGGAAGAATCAAACATTTTTTCTTCGCCGTTTGCAATCGCATGTGTTGCATCCGGCATAAAATTGGACTCCTCAACCGTTACTTCCGCAACAATCGTTTGCTGATAAACGCCTTGATAATTTGCCGCCACCGGCGCATTTCCGTCGGTTCCATGCAGCGTAATCCCAACCACCGGAGCTTCATTGTCCACAACAATCGTCTTCTCTGTTGTGATCTGCGCCCGTCTGCCGGCGCCATCCACAGCAGCCGCCTGAATTTTACCTCGGAACTCTGCCGGAATCCGGAACGAATAACTTACTTTGCCACTCTGTGTATCGATCTCTATTCCCGGCGTTCCTGCTGTGACATCAACTGTCGTCTCTCCCTGACTGATGCCATTTGCCACCGTCCCGTCCGACGTATATGCGTATGACAGTGAAGCCACTCCAGACAATGCATCATACGCCGATATTGTTACATCAATATATTCTGCATTGTACAAACCAAATGTAATACCCTCCAGCACTTTATCCACAGCGGTTTTGCTGTAAGTAATATCATACACAACGGGATCTGTCTTATCTAATTTTACGGCGTCCACGCTGACTGCATCCGTGATTGCGCCACTGTTTAAATCACGCAGATAAATCTCTCTACCTGGATTTGTACCATTCTTATCCCATTCAGTGTCCCAGTCAACTGCCGTCTTCCACTCATTATCCTCCAGCGTATTGCTGTAACTGATCTGATAACCTGTCGGTGCCGCAATTTTTACATTACCGGTATACCACTCACTGTTATTTGCTTTATCCCCCGTCACTTCATACGCGTCTGCCGGCGTCTGCGCATAGGAGACCGTCACCGTATAACTGGCGCTTCCTCCCGTATAACAGTCACTTTCTTCCCATGTAGCATTCACGGTTGCTCTTCCAGTCACACCATCCTTGAAAGTAATCTCACCGCTTGAAGAATCCAATTGTTCTACGATCTCACTGCCCGCGGTCTGTCCGGTCACTTCATACACAATACTTCCCGCATTCTGTTGCAGTGCTTCCGCACCGGTCAGTGCATTGATATAGCGCTTTCCCTTTTCACCATACAGTATCGATACATCGCTGCCGTCTGCAAAACCCACCTGCGGATTTGCTTTATGAATCGTAAGTACATATTCCGCCTGCGCATCATTATAACCGGCTGAACCCGTGCTCTCTGCCACAACCTTTACCGTTCCCGGCCGCTTGATGGTCAATGTTCCAAGCTGTGCATCAATTTCCGCCACGTCAGATACGTTGTTTCCATCCGCATCTTTCTGTTCTGTGATCGCATAGGTAATCGTCGCGTCCGCTACCGTTCCGAGCAGTTCATTCGTATAGAAGTTCCCGTTTTCTCCATAAGAAACAGACGGTGCGCTGTTCTTAAACTGAAAACCGGTCTGATCTCCCTTCTCCACCGTAATCTGGTAAGATGCCACTGCCGCTTTGTAGCAGGAATCCTCTTCTTTCTCCGCAGTAACCTTTATTGTTCCTTCTTTTATAAATGTAAGAACTCCGGAATCCGGATCTACGCTGCCACACTCATTTCCTTCTGTAACAGCATAATGTATCGCGCCGGTTCCCTCTCCGCCACTTGCAGCATTCTCAAAACTTCCGGTTCCCCAGCCCTGTTTCCCCGGATTCGGATTTGCAAATCCGAATCCGGTCTGATCCGCTTTTTCAATGGTAAGATCATAACTTGCAACGGCTTTTTTGTATTCTTCACTTTCCTCCAATGCCGCTGTGATTGTCACAGTACCCGCACATAATGCGGTTACTTTTCCATCCGCATCTACTGTTGCCACATTTTCATCCAGACTTTTATATGTAACAGCTACATCCGGCTGTTCCTGCGACACTGCAATGTTTGAAAAATCTGTTCCATAGGGAACCGCATCCGGCGCTGGCATAGCAAAAGCAAACGTTGTATCCTCTTTCTTTTCTTCCATCTGCACATCCACACCACTTGTATCCGCCGTCGTATCTGCTCCCGTATAAGCAATCTGATTTCCTTTGTACCCTTCTTTTGAAAAACTTACCGTGTAAGCAGCTCCCGCTGTCAGATTTACCGCATATGCTCCATTCGCATCCGTCTGCGTTCCTTCCACAACGGCATCTGATGTCTCTGAAGTTAAAGTTACCGTTACATCTGCAATCCCGCTTCCCGTCACCTGATCCATTACACTTCCTGACAGCTGAACCAGCGTTGCTGCAGAAACTCTTAGCGCTCCTATCGGTATCGCACTTACGACAACAGCTGCCGCCAGCAGCAACGCTATCATTCTTTCTGCCAGTGATGTCTTACTGATTTTCATTTTCCGCACTCCTTTTCTTCTATCCCTTTTCACGCCACAATCTCATCTGTGTGAATATAAGTAATATCCAGTTCTATCTCAAACGCTGCTTCTTCAAGCAATGTTGTCTCACCGCAGGACTGCACATTCTCAAGCTGCGTTGTAATATCGGATGCCGTTTTCTCCGTCAGCACCACCGTCTCTTCCGACTGCGGCATAGACGTCATCCGCTGTGTTGCAATCTTAGTGGTAATGATGTCCATTTGTCCTGTCATGTGCGGCAAAGGCTGCACTCTTCCTGACGGTGATATTTTATCCGTTAATCTGCCTCTGCTCTTCCAGTTTTCGTCCGGATCATTGGTTCCATTCTCTTTCCAGGAACTCTTTTCCTCAATCGTCCGGATACTTTTTCTCGCCGTAGATCCACTCAAATTGCCGATCACTGCCGGTATTTTTAACAGGAAAAACAGCAGAACAGAGACCCCAAACATCACTCCGCAGAGAACCGCTGCTATCACAAAAATATAGCGATACATCTCATATGTCATTCTTGTTCCCCCCTATTCTCCGACCGAATCCAGTTTTTTTTGCGTTTCACGAATCGCATCCTGCAGCTTTTGTATGTCTTCACTGATCACAGATTCCTGTACCGCTCCCGCTTCTTCGGATATGGAATTCAACACCTGTTGCAATTCCTCCGCTGTTGCAACCTCAAGGAACTGCACCACACGTTCATTGATCATACGGTTAATCTCATTCCAGACCTGAAGCTTTGCATCTACACTTCCAAATTCATCCGCCTTATCCTTCAGTTCTCCAACCATTTCCCACAATCTTCCATATTCCTCATACATTTT
>OKRZ01000625.1_pt1 | contig 27905 bp, 24 predicted proteins | sample 1601141 | NCBI WGS metagenome assembly OKRZ01 (sample SAMEA3541524, study PRJEB24748) | human gut metagenome | biome: human gut; feature: human-associated habitat; material: faeces | place: China | collected 2012
TTCACTAAATAAGTTGACAGTAATCATATTATATACTCCCATTATTTTTCTTTTTTATAGTATGTCCAATATGAAGAAAAATATAACAAAAAATAACCATACACAGAAAATTTATGAAATAAATTTTTTGTGTATGGACAAAGACGTGGACTTTAAAATGTTTTAAATGAGAGCAAATGTTATTAATGTTTGCATCTTTGTTCGTGATGTTTTATATGTTATTGCTGGATATTGTTATTATTTTTGTATTGAAATAATACAGAAGGTCGATGACCTTTACCGGTTAACATTTTATCGGTTTTTTCAACTTTGTTTGCAATAATTCTTCTAAATGCGGGAGCTAATAATTTTTCTCCTAGAATTACTTCATAAACGTCTTGAAGTTCACCTAGTGTAAAATATTTAGGCATCATATTAAATACAATATCAGTATAATTTATTTTATTTCGTAGTCTTTCAATTCCTGTTAATATTACTTTTGGGTGATCAAAGGCAATATTTTCATTTTTCAAGATTGAAAAAGAGTACTGATTAGTGGTTTTTTGTATTATATTTTTTTGGATTGAAAAATTTATTGTTTCGTTACCATTATTTAAAGTGATGTTTACAATATTATTTACTTCTGTAAATTCAGTAATATCAAACCATGATGCATTTTGACTAATGTTATTTTCTAATTTGTTTTTGTCAACTAGTGACATATATGCGGTTGAAACAACACGTGTTCTTGGATCTCTTTTTATATCATCAAAAGTATATAGCTGTTCTAAATATATGTTGGATAAATTAGTTTCTTTTTTTAGAATTCTTTTTGCACATTCATCAAGAGTTTCATTTTTTGGATTTACAAATCCACCTGGTAAACACCATTTGCCTTTAAATGGAAAATCATCTCTTTTGACAAGTAAAATACTAATCATTTTTGTACTTGTTTTTCTATAATTTATTGAATCTTTGCTTGATACACTAATTAATAATATGTCAGATGTCATGCTAAGTCTGTCAAATTTTGTTATGTCATAGTTTTCTAAAAATTCTTTTTCATTATTATATTCTTTCATAGTAATTTTCATTCCTTTCTTGTTTTGTTCAAAGGCGTATATAGTATTTTTTTGAATTTGTTTCTTTTTATAAATACTTATTAGCATTATATAAAAAACAAAAGAATTGGTCAAGTTTTAAAGAAAAAAGAATGTGTTAATTATAATTTTTATTTTTAATTTTTAGAAAAATACTTGACAAATATAAATGTTTTTATTAGAATGTTAATATCAAAATATAAATAACAATGAAATCAAAAGGAAGTGTTGTATATGGAAAAGAAAGAAAAGATAAGATTAAAGCCTTCTCAAAATAGCATTTGTGGAAGTAGTTATAATTTGCTAAATGTTAAATTATTAAATGGTTGTAATGGAAAATGTGAATTTTGTATTGCTGCTGGTACACCAGTAAAAAAATCAGCAGATGCACAAAGATTTATTGATACTGCTAATTCAATGACGAAATTTTCAAAGGTTGATATTTTAGGTGGAGAGCCAACTTTATATCCTAACTTACTTGAGATATTAAAAGGAATTAGACCATATAAAGATGATATAGGTATAATTAGTAATGGTTCTAATTTGAAAAGGATTAAAGAGTGTCTACCATATTTGGATACAGTGACTTTAAGTATTCATTCTTTTGATTATAGTAAAAATTCAACAGGTATATGTATTAATGAAGAAGAATTGAGAGATTTGAATAAGAACAAAGGAAATGTTGAAACTATATCAACTGTTGTTATTACAAAAGAAACGGTTTCTAATTTAGAAGAAATAAAGGATTATGCTAAAAAAGCTAAAGAATTAGGTTTTTCAGCAATTAAATTGATGGAATTAGTTACATCAAATGAGAATATTGATTTTATTGATTTACAGGATTTATTGATAAAATTTGGTATTCATCAAAAAAATGCTACATTAAAAGGTTGTTTTTTTGAATTACCAGAGTTATCAGAGTATTTAGGAATAAAAACTTATATAAAATTATGTTGTCCATTTAATAATGTATTTAAAGCAAAAAGTTTTGGAATACCAGATATTGAATATCAACATGATTATATGAATGTTATTCAACCAGATTGTTCAGTAACTGATAGTTGGATATATGATTCATTTGATAATAAAATTTTGAATGGAGATGATGTAAATGTCAATTACCTTAAGAAGTAAGGAAAATTATTGTATGGGAAGAATGGGGCCAAGATTATGTATTCAAACTACTACAGCTTGTAATGGAAAATGTTATTTTTGTGTGGGGAGATTTAATAAACCATCTAAGACTAATGTGGATGAAATTATAAAAAGTGCTATAAAATTAGATAAATATTTGGATGTTCTTTTGTTAGGTGGAGAATCAACCTTGTTTCCAGATGATTTAGTTAAAATTATTGATTCTATTGCACCATATAAAAGGAAGATTACAGTTAATACTAATGGTTATAATTTGAAGTGTTTATTACCAGTTATAACAAAATTGGATAAAGTAATTGTTTCTGTTATGGGAGATGAAAAAGTAAATAATGAAATAGTTGGAGTTATACCAGAATTAGATCAAATAAAAGAATTTCATAGATTAAATCCGAGCCTTAAGTTAAGAGTTAATTGTGTTGTTAATAAAAAGGGGATTGATTCATTTGATAAAATGGAAAAATTTGCTTTGGAGATGAAGAAAATAGGGTTTACATCAATAAAATTTTCAGAAATGTCAACAGATGATTGTAATGATCCTAATTTTGTTGATTTGCAAAATCTATTGAAACCATATTGTAGTGATCTTCATCAAGGTGATACTTTACAACATGGTTGTTATTTAGAACCAGAATCACTTAGAAAAAGATTTGGAATAAAAACTATTTTGAATTTAACTTGTAATTTGAAAACGCCAATTAAGCAGCCACAATTTCAGTCATTAAGTTATGAGCCAGTGTGTTTTGATAGTGTATATATATCACCTGATGGGAGTATTCATAAAAGGATAGAGGCTTCACAGGATTTGGCAAATGATAGAGGAGCTTGTTAATAACATTTAATTTATATAATATAAAAAAATCGTCTGTTTAGACGATTTTTTTGGTGCTCCCTCAAGGATTCGAACCTTGGACCCACCGGTTATGAGCCGGTTGCTCTGACCAACTGAGCTAAGGGAGCGTTAAGATATATTATCCTTAGCACAAGTCATAGTATACAGTATTTTTATAAACTTGTCAATAGAAATTTTGAAAAAAATTAAATTTCTTGCTCAGGAGAGTTTTATGTTGTTATTTTTATGATATTTTAAGAGGAAAAAATTTTTTATAAAAATTTTAAAAGATAATGCAGAAAAACGAAAAATGTGATAAAATTTAAAAGTATCAATTATAGAATCCTTTAAATGTAAAATTATTTAGAAAGGGAAAACAGATTTTAATAGTAATATTTTGCTATTTAGTAAACAAATATAATAGGAGGGCTTATTATGAGTAAAGTGGATTTTTGTGTTCACAGATACTGTCGGCAAAGTGAAGTAGCAGGATCAAGTTTCTTTTATTCTGTTCATTGGCCAGATGGTGAAAATGTGAGATTTTTTTTGGATGCTGGAGCATTCCAAGGTGTAAATAATTCTTACCTAAATGGATATTTTCCTTTTAAAGCAGAAAAATTATCTTTTGGAATAGTTACACATGTACATTTTGACCATGTGGGTTTGTTACCAGTAATTGTGCGGCAAGGTTTTAAAGGTAAAATTTATTCTAGCTATGGAACAGTAAATCTTTTAGATGTGGCTTTAGCTGATACGGTAAAAATTGAAGATAAACAATTAGGAAGAACAATAGCTACAGCTGAAGAAGTTGAGGAGACACTTGAAAAGACAGTTGGCTGTGCATATAGAAAAATAATAAAACCACATAAAAATATTAAGATTATCTTTTTTGAAAATGGTCATTTAATAGGTGCAGCAGTTATATTAATAATTATTTCTTGTCCAGGTAGAGAAGATATTACAATTTTACATACAGGAGATTATAAAGATAAAAATTTATTTTTTGATGTTGATGCTATACCTGAAAATATCAAAAATATGAAAATATCTTCTTTTGTAACTGAATCAACTTATGGAAATGTAGATTCTACAAATTCAAAGTTTGATGAATGTTTAGTAGAAAACACAGTATGGGCCATAAAAAGAGGAATGACTGTGTTATATCCTACTTTTGCATTGGGTAGACACCAGGAAGTATTGTATAAAATTAAACAAATTAAAGAAAAGGAGTTAATACCAAAGGAAACTCTTGTGGTTGTAGATGGTAAAGCTTCACAAATATATAATACTAGGTTCCAATATTCAGATTTGGGAATAAAGCTAGAGATGAAAAAATTTATGCCTAAATATTGTAAATGTATACCACGTGATCTTACAAAAAAATTTGTTAGAAATGAGATTATTAAAAACAATGATCCGAAAATTATTGTTGCTCCAGGTGGAATGTGTGATTATGGAGCAGCAAGTGTGTATACTAAAAAATTTATTTCTGATCAGAATGTAATGATACATGGAGTAGGATATGCGGCACCAAATTCAGTAATGTACAAATTATTAAATACATTGCAGGGAGAAACTGTTAGTTGTTATGGAGATACATATATCAAAAAATGTATGACCAAAATAACTGCTGAAGTAACATCTCATGGACCAAGGGATATTTTATTAAGATTTATTAATGATTTTCCAAATACTATGTCAGTGTCTATTAATCATGGAGGATTGATTACTCAAAAATGGTTTAGAAAAAGTGTTTTGGAAAATACAAAGTTATTAGAAAATCAAGTTGATATATGTTCACCAGAAAAAGGAGTGGTAATAGAAGCTGAAGGAATAACAGGGACATTTAACACAAAATTTGCTACAAGTTGTTAAAAATATTTGTTTAAAATAACTAAAGAAAATATTAAAAATATTTAATACGAAAACCAGAGCTTATAATTTATAAGCTCTGGTTTATGTTATGTTTTAGAATTTAAAATAATTTTAAAATTTCCTTTACGAATGGGCTACGAACAGATTCTTCTTCTTCAAATCCAATTTGATAGCAGAAAGATTTACCTTTTAACAGTTCAGATGCATAAGTGAGGCCATTGTATCTTTCATTTAACCCTTTGGCGTCTGTCTGTGAAGGATCTCCTGATAAAATGATTTTTGATCCTTTTCCTATTCTTGTCAGAAGAGTTTTCATTTCTTCTGGGCGAATGTTTTGAGCTTCATCTACAATGTAATAGGCGTTTGTAAAGGTTCTGCCTCTTAATAAGTCAAGAGAGATAATTCTGAAAACTCCATCATCCATAATATCTCTTAATACATCAGGTTTTAAAGAAGATTGTGTTGTTGATGCAGAAGGATTAGTGCTAATAAGTTCATGGTTATTATTTTTTCTTTTCTGCTTTTTTTCGTCTTCACTTTGAGTTCTTGTACTGCTTTTATACTTGAAATATTTGTTAAAGTTTAATATTTCATTGGCGTTGTCAAGGATACCTGCTGTATATGGGTTCAATTTTTCTTCAAGAGAGCCTTTTACAGCTCCGATTTTTCGAACCTTTTCATCAAGCATTGGTGCAGAGACTAATACTCTGTTATATAATGCAGAATTGTTGTTCCAACTTAACTTTTTGGTTTGTGCAAATCCAGCTACTAATGAGCAAAAGGTTTTCCCTGTTCCTGCGGCACCTTTTACTATAACAATAGGAATTGTTGAAGGTGAGGCTGTTAGAGCATGAAGTAAAAATGATTGGGATTTATTAAGAGGTTTAAATCCGTGTGTTAAGTTAATAGCAGAATCATATAACATTGAAACTTGTGTTCCATTGTAAATACCTAAAGCTGAGTGACCATAATAGTCACGTAAAGTGATAAAGGTATTTAATGGTATTTCGGCAGTTGATAATTTCAAGTCAGATAGGTTACATTTTTTCTTATCATAGAACTTATTAATAATATCAGGGGTGACTTCAAGAGTGATTTGTCCTGAGTACTGTTCTTCAAGAACAGGGAAGAGCCGGAATTTAGGTTCTTCAGCTTTGATTTTAAGGTAATCAGCTCTTAAACGTGTGGAATCACTCATTGAGATAAGAATAACATTATCAATATTGTCAGGTTTATTTTCCTGCAGATATTTGCATAATGCAAATCTTCTTTTATCATAGTTGGAAAGATTTGAAAATGGTAAATCTACTGCTTTTTTATTTCTGTAATTGTGCTCTTTAGGTGCATCAAGTGCTACTTTAAGAAGACTGCCATTTCTTTGAGTAAATCCTTCGTTGATTAATTTGTTAATTCCGATTTCTCTGAGCATTTTTAATACTGCTTTTGCGTTTTTTGTTTCTTCTGGATAACCTTCGTAAGTTTCCAATTCTTCTATTGTTGCCATTGGAATTATTACAGTGTTGTCACTGTCAAACTGTTCGGTTGCATTTGCAATAAGTAGTGCTTCCATTCCTAAAACAAATTCTTTTGCCATATTGTAATCTCCTTTCATAATGTGTGAATTTGTTTACTTGTAACATAACAAATTTTGCCTATTTATAAAATGATACAAATAGTAGAAAATTTATTAAAGATATTTTATCATAATTATGTAAATAATTCAATAATTAAAGTAAAATAAAGAAATTTATAATAATACATTAATAAAATACTGAAAAAAACTTGAAAAAAAGGCAAAAACAATGTAAAATAGTAAGAAGTAAAAAAGAAGGAGACGAAAAAATGTATTTAATAGTAGGATTAGGAAATCCTGAGGAAGAATATGCAAAAACAAGGCATAATATGGGATTTGATGCTATAAATAAATTATCACAAAAATATAATATAGATGTAAATAAAAAGAAATTTAAGGGGTTATATGGTACTGGAGTAATAGAAGGAAAAAAGGTTATATTGTTAAAACCTCAAACATATATGAATTCAAGTGGTGATAGCATAATAGAAGTGATGGATTATTATGGAATAGAAACTCATGAATTAATAGTTATTTATGATGATATGGATATAGAAAAAGGAATTATGAAAATAAGAAAAAAAGGAGGACCTGGTTCTCACAATGGTATGAAATCTGTAGTTGAAAATTTGCAGACAACTGATTTTGCTAGAATAAGAATAGGGATAGGTCGTCCAGAACATTCAAATGATAAAATAAATTTTGTGATAGGGAAAATTCCAGAAGAAGAACAAAAAATATTGGAAACTGGAGTTCAAAAGGCTGCTGAGGCAATACCAGTGATTATTACAGATGGTATAGATAATGCAATGAATAAATGTAATTAATTTACTAATAGAAAGGACAAGTAGGATGTTAGAGATATTTATAGATAAGCAAGAAAAACAAGAAAAGGTTGCTCTAGTGGAAAATGGTAATCTTGTAGAATATTATGAAGAAGATGAAAATACTGATAGAAAAGAAGGAAATATATATATAGGAACAGTAAAAGATATTATTCCTGGGATGCAATCAGCATTTGTAGATATAGGAACAGAGAAAAATGGTTTTATTCATTTAAAAGATATTTTACCAAAAATAGATGAAAGAAAAGAAAGTTTAGAACCTAATATAGAAATAGGAAAGGTAATAAAGCCAAATCAAAAATTATTAGTGCAAATCAAAAAAGATAGTAATGATAAAAAAGGAGCTAGAGTTTCAACACATATAAATTTACCAGGAAAATATATAGTACTTATGCCAAATACTAGTTTTATTACAGTATCACAAAAAATTGAAGATAAAGCTGAACAAGAAAGATTGATAAATTTAGTTAAAAAATATATAGGCAAAGAAAATGGGGCAATTATAAGAACATCTGCTGTAAAAAAAGAGAAAGAATTAATACATGATATTGAGGATTTGGAAAGAAAGTGGAAAAAAATAAGAGAAAAGTATGAGCAAGTGGTAAAACAAAATAACAAAGAAAGTTTGATTTATGAAGCGGAAAATATATTAGAAAAAATGATAATTGATTTGTCAAATGAGAAAATAGAAAATATAGTAACAAATGATGAAAAACAATATGCACAATTATTAGATGAGAAAAGTAAATCAGATGAGCTTGTTAATACTAAAATTATTTTGGAAAATAAAGATGTTTTAGATATATATGACATAAAAAAACAACTTGAGAAATTACCTAATCGTAAAATATGGTTAAAATGTGGTGGATTTATAACAATTGATAAAACTGAGGCATTGACAGCAATTGATGTAAATACAGGAAAATATACAGGAAATAGAAATTTAGAACAAACATTATATAAGGTAAATGAAGAAGCAACAGTAGAGATTGCAAAACAACTAAGATTAAGAGATATTGGTGGAATTATAATTATTGATTACATAGACATGAAAAAACAAGAAAATAAAGACAAAATACAAAAGTTATTAGAGGAAAGATTAAAGTTTGATAGAGCAAAAACACAAGTGGAAGGTTTTACAAAATTAGATTTAATGGAAATGACTAGAAAACATATTTGTAGTCATAAAGATAGAAAGGAAAATATTTAATGAATGTAGGATTTGTATCATTAGGTTGTAGTAAAAATTTAATAGACACAGAAGTTGCGGTAGGGCTTTTTAAAGATCATCATTATACAATAGTAAATGATCCGGCAAAAGCAGATATAATAGTTGTAAATACATGTGGTTTTATAGATTCAGCTAAAGAAGAAGCAATAAACACAATATTAGAAATGGCAGAATATAAAAAACAAAGATGTAGATATTTAATAGCAATGGGATGTTTAGTGCAAAGATATTATGATGATTTGAAAAAGAGCTTACCAGAGGTTGATTTGTTTATTAAGTTAGAAAATTATGATAATTTGTGGCAGGCTATTGATGACATGTTAAAAATGGATGTTCAAATACAACCTAAAAATAAAACAAATTTGAAAATATCAGAAATCACACAATTACCAATGCTTGAACAAGAAGAATATATGGAAAGGGTTGTAACAACAGGTCAAAATTATGCTTATTTAAAAATAGGTGAGGGCTGTAGCAATTTTTGTACATATTGTGCTATACCATATATAAGAGGGAAATTTATAAGTAGAAAAATAGAAGATATTTTAGAAGAAGCTAAAATGTTGGCAAGTAAAGGAATTAAGGAATTAATTGTAATAGCACAAGATACTACTAAATACGGTATAGATATTTATGGAGAACCTAAATTGGTAGACTTGTTGCAAGAATTATCTAAAATAAATGGTATAGAATGGATTCGCTTTTTGTATTCATATCCAGAAGGGATTTCAGATGAATTAATAGATTTAGTTGCTGAAAATAATAAAATAGCAAAATATTTTGATATTCCGATTCAACATATTTCTGATAACATTTTGAAGAAAATGAATAGAAAAACAAGTAAGAATGATATACAAAATTTATTGAAAAAGATACGTGCTAAGATTCCAGATGTTGTTTTAAGGACAAGTTTAATTGTTGGTTTTCCTGGTGAGACTGAGAATGATTTTTCTGAATTATTGGATTTTATTAAAGAAACTAAATTTGATAAGTTGGGTGCTTTTATGTATTCTAAGGAAGAGGGAACTCCTGCTGCTAAACTAGATAATCAGATTCATGGTAATACAAAAAAGGCTAGATATAATAGACTTATGAAGATACAACAGGATATTTCTAAAGAAAACTTAGAGAAAAGAGTAGGCAGAGTTTGTAGAGTTTTGATTGAGAATGTGTCTTTTGATAGAAAATTTTTTGTTGGTAGAACTATGCAAGATGCTCCTGATATTGACGGGGTTGTGTTTATTAAGAATTCTGGTGATTTGGATTTGGTGGATAAGTTTGTTTTATGCAGAATTACAGATATTAGTAATAGCTATGATTTTATTGCTTCGCTTGAAAAATAATTACAATTTTGGAGGATAAAATGGATGAGAATAAGTTTTTAGAGAAAATGAGATTATTGAAGTTACAAGAAACCATAAGAATTGTTGAGAGTAAAGTAGGATTGCAGGCTGATAAAAGAGAATGGGAACAGGCTTTGTCAGAAAATAAGGTTTCTAATGTGAAATATATGGGAAAAACTGAAATAGACGGTAAATGGCAAGACATATATATGGTGGTTGAGCAATTTCAAAAAGAAATTAATGGAAAAGTTAATATTGTTGATGTTGAAAAATATGTAACAGAAAATTTAGAATATATTGCAGGAGATAATAAACAAGATGGATATTCTCAAATATTTTTGTCAGAAAAATATTCAAATCAAAAAGAATTATTAGAACAACTTCAAAATATGGATGAAAATGGAATATTAGATTTAAGTGATTTAGAAAATCAAAGAATTGAAAATATTGCTAAAGAATTGAATATTGAACCTGAAGATATATATAGTATAGATGAAATTGATTTAGAACAATTAATTGATGAAAAGTATAGTGAATTGAATAGTGAAAGAGAGAATCAAGAAGAGTTGCTAGAAAAAGGTTCGAGTGCTAAAAAAGGTATAGGTGTTGCAGATGGGGAAAAAGATGATAGAGTAAAACTTTCAGAAAAACAATTAGATGGATTGCAAATAAAAGAAGAAACATCTTTAAGTCAAGATATAAAAGGTGTTACATTAAGTGAAAAGCTTGGATTGCAAAAAAATGGTATTTATGATGCAAAAAAATTAGCAAGAATATCAATATCTGGGCCAAGAGGAGATGCATATGTAGCTATTCATTCTGATGGAACAGCTACAGTTTTAGGTGAAGATATTTTGGAACCTGATAGTAGAATGGGAACATCACAAACAGGTACAGGTATGGCAATAAATAATGATGGAACTGTTAATCAAGAGGCTGTAACATCAAGCTATAGAATTGTTAATGGTAATGGAAATGAGTATTTGCGTGCAAGTTATGATGAATCATTAGGTAAAGAGATTAAATATAGTATGTTTTCTCCAGAAAAAATGGAATATTTAGATGTGGAGTTAGAAACTCAAAGAACCAGACCACAAGATAGTGCAGTTAGGCAGTTTATGAAAGATAGAGGTGCTGGTATAAGAGAGGCAGAACATGTTTTAGATAGAGGTGAAGAGCATCAGATTTATGGAGAGATGGAAGAAGATTCTGAACATAAATTAAATATAAAAGATGTTGATAATAATAAAAATAATGATACTCATGAACATGATGATGTAATAGATGAAAATGGAGAAATAAAAGTTGAATTAGAAGATTATATACCAAATACTGATATTACGTGGGAACAGTTTGCTTCTATGTGTGGCTATAGAGGTGAAGATAGATTAGAAATGGCTGTTCAAAAATTTAATGAGGAAAAAGAAAAAAATCTTGATGCAAGTAACCAGGAACTTATAGATTATATTGAAGAACAGGAAAATGAACAATATAGAGGTAATGAACGAATAAGATAAATGGATATTAGAAAGGAAGTTTTTTTATGAAAAGAATACTAACAGGAGATAGACCTACAGGTAGATTACATATAGGACATTATTTTGGATCATTGAAAAAAAGGGTAGAAATGCAAAATAGTGGAGAATATGATATGTTTATATTAATTGCAGATGTACAGGCTTTAACAGATAATTTTAATAATCCAGAAAAAGTAAGAAAAAATGTAAGAGAATTGGCAATGGATTATTTATCATGTGGTATAGATCCAGAAAAAACAACTATTTATGTGCAATCAATGATACCTGAAACAGCAGAATTGACGGTATATTATTCAAATTTAGTAACGATTGCAAGATTACAAAGAAATCCTACAGTAAAAACTGAGATTGCACAAAAAAAAGATTTATTTGGTGAAAGTGTTACTTATGGATTTTTAGGGTATCCTGTAAGTCAGGCTGCTGATATTACAACTTTTAAAGGTGAATTAGTTCCAGCAGGTGAGGACCAGGAACCATTAATTGAACAATGTAGAGAAATAGTTAGAAAGTTTAATAGTATTTATGGTGATGTATTGGTAGAACCAAAGATTGTTTTATCTGAAGGAAAAAGAATTAAAGGTTTAGATGGAAATGAAAAAATGGGAAAATCTTTAGGTAATGCTATTTATTTATCAGATACAGAAGAAGAAATTACAAGAAAGGTTATGAGTGCAGTAACAGATCCAAATCGTATAAAAAAAGATGATTTAGGTAATCCTGATATATGTATGGTTTCATATTATCATAAATTATTTACAAGTTCAGAAGATGTAAAAGTGGTCTGTGAGGAATGTAGAGCTGGAAAAAGAGGTTGTGTTGCTTGTAAAAAACAACTTGCTAAAAATATTATTGATTACTTAGCTCCAATTAGAGAAAAGAGAAAATATTATGAAGAACACCCTGAATTAGTTGATAAAATTTTAAAAGAAGGTACAGAAAAAGCTAGAAAAGTTGCCAAAGAAACTATGAGAGATGTTAAAAAGGCTATGAAATTAGATTATTTTGAATAGTAAAAATATTAGTTTGAAAGGAAGGTGGTAAAATGTTTACTGATTATACAAAAATAATAATAAAATCAGGTGATGGTGGAAATGGAGCAGCAACTTTTCGCCGTGAAAAATATGTGGCAGCAGGAGGCCCAGACGGTGGAGATGGCGGAAGAGGTGGAGATATTTATTTCCAAGTTGATAAAGATAAAAATACACTTATTGATTTTAGATATAATAAAAAATTTAAAGCTGGTAATGGTGAAAATGGAAGTGGAAGTAGATGCAATGGCAAATATGGAGAAGATTTGTATATAAATGTACCAATAGGAACTATTGTTAAAGATGCTGAAACTGGAAAAATAATAGCTGATTTATCTCATCCAGAGCAAAAAGAATTAGTACTAAAAGGAGGTAGAGGAGGCAGAGGAAATTCACATTTTGCTACATCAACTAGACAAGCTCCTAGATTTTCAGAAGATGGAGACAAGGGAGAAGAAAAAGAAATAATATTAGAGTTAAAATTATTGGCAGATGTTGGTTTATTAGGATTTCCAAATGTAGGTAAATCTACATTTTTGTCAAAAGTTACAGATGCAAGACCTAAAATTGCAAATTATCATTTTACAACATTAGAACCTAATTTAGGTGTTGTAAAGACTAAAGGTGGAGATGGTTTTGTAATAGCAGATATACCTGGAATTATTGAAGGTGCTAGTGAAGGTGTTGGTCTTGGTATTCAATTTTTAAGACATGTTGAAAGAACAAGATTATTATTACATTTTATAGATGTGTCTGGTCAAGAAGGAAGAAAACCTGTACAAGATTTTAGAACAATAAATTCTGAATTAAAAAAATATAGTGAAAAATTAGCTACGAGAAAACAAATTATTGTTGCTACTAAAATTGATGTTAAAAATGAAGAATGTTATCAAGAATTAAAAGATTTAGCAGAAAAAGAAAATTTAGAATTTTATCAAATTTCTTCAGCAACAGGTGATGGAGTTCAAGAATTAATAGATCATGTTGCAAATGTTTTGAAAACATTACCTAAAGAAGAATTAGTACAAGTTGAAGAAAAAATGGTTTATACTCTTCCTGATAAAGAACAACAATGGGAAGCTAGAAGAGAGGGCAATGTTTTTTATGTTACTGGTAGAGCTGTTGATAGATTGATGGGTAGAATAAATATTGAAGATAATGAATCTATGTATTATTTCCATAAATGCTTGAGGAATATGGGAATTGATGCTAAGTTGAGGAGCCTAGGAATTTGCGATGGTGATACTGTTTTTATTTCTGATTGGGAATTAGAATGGGAAGATTAAGGAATAGTATATTATAATGGTATAATTTATTGAATTAAAGATTTATGTATGGTTAATAAAAGACACATATAAATAAACTTAGAATAGCAAGTTTATTTATATGTGTCTTTATGTATCTTCTTTTAAAATATTTCTAATAATTTTGTATAGGTATGGTTTGTATTCTTCAATAGAAACAGGAATGTTGTATATTATTGAATTAAAACAAGTTGTGCCTGCGAGTTCTATAATAGTAAATAAAGTCATTTCTGGGTTAGAGTAATTGCGATTATTTTCATGAGCTTTTTTGGTAAAGAAATCTATTAAACTTTCATTTTTACTGTCTGGTGAAGGTATATTATTTAAGGCAGTATTGAAAATCCCACCAGATAAATCTTTGGACATAAATTTTAATAAAATTTTATCATTTGTTAAAGAATCTATAACATGATTAATAATAAAAATAACTTGGTCGTCAAAATTATCAATATATACTTTGTTTAATGCAGAAATTGCATCAGAAAAAAGTCTTTTAGAAGTTTTTTCAATTAATTTGTTTCTAATGTCATATTTGTCTTTAAAATATAAATAAAAAGTGCCTTTTCCAACTCCAGCGTCATCAACAATATTTTGGATAGATGTGTCTTTTAATCCATTTTTTGTGAATAAGTTATATGCTGAATCAAATAGTTTGTTTATTTTTTCACGTTTATTTTCTTGTGCTTTATACATAAATATCACCTCATATTCATAATATATTATTGCATAAAAATGACTTAAAGTCAATATCAAGTTGAAAATTATAAAAAAAGCAAATAATTTTAACAAAAATATTGACTATTGGTCAGAAAAATAATATAATAGGAAAAGATAGAAAAAAATGTTGTATAGTTATTTGATAATTACTTATTACTTTTTGCAATTATTGTAGCTATATTAAACATTGTTAATAAATAGAAAGGATTGTGATAAAAGTGCAAAAATTTGGAGAATTTATAGTAAATCACAGAAGATTAATTATCATAATTTGTTTATTATTATTAATTCCTTCAATAATAGGAATCAAAGCTACAAAAATAAATTATGATATTTTATCATATTTGCCAGATACGGTAGATACGGTAAAAGGTCAAAATATACTAACAGATGAATTTGGAGTGGGCTCTTATTCTATTGTTATAATTGATAACAAAATGAAGGATAAAGATATTCTAAAAATGGAGGATAAAATAAAGGAAATAGATGCAGTTGATAAAGTAATTAGTAAATCAGATATTTTAGGTACATCTATTCCAGAAGAAATGTTACCAGATGATGTTAAAGAAGCTATAAATAAAGATGGTACAACACCAATTTTAGTAACTTTTAAAACAGGTATGGCAGCAGGTGAAACTTTAGATGCAATTGATGATTTGAGAGATATTGTTGGTGATAGTTGTAAAGTTAGTGGTATTTCTGCTACTTCAGATGATATAAGAATTTTACTAGATCAAGAAATGTCAGTTTATGTTGTAGTAGCTTCAATATTTTGTATTATAGTTTTGATGATTGCCTTGGATTCTTATGGTGTTCCTTTAATTATTTTGGGAGGTATAGGAATTGCAATTTTGTATAATATGGGTACAAATATTGTTTTAGGTCAAATATCATATATAACTAAGGCTATTGCAACTGTTTTACAATTGGGCGTAACAATGGATTTCTCAATATTCTTGTATCATAGTTATCAAAGACAAAAAGAAATTTTAGGTGATAAAAATAAAGCAATGGCAACAGCTATTAAGGAGACTTTAGTTTCTATTGTTGGTAGTTCTACAACTACAATTGCTGGATTTTTAGCTTTATGTACAATGAGCTTAACTTTAGGTACAGATATTGGATTGGTTATGGCTAAAGGTGTTTTAATAGGTGTTATTACAACAGTTACATTATTACCATCTTTGTTATTGGCTTTTGATAAGGTTATAGAGAAAACTAAACATAAGGAACTTTTACCAGAATTTAAGAAGTTTACTAATTTTATAGTAAATCATTATAAAGCAATGATAGTAGTATTTTTATTGTTATTAGCTCCTGCTATATATGGAAATAATAATGTAAAAGTTTATTATAATTTGAATAAGTCTTTACCAGATACTTTGCAGAGTGTATCAGCAAATAAAGAATTACAGGAAAAATTTAATATGGTTTCAACTCAAATGGTATTGGTAAATAAAGATATGAAGGCAGATACAGCTAAACAAATGATAAATGAGATTAAAGATTTGGATGGTGTTGATGGAGTTATAGGCTTACAAGAATTATTGGGTGATAATATTTCTAAAGAAATGATTCCAGATGATATATTGTCTATTTTTGAAAATGATAAATATCAATTATTAATTATTAATTCAACTTATGAAAATGCAACAGATGAATCAAATGCTTTGATTCAAAAGGTTAATGAAATTGTTAGCAAATATGATGAAAATGCTATTATGGCAGGTGAGGGACCTTTAATGAATGACTTGGTAAAAATTGCTGATCATGATTTTAATAGTGTTAATGTGACTTCTGCTGTAGTTATTTTTGTTATTATGATATTCGTGTTTAAGTCAATTTCGTTGCCAGTGATTTTGATTGCTGTTATTGAGTTTGCTATTTTTGCGAATATGTCTTTTACAAGTTATTTTGGTACGGTTATTCCGTTTATTGCTTCTATTGTTATTGGTACTATTCAACTTGGTGCTACTGTTGATTATGCTATTTTAATGACTAATAAGTATGTGAAAAATAGGAAGGATGGCTTGGTGCCTAAAGAGGCTATGAGGTTGTCTTTACAGGATTCTATTAAGTCTGTTATTGTTAGTGCTTTTTGTTTCTTTGCTGCGACTTGTGGAGTTAGCTTGTTCTCTAATATTGAGATGATTGGCTCTATTTGTACTCTTATTTCTAGGGGTGCTATTATTAGTATGGTGGTTGTGCTTACTATATTGCCTGCTTGTTTGATTCTTTGTGATAAAGTTATTTGCAGAACTACTAAGGGTCTTGTAAGAAAATAATTACAATTTTGACGTCGTTAAACTTCATTTAGAATTTAATCAACGTGCCTTTATACGACTCATAAATTCTAAAAAAATAATTGAAAGGTTGTGAATGTAAATGAAAAATAAAATAATTGCTAGTGGTGTAATTTTAACAATATTAGGTATGCAAACTTTACCAGTATTGGGTTATACAAAAGATGAAACAGTTTATACAAAAATGAGAAGTAATGGTGAAAGTTACCAAACAATAGTTAATAGTCATTTAAAAAATACTGATAATAGTGATGAAATAATAGATTCAAGTATTTTAACAGATATTGAAAATGTGAATGATGATAAAACTTTTTCAAAAGATGGTAATAAAATGGTTTGGAAAGCTAATAATGATGACGTATATTATAAAGGTAATACTAATAAAGAATTGCCAGTTGATTGTAAGATAACTTATAAATTAGATGGAAATGAAATTTCAGCAGATGATGTTGCAGGAAAATCTGGAAAAGTTGAAATTGTAATTCAATATACAAACAAAGATGAGCATCAAGTTAATATTAATGGTAAAACAGAAAAAATGTATACACCTTTTGTTGTAATGTTAGGAACTATTATTGATAATACTAAGGCTAGTAATATAACAATATCCTCTGGAAAAGTTGTTGATAATGGTAAAAATACGATGATTGTTGGTATGGCTTTACCAGGTATGAAACAAAATTTAGGATTAAATGATTCAGATACAGATATAGACATTCCAGAAAGTGTTACAATAACTTTAGAAACTACAGATTTTAAAATGGGTAATATTTATTCTTATGTAACTCCAAAAATTTTGGAAGATACTGATGTTTCAAATTTGGATAAATTAGATGAATTATATAGTCAAATGAATTCTTTACAAAATGCAAGTAATCAGATAGTTAGTGGTGCTACTACTTTAAATGATGGAGCTTCTACTTTAAATAATAAAACAAGTGAATTTTCAAATGCAGTTAAAACTTATACACAAGGTGTTAATACTGTAAATGAGAATTATAAAAAGATAGATAGTGGTATTCAAACACTAGATGAGGGTGTTTCTACATTAAAGAATGGTGCAAGTTCAATTAATAAAGGTGTTAGTGCATTAAGTGCTGGAATATCTAGTTTGAATAAAGGTGTTACACAAGGAAAGACACAGGCTGTTCAAACCTTAAAGACAAGTAAAGAATCTTTGATAAAAGGAATTGATCAATTAGTTCAAGGTAAAGATAAGGAAACTGCAGGAATTAAGCAAGTGGTAGAAAAAGGTAATGAAAGTTTAGGTACTGGAATTAAAAAAAGTGTAAATGGTAGTGTTGATAATGTAAAAAAAGGTATGAAACAAGTTTTAGATAATGAAAATTTACAATTTACAGATGCTCAAAAAGCTGCTATAAATAAAGTGTTAGCAAATATGGATACAACTAAAATTGATGCTGGTATAGATTCAGCTGTAAAACAAGCTACAACTAAAGAAACTGAAACTATAGATAGTATTAATAATAGTAAAGATGGTGTAAAAGCAAATATGCAAAATATGAAAACACAAAGTGGAAATCAGTTTGACCAAGGAATATCAGCTATATCAAATGGATTTGATCAAATAGCAGAAGGTACAACTACATTACAAACTTCAGTAGATAAAGAATTGGCAACAGGTGCTAAACAATTGTATAATGGTACAGAAAACTTAAAACAAGGTAGTTCTACTTTAAAATCTGGTTCAGCACAAATAAAAGATGGTGTTAATACTTTATCAACATCAGGTGAACAATTATCACAAGCAAGTAGTCAATTATCAGAAGGTACTTCACAATTAGTTAGTGGAAGTTCTGAATTAAAGTCAGGTGTTGAACAATTTAATAAAGATGGTGTTAACAAATTGACTGATTTAGTTAATAATAAAGTAAAAGATTTTGAAGCAAGATTGGAAAAAATGCAAGATTTAGCTAATGAATATAATCAATTTTCTGGTAAAGAAGATAAAGCTCAAGGTACTGTTAAATTTATTATGATGACTGATAAGGTTGAGAAAAAAGAAAATGCAAATACTACTGAAAGTCAATCAATGACTGGTAAAGAGGTAGAAGAACATACAGATTCTAATAATCAAACTACTACAAGTAGTAAATAATGAATATGGTAAAATTACTAAATGTAAAAAGGCTAAATTCCAAATGAGTATAAATTGGAATTTAGCCTTTTTTGTATGTTTTAGTCTTCTATATTTAAACTGCTGTCTAAAGCTAGTTTTATCATGTTGGTTAAACCATTTTGTCTTTCTTCTGGTGTAGCGATATCTTTTATGAATTTAGAATCAACGACACTCATAAGACAGGATGCATTTTTATTTAAAATTTTAGCTACATAAAATAGAGAAAATGCTTCCATTTCAGCTCCATAAGGGTTAAAATTATTAGGTAATCTTTCTAAAAATTTTGATACATCTGTCATGTAAACATCAAAACAATCTGTGCAAACAGTGTTGCCTTCATATATTTTGATATTTTTTTCATTGGCAGTATTTTTTATAATAGAGTTTAATTTTTCACTACCAGAAATTTCATGGCATATTTCATTGTTTAGTGTTAGTGCAAAATTGCTTTCAGAAAATACATTTTTAGCTAGTATGATGTCAAATAATTTTAATTTTGGTAAGTATCCTCCACATGAACCAATTCTAATAATATTTTGAACATTATAAAATTTAAAAAGTTCATAGGAATAGATTCCCATACTTGGCATTCCCATTCCAGATGCCATGATTGTTATTTTTTTTCCTTTATAAAATCCAGTGTATGCATACATACCTCTTACTTTGTTTACTAGTTGTGCATTTTCTAAAAAGTTTTCTGCAATGTATTGAGCTCTTAATGGGTCTCCAGGCATTATTACTGTTGAAGCTATATCATTTAAGTTAGCTTCATTATGTGGTGTAGGCATGATTAATTCCTCCTTTAAAATGTTCTAATAATTGCAAATATTTTAATGTCTTCTTTTGGGTTTTATTTTATATTAGTTTTTTATAAAATGCAAGTAATGTTAAGTAAAAATTAAATACAATTTTATAAATTAAATGTATGTGAATTGAAAAAATAAATATAAGTTGTACGATTTATGTAAAAATTTAAGTAGTCTATTTTTTTCAATAAAATAATTGCAAAAAACCAATATTTGTGATATAAAGAATAAAGAAAAACGAGGTGAAAAAATGATAAAAGCTTATGCAAAGTCAGATGTTGGAAAAATAAGAGAAAAAAATGAAGATTATTATTCAATATCTGAGTCATTAGATGAAGTACAATTATATATTTTAGCAGATGGAATGGGAGGTGCTAGTGGAGGAGAAATTGCTAGCAAACTTGCAGTAGAGAAGGCTAAAAAATATATTTTAAATAATTTTAAAGAAATAGAAAAAGACAAAGAAAGTATAATTCAACTTGTTGCAAGTAGTATGGAATATGCTAATATGTGTGTGTATGAGCAAGCACAAGAAAATAAAGAGCTAGAAGGAATGGGTACTACTTTAGAAATAGTTTTAATATATAATAATAGAGCTTTTATAGGACATATAGGCGATAGTAGAATCTATAGAATAAGAAAAGCAATTATTAGAAAATTAACACAAGATCATAGTTATGTGCAAAAATTAGTGAAAGATGGAACAATTACACCAGAGCAGGCAGAAAAACATCCACAAAAAAATATTTTATTAAAGGTTTTGGGATGTAATGCATTTATAGAACCAGATGTAATGGTAAAAGGGTTTCTAAAAGAAGATGTTTTAGTTATGTGCTCAGATGGTTTAAGTAATATGGTAACACAAGATGATATATATAAAATGGCTAGTGGAAATATTGAGCAGGCAACTGTTGATCTTGTGGATAAAGCTAATGAGAATGGTGGATATGATAATATAACAGTTGTTATTATAAAAAATATTTAGTAAGAATAGTATATAGATTAACCAGTTTGGTAAAAACGAAAGGAATGGAATTTAATATGATGTTAGAGGGAAAACTATTAGGAAACCGTTATGAAATATTGCAAAAAGTAGGAAATGGTCGGAATGGCCATAGTATATAAGGCAAAAGATGTAGTTTTAAACCGAAATGTAGCAGTAAAGGTATTAAGAGATGAGTTTACAACAGATAATGAGTTTATACGAAGATTTGAAACAGAGGCTCAATCAGCTGCAAGGCTTACACATCCAAATATAGTTTCTATTTATGATGTAGGAGTTGATAATGGAATATACTATATAGTTATGGAGCTTATCCAAGGAAAAACTTTGAAAGAAATAATTGTTGAAGAGAATGGGCCATTGCCTTGGAAATGGTCAATAAATGTAGCTATGCAAATAGCTGCTGCATTAGATATGGCACATAGAAACAACATAATTCATAGAGATATAAAACCACATAATATAATAATTACTGAAGATGGAGTTGCAAAGGTAACAGATTTTGGTATAGCAAAAGCAGTGTCAAACTCAACAATAACAGCATTTGGAACGACAATAGGATCTGTACATTATTTTTCACCAGAACATGCTAGAGGGGGATATACTGATGCAAAGTCAGACATATATTCTTTGGGTGTTGTAATGTATGAAATGTTGACTGGTAAAGTTCCTTTTGATGCGGATACACCTGTGTCTGTTGCGTTAAAGCACATGCAAGAAGAACCTATACCACCAATAGAATTAAATCCGAATATTCCAGAAGCAGTTAATAAAATAATTTTAAAAGCATTGAAAAAAGAGCCAATGCAAAGATATCAAACTAGTATGGAATTATTACAAGATTTGAAAGAAGCTTTGAAAAATCCAGATGGTGATTTTGTAGAGGAAAATTATGATGTTACTGCAAGAACTCAAAAAATATCTTTAGAAGATTATGAAAATGCAAAGAATAATCAAAATCGAGGGAATAAAGAGGAAAAAGGTTTTAAAGGATGGATAAAACAACATAAAAAATTGAGTACTTTTTTAGGATTGGTGTTATTATTCTTTATAGCTTTTAGTGGAACATTAGCTTTTTATAATTTGACTAAACCTAAAGAAGTTAATTTGCCTAGTGTAGTAGGTTTGACTAGTGAAGAGGCTCAAAAACAAATTGAAGAGGCAAAATTGAAATATGAAGTTGATAAGGAAGAGTATAATAAAGATGTTGAAGAAGGACATATAATAAGTCAGGATCCTGCATATTCTGAAAAATATCATTCTGTAAGACAGGGAAGTACTGTAAAAGTTGTTATAAGTAAAGGAACAGAAAAAGCTATAGTTCCAAAAGTTACAGGTATGTCTCAAGATGATGCAATTAAAGCCTTGGAAGATGCTAATTTGAAGGCGGAAGTTGTTAGTGAAACTAGTAAGAAAGTTCAAGAGGGTTATGTTATAAGTCAAGAAGTTGATGAAAGTACAGAAGTGGCAGCAGGTGATACTATAAAAATTCATGTAAGTAGTGGTACAGGAATAAAGCAAATTACAATGGCTAGTGTTATAGGCAAAACAGAAGAACAGGCAAAATCTGAATTAGAAGGTTTAGGCTTTAAGGTTTCTATTGGGTATGAAGAAAATACTTCAAAAGATAATGGAATTGTATTAAAACAAAGTTTGGAAACTGGTAAAGTAGTTGATGAAGGAACTACAGTTACTTTAACAGTAAATAAATTAGCTGAATTAAAAACAGCGAAAATAACAGTAAATGTGAAATCATTATTAAATGGAAAAGTTGAATATGAGGAAACAATAGCCAAAAATAATAGTACAACAAATGCAACAAATGGAAATACTAATAGTACAACAGCAACAGAAAAGAAAATAAAAAAAGTTAAACTAGAAGTTAAAGTAGAAAATGATACAATTTATTCAGAGACAGTTGATCCAACATCTACAAATATTAATGTAGGTACATCAAAAGGAACAGGAGTGTCTAATGTAAAAGTATACATTGATGGAGTATTGAAAAATCAAGGTCAAATAAAATTTAGTGAAGCAAATCCATCTTATATAGCAGAGTAATGAATGAAAAAAGGAATGGTATTATCCATTCCTTTCTGCTAAAATATGTATTTTACTTTAACAGGTTTATAGGTATCCTTTAATTAAAAACCTAAATATATGATAGAGGAATAAAATCAAAAAATGCAGGGAGTAATAATAGAAATAGGTTCTAATTTGTACAAAGCAATAAACAGAGAAAATGGGAAAATTTATGAATTAATACCAAGGGGAAAACTAAAAAAGGAAGAGATAACTCCAGTAGTAGGTGATATGGTAGAATTTAATAATCAAGGGAGTATAGAAAGTGTTTTGCCAAGAAAGGTGTATATAAAAAGACCTAAATTAGCAAATATAACACAAATGATATTAGTAGTATCAAGCAAAGATCCCAAACCTGATTTATTACTATTGGATAAGCAAATAGCCTTTGCAGAATTCTTAAATGTTAAAGTTGTAATAGTATTAAATAAGATTGATTTAGATAAAAAACAACAGATGCAAAAAATTAAAGAAATATATGAGAATATAGGATATAAAGTAATAGAAACACAAGCAAAAGAAAAGTTTGGAATTGATGAATTATGTTATGTAATAAGTAATAATATAAATGCTTTTTCTGGAAATTCTGGTGTGGGAAAATCAACTTTAATAAATGGGATATTTCAAAAAGAGTTGACTAAAGAAGGAGAAATAAGTCAAAAAAATAAAAGAGGTAAAAATACAACGACAACAATAAAACTATATGAAATAGAAAAAAATACATATATAGCAGATACTCCAGGTTTTGCAACTTTTGAAATTTCTGAGATAGAGTCAAAAGATTTGGAAAAATATTTTATAGAATTTAGACCTTTTATTAAGGATTGTGAATTTATAGGGTGTACACACATAAAAGAAGAAAATTGTGGAATAAAACAAGCTGTAAAAGAGGGAAAAATATCATTAGATAGATATGAACGTTTTTGTAAAATTTATGAACAGCTTAAGGAAGGAGAAAAAAGAAAATGGTAGAAGTATCAACATCAATATTGTCTATGCAAAATTCCAAAGAAGCGGAGACTTTTTTAGCATTAGAGAAGGCTAAAACGGATTATTTCCATATAGATGTTATGGATGGAAAATTTGTTGAAAAAGATACATATAACAAAATGTTAAGTTATGCAGAATATATAAAAAGAATATCAAATTTGCCTTTAGATGTTCATTTAATGGTAAATAATGTAGAACATGCGATTAATGATTTTGAAGTTGTTGAACCTAATATAATAACTTTTCATTACGAGGTTTGTAATAATAAAGAAGAAATTATGAAATATATTAATAAGATAAAAGAAATTCATTCTAAAGTCGGTATTAGTGTTAAACCTGATACTCCAATAGAAAAAGTATATGAGTTTTTGCCTTATATACATGTTTGCCTTGTTATGACAGTTGAGCCTGGAAAAGGCGGACAAACAATGCTTTCAGAAATGGTGCAAAAAGTTCAAAAATTAAAACAATATATAGATGAAAATAATTTGGAGGTTGATATTGAAGTAGATGGTGGGATAAATTTAAGAACTATGGAAAGTGTAAAATCCGCTGGAGCTAATATTTTGGTTTCAGGGTCTGCTATTTTGAAGGCAAGAGATTATGGTGAAATTATTAAAGATTTGAAATCTTAAAATTATGTGAATTTACAAAATTGTAAATATGTGTTATAATTATGTTGTAATAGTTAGTTTTATTATATTTTTGGCTGTAGCCAAAGGAGGTTAATTATGAGTGTAAAGCTTTCTGAAAGAACAAAAAGAATGCGAAAAAATTTTATGAAAGAACGGAGGGAAGGAAAAAACATTGCACAAATTGCAAAAGAGTATGAAATGAATGTTAGTACAGTATATTCTAGTCTGCAAATTATCGCAGATGAAAATAATGTTTCAAGAGAATCATTATTAGAAAAAATGTCAGGTCCTCATTCTTGGACAGATGATAGGAAGAAAAGAAAAAAATTAGAGGAAGTGGATGTAAAGCTACTGTCTGAAAATTTTGAAGCAATTGTAGAAAATATTGATATAATTGTTCAGAACATAGATAATGAAATGTTAAAATTACAGGAGGAATGTTAATGAGTGACACAGCTACAATGTATCGGAACATGGATGTGAAGACTATAAATATTAAAATAAAATATGGAGCTACAATGGAAGAATTGCTGGAATATTTTAATTGCTCAGAAGAACAGTTTGAGGGATATGTAAAAAGAAACTTTGGTGAAAAGGGAAAGAGAGACATTTATGCTAATTTAGAAAAAAATAAAAAGAAAAGAGAAAAGAAAAAGAAAGGTCTACGTGCTGGTGTAAATAATGCAAAGCAGCAGATTTTAATTCCCAAAAAGGTTTTGTTTGATGATCAAGTAAAAAGAAAAACTTTGACTGATTTGTTGGAAGAAGATAAGGTAATTGATTTGCCAATTGTAGAACAAGACAGAAAAATGCCAGAAAAAAGCAATATTGAGAATATGAAAAAGTTATTGGAGTTACAAGAAATAGAAAGAAATTTAGTAGATAAAATCTGCGAAGGAGAAAAGGAATTAGTTTCAATTAGAGCTCAGAAAAGGGATATCAAAGCTCGGCTGAATGATGAAAAGCAGTATATGCTTGAACTGAAAAAAATTATAGCAGAACATCAGTCTAATATAGATGGGATAATGAAAGAAATTTCAGAGATTTTGGAAAAACATGATCAGTTAAAAGCAGAGATTGATTCAAATTCAGAAGAACTGGAAAGAGTTAGAATGGACATAGATAAACTTAAAAAGGTTGATATTCTTTTTTATAAAAATGGAATGTTTGAATTTGAGAATTTTAATACAAATGATATTCCGGAAATGCAGTTGGATCAAGATATCTTTAATTTGCTATGTGAAGACGAGACAGCAGAAGAGTTGTCAATAAAAGCAATTAAGCAAATTGTTAGATTGGAGCAGATTTTGCAATGGTTTTCTACCAATCAATTAAGTTATGAAATTACGTTTGAAGCAGAAGAAATGCAAAAAGTTTTTGAAAAGATTCATAAAATTTGAATTATTAAAAGCTAATTGTACAAAATGATAACAAAATAATATAATTAACCAAGCGCTCTTGTATATTTTACAAGAGCGTGAATTTAGTGTAAGAAAATGTATTTTAAATGGTAAAAATTATGTTGACTTTAATGATGGCGTTTGGTATAATAGTTATTGTAAATGTAAATTATGTTATCCAATGTGCGAATGTAAATTGGATAGAGTATTCCTAAGTAGGAGGAGCTTATGATTAAATTTAAAATTAAGTTAAAAAATTGGTACTTTCATGGAGGAGTAGATAAAGTAGCAGCTTTTTTATTGGGTGTTGCTTTAGGAAAAAAAAGCTCATTAATAGCAATTATTTCTGTTGCAACTTTGATTCCTTATTATTATAAGGGATATAAAATTTCAAAGTTACTTGATAGATAATGTAAGTGCTGAAAAAGCAAAGGGCAGTATGAAATTTTTTATACTGTTCTTTGTTTTTTTGATACGAATGGAATATAATAGGCACATTCTGAGTTAGGAGATAAATTGGTCATAGCAATAATATGGTAAGAACATTTACCATCTCTTTGATAAATGCAATTGGCAGAACAATTAATATTTGTCAAAAAATCACTTCCTAATTTAAAATATACAAATATTATGTGTAAAATATTAAGTTTTATGCATAAAATAAATTAATGAGCACATAGAAAAAAGTTGAAGTTTAAATTTAGTTCAACTTTTTTCTAAAAATAGTATTATTTGTTTTTTTGATTTTTATGCCAATAATTAAGAATGTTTGGTTTTGTTATAAGATTTGCAATAATTTTTTATTGTACATGATTCACATTTAGGCTTTCTGGCAATACAAGTATTTCTTCCGTGCCAAACAAATAAGTGATTAACAGAACCAAGATAATCTTTTGGTAATAATTTTAATAAATCTTTTTCTATTTTTTCAGGGTCTTTTTCTTTAGAAAGTCCAGTTAGATTTGAAATTCTTTTTGCATGTGTGTCAACAGCAATTCCATTAGCAATTCCATAAACTTCTAATAGAATAACATTAGCAGATTTTCTGCCAACTCCAGCAAGAGTAAGTAAATCATTCATGTTATTAGGTACAATTCCATTGTATTTGTCTAGGATTTGTTGGGCACAAAGTTTTATGTTTTTTGCTTTGTTTTTATAAAACCCACAGGGATGAATAATTTTTTCTAGTTTTTTTATATCTATATTTGCATAATCTTCGATTGTTTTGCATTGCTTAAATAATTCAGGAGTTGTTTTATTTACTCTTTCGTCTGTACATTGTGCTGATAGCATAACTGCAACAACCATTTCAAAGGGGGTGGTAAAATCTAGGCTACATGTTGCATCAGGATATGTTTGGCGTAAAATATCAATAATTTTTTTTGCATTTTGTTTTGTCATAAAAATTTCATTCCTTTCTCGTTTGGCAAAAATATGTATATATCAATAAATTGAAAATATTATTGTATTTGATATTTTTTAGCATGTTTATTTTTTTATTTTCTTTGATTGATGTGTGTTCTATAAAAATAGTATAATATTTTTTTATAATAGTCAATAGTTTTACATAAATAGGAACAAATAATAAAATTGGGAATAAAATATAATAAAAAAGATTTGCTACAGTATGATTGAATATCATTTTGATAAGTATAAATAATTATTATTTGTGAAGGGAGGAATAGCATGTTTTGTTTATTAAAAAAGACTATTGGTGTGTGTCTGGTTGGAATAGGATTAGGAATTTTACTAGTGTTATTGCTTCCAATAACAGGGTGGTTATTTATAATAGGAGTAGCATTGGCATGTATAGGCATTATGTGGTTAGCGTGTTAGATAGATAGGAGGGGTACATATGACTATTGTAGTTAAAAAAGTTCCAAAATTCTTAAGGGGATTTGTGAAGTTTATTTTTAAAATTAAAGATTAAATGAACAAATCCAAAATAAATATAGTAAAATACAGAGTGTTACAGAAAAAATACTCCTTGCGCAGAGCCTGCTGCTCGGCTTTTTCGGCCTCCGTCAGG
>OKRZ01000629.1_pt1 | contig 27827 bp, 23 predicted proteins | sample 1601141 | NCBI WGS metagenome assembly OKRZ01 (sample SAMEA3541524, study PRJEB24748) | human gut metagenome | biome: human gut; feature: human-associated habitat; material: faeces | place: China | collected 2012
TTTGCTCGCATAGTTTGCGAAGTATCTGACCAATATCTTTTTTGATTTGGCCATAAATCACCATTCTCCGATATTTCGCTGCAAACACTACACTACACTGCGGAAAATCAGCAAACGCAACCCATTGCTGTTGCTTAGTGCGCGGTTCCCAACCAGTAGGAATGTCTACTGGGGATGCTGCTGCTAATGCCGTGTCCCAACAGGCGTTTTGCTTTTTTGTGAGCCTGAGGATGGTCGTTCCGCTCGACGCAGGGCTGATGAAGGCCTGCTGCATTCGGTTTGGGCAGATCTGTCCACGGAATCCCTCGTCAATATACCCTATTCAATGTAGAAAATTTGTACATTACCATGATTTTGCTCCGAGGGCCTTGCTTTTCCATGCCGGGTCATTTATGATGGCAGTGTTCGAATATCCGGCAAGGAGAAGGGAAATCGAAGGTATGAGCAGGTTTGAATACACCATAGAAAACGTTTTGGATATCCCTCTCTGGGAAAAAATGCAGGACCGGTTGGCGGAGCTGACCGGTACCGCCATCGTCTGCATCGACATCAAGGGGAAGCCTGTCACGAAACACAGTGGCCGTACCGCGTTCTGCAGCATCGTGCGAGAGAATCCCGTTTCTCGCAAGCGTTGCTTCCGCTGCGATGCGCTGGCAGGAGTGGAGGCAGTGCGCCGGGGCCGCCCCTACATCTACCTGTGCCACTGCGGCATCGTGGACGTAGCGGTCCCCGTCATGGTGGGGGATATCTACCTTGGTGCCGTGATGTTCGGGCAGGTGCGTCTGCGGCACAAGGACCGGGAAAAGGCGGAGCGTCTGGTAAACGAGATCAGTTCCATCCTTCCGCAAGAGGACGCTGCACAACAGGAAATCCTGCGGAAACACGAGCTTCTGCCGGAAATGGATTACGACCGAATCGTTCAGGTCGCAGAATATATCAACGATATGGTGCATTATATTGTTGACCGTGCCGTAAAGAGCCACACCCGGGATGAGACCTACAAGTGGCTGATGAGTGCCAATGCCGAACAGCCCAGCGAGGAGATCCAGATCCAGGAGCTCCTGCCGCAGGAGGAGCACAGACCGCAGCAGACCGGGATGCTGCCGGTAAACCCCAGCAGCGTGGTCTACCCGGCGGTGGTCTACATCCGGGATCATCTGCAGCAGGAGATCACCATGAAGGAGATGGCAGACCTGTGCCACCTCAGCCCCAGCTATTTTTCCCGAACCTTTAATAAGGAAACGGGAGAGAGCTTTGTGAACTACATCAGCAGCCGCCGGATCCAACTGGCAAAGGAGCTGCTGCTGGAGACTGGCAAAAGCATCTCCCAGATCGCTGAAGAGGTAGGATATGACAACATCAGCCACTTTACAGCGGTGTTCAAACGCACGGAAGGAATCCCCCCTTCCGTCTACCGGTCGTCGAAAAGACGAAAAAATTTTTCATAACAGTGGGCACTGCTTTCTAAAAAAGCACCGGATCGGGGCTGCAGCACAAAATCACGTGCTGCAGCCCCTTTGTTCAGTTCTCACAATTACAGCAGCTTTAATTTGTGGAAGTTATTTTGTATACAAACGGAAAAGACAAAAAACAAACAAATGACAAAAAACAGCAACAAAATCCATAAAAAGAGCGGCAAACTTATTTATTGCATTTTTTGTGCATCTTTGATAAATTCTCATTAGACAGTTGAGTGCGAAGTGTTACACTCAACAAAAAGAAAAAATCACAACAAGGAGGAAACAAAATGAAAAAGCAAAAGAGCGCGAGCTTCTGGGTCGCGATCGCTCTGATCCTATGTCTTATAAGCTCTTTGGGCGCATCCATGGTGCAGACAGGCGGCGGTGCGATCAAGTACCACGACATCACTATGGTCACCGACAGCGGTCACGAACTGGACGCCCTTCTGTTGGTACCGAAAAACGCCACCAGAGAGAACCCCGCTCCGGCGATCGTTACCAGCCATGGCTGGTACAACAACCGTGAGATGCAGGACCTCAACTATGTTGAGTACGCTCGCAGAGGCTATGTGGTCATCTCCATCAGTATGTACGGTCACGGCGACTCTGAGATCATCCCGGACGGCACATGGTTTAACGCCGAGAACAACGCCAACGGTCTTTACGATGCCGTAAAGTACATTGCTCGCCTGCCCTATGTTGATGCAAGCCGCATCGGCGTTACCGGTCACTCCAACGGCGCACTTGCCAGCCGTGTGGCTGTGATGCAGGACGAGGAAGGGCTGATCGCCGCCGCACTGCTGGTGTCCAACGATGCCGTTTACAAGAAGGACGATCAGTGGGTCAACATCTTTGGCAGCCGTGATGCTGGTATCGTTGCTTGCCAGTACGACGAGTTCTTCCACCGGGTAAAGCAGGAAGACGGCACCAAGAGTGCTCCCCGGGATTACATCGACCAGAATACTGCACAGTCCTTCCTGCACTTTGGCGTAGACCCCACCGGTCTGGACAAGCGCAGTGCCGATACCTACTACACCGAGCAGATCGACGGCAAGGAATCCATCCGTGTCATCTTCAACCCGGCCATCACCCACCCTTGGGCACACTTCTCCAAGAATGTTGTTGCTGACAGCGTCACCTTCTTTGACAAGGCACTGGATGCTCCCATCAAGCTGGATGCCAACAACCAGACATGGCAGTGGAAGGCATTCTTCAATACGGTGGGCATCGCTGGCTTCTTTATGTTCGTCATCTACGCCGCCATCGCCCTTCTAGACGCTCGCTACTTTGCAGAGCTCAAGCCTGCTGCAGACGCACAGCCGCTCCCTGCTCCCAAGGGCAAGGGCAAGGGCTGGTACTGGGGCGGTCTTGCATTTGGTGCCATCATGGGCGTGATCCTCTACCCCACCATCTATGCATGGTGCAGTAAGAACCGTCCGGCATTCTGGAATCAGGAAGCCACCTGGTACATCGGTATGTGGACCTTCCTCTGTGGCGTGTTTACCATCCTGTTTATGGTGGTGGCCTATAACTGCTATAGCAAGAAGAACGGCCTGGACCTGGCAGAGCGCGGCGTGAAGATCAGCGGCCGCAAGCTCTGGAAGACCATCGTTCTGTCCCTTATCGTGGTGGTCGCCGCCTATGCGCTGGTGTTCATCTCCGACTACCTGTTCCTCACCGACTTCCGCCTGTGGTGCTTCATCACCATCCGTGCATTTGCACCCATGCATTTTGCCACCATTGCAAAGTATCTGGTGTTCTGGCTGGTGTACTACATTGCCCTGTCTGTTGCCACCAACGGCTTCAACTTTGTACAGCTGGGTAAGTCCAATTGGCTCAGCACTCTGGTGCAGATGTTCTTCGTCTTTATCGGACCCGAGATCATGATCGGCGTTCAGTACATCACCTTCTACAACAAGGGTTTCCTGTGGTCCGAGCTTACTCACCTTGGCGGCTCCATTACCGGCATCTGGCTCTACCCCATCGTTTTCATGCTGCCCCTTGCCGTCTTTGTGTGCAGCAAGATCTACAAGAAGTCCAAAAACCCCTACATCGGCGGCATCATCATGGGCATTCTCGCCTGCGTGGTCTCCGTCACCAACACCCTCACCCTAGGCTAAGCGCACCCACTCTGTTCCTCTGGATCAGGGCTGCAGCGGTGTGACTGCGTTGTAGAAAAGCCGGGCTGCTCCACAGTTTCTGTGCAGCAGCCCGGCTTTGTGTTATCTGGGCATTTTTAAGATCAGCGGTTGGGTGCCATCCTTATTCCATCAAAAGCCATTGGGATGGCCGAGTATTTTATACCAACAGGTATGCGCTGTGGAGCTTTTATTCTGCGATGGGCATGGTCTGGTATCGTGAAGAGGATGAACACCCGGTTCTGCTCGTCCAGCCAGCCGTTTTTCACGGACAGGCTCATGCGGTCCAGCAGGATACCGTACAGGGTCTTGGCATCGGTTGACAGGCTCTGGAACCGTGGCTCCTGAAACAGAGCCTTTGGAATGCGGTAGAACGAAAACAGCTCTCCGGCTTGCCCGTAGAAATAATCAAGGATCATGCTGTTTTTCAACCGTCTGTCCTAAAACGAACGTGATTCTTCGTGCGTAGGAAGATGTTTTTGCAACATAAATAACAGGCATTTTGAAAACTCACCTCCAGTCATTCAGTTGAGATATGTACATAAATTGACGTTATACCGTATATGTTTTATGGTGCGTATACCGATTGCTATATTTTGTATAGAGCAACGCGATATTTGATAACTTTTTTTGGGCATTTTCATCTTCGCTGGGTGCGTAACCGTCGGCACTGTTTTTGCCGATTTGTGCAATAAAAAAGAAACAGCCAGAAAAATCTAACTGTTTCTCGTCAATTTTATTGTATAGGGGATATAATCCGAATCATCCCCATACGGTGCGTGATCCGCAAGAAGTATTCAGATGGTCGCCCGTTCAAATCGCATCTGAAGCGCATCCCTCCTGAAGTGTGACTTTTTCACATTGAAGCAAGAACGGCAATTTTTTCTCGAAAGTAATGCTCGTCTGAAAACCCGCATTACGCCTATATTTTTTTGCCGTTTCGCAAAGAAATGTTCTGTTCTTTGGGGGCTTCTTTAAGGTCCGCATGGGAGAGCGTTCGGTTCGCATCCGAAAGGTCGAGGGTTCGACTCCCTTCGAGTCCATAAAACGCCGTATCGTTTAACACGATACGGCGTTTCTTTTTGTCTTGGGTAGCTGTTTTTTTCAATACAGCTGCCCATCGGGATGTGATACAATCAAGTTGCTATCCAACGACCCCAAAAATAAATTGTACTACGATTGTTTTTAAAAAGTTCTGTATTACTACTCGCACCAGACAAGGAAGATCCAAACCTTTTCTCGAAAGAGAAGGGGTCAGATTTTTTGTTTTTGACGGCGTGCCCCACCGCACAACAAAAGCATCCGCAGCGCATGGCCGGGCTGCTTCAGCTCAGGCGCAGTGCACTGCGGATGCTTATTTTTTATGCCGCGCCCCCACTCCTGATGGGAAAGTCAGGGCATCGGTTGCGTTTTGATGTCATTTGCCGGAACACGCCTGCGTTCTTAGTTCCCCGGTCAGGGGAGCTACCGGGCGAAGCGAGACTGAGAGGTTTTATCCTGCCAGCTTGCGGTAGGCGTTCAGCACCTGATAAGCCGGGATGCTGCTGCCGGGGGCAAATTTGCCGTTCAGGCGGCGCTTCATCAGGCCCTGCTCCACGCACCACTGGGCTGCCTTAGCGGTATCCGGGTCTGCCACGTCTGCAAAGGCCGGAGCGTCGGCAGGCTCGGGACGGCCTGCGGTGTTCCACAGCAGCAGCGCGGTCTGGGCGCGGTTCTCGGGTGCAGCCACGCCTTCCGGCAGCAGGGCTTGCAGCTTGCGGCCGGAAACATAGTTGTACACGCCGTAGCCTACAACGCCAGCCGCCACTGCACCTACTGCCGCCACGATGACGACCGCACCGCCGCCGTCACCGCCGCCGGTAGAGCCGCCGCCCGGGGTAGAACCACCCGGGGTATCGCCGCCGGTGGAGCCGCCGGGGGTAGAGCCGCCCGGGGTCAGACTGCGGACATAGCCGCAGACGTTGCAGGTGGTGTCCTTGTCGTCATCGTAGACATGGGCTTCGGTGTCCTGCACCGTATGGCAGATGGGACACTCCATCCAGTGACTGTGCTCGTCGTGGGTCATTTCCATCTTGTGGTCGTGCTCAAATCCGCCCGGAGTCAGCGACAGCACATAACTCCTTGTTGCGTAATATTCCGTATCATCCTTCATGGTCATGAAGAACTTTGTTTCCTGTCCGTTCACTGTGCAGACGGTATCCTTGCTAAACTTATATCCGGGTTTTGCGTACAGACCCACCTGAAGGGTGTACCGTTTGCCCGGCCTGAAGGATCCAGGGATCGGCTCGCCGCCTATGTCGCCCATGCCCCAGCGGATCTTGGCGTCACAAACGTCTGCTCCGTTGTCCAGAATAACAACAGTCTCGTCCGGCATTTCGTGCTTTTTGGGGGTGGTTACACGGAGATTCACCTGCTCGATCATGGTCAGCACCCGCAGCGCGAACCTACGGGTCTTTCCATTGCCGCAGTTGTAGGAATAGGTCACTTTGGTTGCGCAGCTGTCCATCGTCAGGATCCCGTTGCTTACCGTGCCGCCCTCCCAATCGGATGCCCTGCTCGGGTCAAAACCGCCGGGCAGCGTATGCAGGTCAAAGGTGCGGGTCTGCGCGGAGACCTTAACAGGATATTCGTTGCCCTCGCAGCCGAGGTCGATGAATTCTGCGCAGCTGTCCACATTCAGCGATGTCAGTTGATTGTTTCTGCAGTCCAAGTCTTTCAATTTAGAGTTTTGGCTCAGATCCAGCTCCGTCAGCTGGTTCTTCCCGCAATACAGCTTCATCAATGCTGTATTATTGCTCACATCCAGTTCTGTCAGCTGGTTTTCCCCGCAAGACAGCCGCTCCAATGCTGTATTAGAGCGCACATCCAGTTCTGTCAGCTGGTTTGCACTGCAATGCAGCTCCTTCAATTTTTTATTCTGGCTCACATCCAGTTCTGTCAGCTGGTTTGTCACGCAATCCAGCGTCTGCAATTCTTTATTCTGGCTCATATCCAGTTCTGTCAGCTGGTTACCGACGCAATACAGCTTCGTCAAGTTGGGAAAAAACTCAATGCCCTTCAGGCTACGAATGTTCATAAAGTTGACATTGATTGTTTCGACTGCGTACCGCTCTTCCTGTGACAGAGTGCCGTTCCTGTTTTTGTCAACGTATTTGAGGAGATAACTCCAAAACGCTTCGTCCGGGAAGGTATTGGTGTTCTCCACATAGCCGGAGTCGTCGCTATCCGTAGCCGCAAAGGCGCTGAAGGGCAGGAAGGTGAATACCATAGCCAGCGTCAAAAGGGCACTGACAAGACGCGTTCGTTTTGAGAATCGTTGTTTCATGGGATGCTCCTTTCTGTTATGGGTTGTATTGCTGCAGGGCGTTTTCCTGGGCGGCGGCGGTAAGGGCGTCCAGAGCGCTCATCACGTCCCGGTAGTTTGGAGGAAACTTGTTTTCCCCGTGGGCTTCGATGCGGGTGCCGTCGGCAAGGACGGCTTCCAGCCGGAAGCTGCTGCCGTCCAGCACGTTGGGGTCGTGGCCGGAGAAGCCCGCCCAGCCGCCCACGCCGTACTCCTCCAGAATGGCCCTGGCCTGCTCCAGAAGCTCCGGCCCGGCCTGCTCCTGATACACTTCTTCGTGATACAGTTCCAACTCCACCCGGGTGCCCTCGGAGGTGCGGGTGAGGCAGGTGCGGGAGATGGGCTGGATATAGCTGCCCTGCTCCCAGAACTCCAACGTTTCAAGGTCAGCCAGCGCCGGGGCGGGGGCCGCAGGCTCCGGGGGTGTTGGGGCGGGGCGGCTGGGGCGGCGGCTCAGCAGCGCCGTCCCCACCGCCAGCCCCAGCAGCACCAGCGAGAAGGTGCGCATGGTTCGTCTCCTCCTTTCTGTGCGCATGGGTCAGTCTCCTTCCCTTGCCGTGGGGGGCAGAATGGTCATCCGGCCGTCCACCACTGCGTCCACCATCTCGTGCTCCCGGAAATACTCCATCAGAATATCCTGACAGGAGGTTGCCACGCTGCGGGGCTTCTGGAGCTTGCAAAGGGTGTCGTAGGAGATGTTGAAAAAGCTTTCGATGTTTTTAAAGTGGTAGTTCTGCAAGCCCACGGTGAACAGGGCGTCATCGCCGATCTCCTTGCCCACCTCCCTGCCGCAGTAGGTAAAGTAATCAAAATCGCCCTTGCGGCGGTCGTACCGCAGGCGCAGGGTGGAGGGCAGCTGGTAGAACTCCGTATGACCGGTGTAGGCTTCCTCCCGCAGCATGTAATGGAGCATCTGGCGCAGCTGCTGGCCGGTCACCTTGAACATGAATACGCCGTCATCGTAGGGGAAGCCCTCGATGAGGTCGCCGTAGGTGACGATGGGGCCCAGCTTTTCGGCCCGGATGCTGCCGGAGCCGATGAGCATCACGTCGATGCCAAGGCTGCGGGTGAAGATATCCGCAAACAGGTTGCCCAGCTCGGTCTCCTGCGTGCGCTGGGGGTGGGTCAGCTCCCGGCGGAAGCGCCCTACGATGTGGCTGTACTTTTCGTCCACCTGACTGGTGAAACGGTGCAGCACCTGCTCCATGGCGGGGTTGCGGGGGCAGGTCTCGGCGCAGATGGGCACGGTGCGCCATGTGTAGGAATCGATGCAGTTGTTGTCCGTGTCCACGATGATGTCAAAGCGCCCGATCTGGTCGGTGCCGGTGCCCGCCTGCGCAATGACCACGCCGTTTTCCTCCACCGCGTGCTCCGGCAGGGTGTGGCTGTGCCCGCCGATGATCAGATCCACTCCCCACGCCGGGTCCAGCTGGCGCGCCAGATGGCGGTCCTCCTCAAAGCCGATGTGGGTCAGCAGCACGGTAAAATCAATATCGATGCTGTTGTGGGCGTTGCAGATCTTGCCCACCTCGGCGGCAGCGGCGGCAGTGTCCACAAAGGAGCCTACCAGAGATTCGGACTTGGTCTGGTTGATCACGTCCTGCGTGATGATACCGATGAACAGGATGTTCATGCCGTCCATCCGCAGGATCTTGTAGGGGGTGAACAGCCGTGTGGGGGTGTTTTTGATGTAGAGGTTTGCGTTGATGATGGGAAAGCGCGCGCATTTTTCGATGAACAGCAGATGCGCAATGCCGTAATCCACCTCGTGGTTGCCGATGGTGACCACGTCCGGGGCAAGGGCGTTCATGATCTCGATGGTGGAAAGCCCCTTGTATTCGGAATCAATGACCGAGCCCCGGAACATATCGCCTGCAATAGCGTAGATGGTGTTGGGCTGTTCTGCCCGCACCTTTTCGATGTAGCCGGACAGCATGGACACGCCGCCCACCAGCTTTTCGTCCACCTGCTCTGCCAGAAAGTCTCCGTGCAGATCATTGGAGTGGAGGATGGTGATCGTTTTGGTGTGTTTCATGGTGCATTCCTCCCGGTGTTTGTGCGCGCCGGTCAGCCCATGGCCTCCTGCCGTGCAAAGTAGACCGTGTTGACAAGGCTCAGGTAGCTCTCCTGACCGTCCAGATAGAACTTCAGGGCAAGGGTGTCCTCGTCCTCCAGCGTGACGGCGTAGCGGGAGCCGTCCTCCCCGGTAAAGGTGGCGTACCACTCCTGATTGGAGCGGAAGGGTACCTCCGGGGTGCCCTCCTGATAGAACAGGTCGGCTTCCTCCACGTTCAGCTCCGGGTAGGGGGTGATGTAGCTGGCGGTGAAGGGCAGCTGGCTGCCCTCGGTGTCGGCATCGGTGGGCAAAAAGCACATCCGGTCGGCGTCTGCGGGGTCGGTGTCAAAATAGCCCTCGTCGGTGTCGCGGCCGGTCTCCAGCCAGTTGCCTTCCAGCGACCATGGGCTGGTGTCGGTCTCCCAGTCGTCCCCTTCCGGGTAGATGGTAAAATCGCACACGCCCTCGGCTTCCACCACATGGCCGTTCTCGCCGGAAAGGAAGGGGCTGAATACCAGCTCTTCGCCGGTGCTGGGGTACAGTTCCACCTCGGTGTTGGGGGCGATATCGCTGATGTTGCACAGCAGCAGGATTGGCTGGCCGTCCTCGCTGTAATAAAGCTGTTTGCCGCGCTGGAGCGGGTTTTCGGCATCGTCTGTCAGGCTCGTCTCGTAGACGAACAGGGTGGCATCCGGGTCCTGCGGGAAGATGCAGTACAAATCGCACCCGCCATCCGGTGCCACGACCCAGTGATCCTGCGGGATGTCATAGACGAAGCTCCACAGATCCCGCAGATCGGTCTGGCTGTCCAGCACCTTCTGCACATCGGTGGTCACCTCATAGGAGCCGCCCAGATACAGCACACAGGCGCGGTATTCGTCCTCCCCTGCCAGAAGGCGCATGTAGGTCACGTCCTCCGGCTCGGTGTACTCCTGTTTGGCGGAGGGCGATGCGGTCATCTTGTCTCCGTCCAGCATTTTTTCGGGCTTGGAGCTGGACGCGCTGCTGCCTTTGGACGACCCGCCGCAGCCTGCAAGGCCGATGGTCAGCGCCAGCAGGGCGGCCAGAAGTTTGATCTTTTTCATAGGTTCTCCTTTCTCATGCCCTGCCGGGGCGCGCCTCAGGAGGCAGCGCCGGGCGTTGGGTAGTTGGAAAAATCATACACGCCCTCCACCTGCACCGGCTGCCCGGTACTGCCGGAAAGCTGCGGGTTCCAGTCCAGTGAGCGACCGGTGCTGCAATAGACCGTTACCATGGTGTCGGTGTCCTCCCTGCTGCCGTTGCACAGCAGCAGAATGGGCTGGCCACCCTGCCTGCCGTAAAGCTCCTTGCCCGTCTCGTTCGGGTACTGAGGCTCCTGCTTTTCATAGACAAAAAGTGTATCCTCCTTGCGCACGGCAAAGATGCAGTACAGCTCGCGCCCGCCGCCCGGCGCTGCGACCCAGCGGTCTGCCGGGATGTCCGCAACAAACTGCCACGGCTGTTCCGGTAAGCTGTCCAGCACGGCGTGCACATCGGTGGTGTGCTCCGGGACGCTGCCCAGATAGAGCACCCCAGCAAGCTCTCCGTTTTCCCCGGCCAGCTGCCGCAGCACGGCAAGCTGTTCCGGCTCAGCGGAATCGGCACCGGAAGCCGCTGTGCTGCTGCCCTGCCCGGCGCTGCCGGGAGCGGGGCGGACGGGGCTTCCGTCCACCGCACCGCACCCTGCCAGACTGAAAGCCAGTGCAAGCAGTGCTGCAAAAGTTTTCATGGCTTTCATGTCATCCCCTTTGTTTTATGCCCACGGGTCGGCAGACGCCGGGATGCGGATACCGGTCATCAGGTACTGCTCCCACAAGAACCACTGCCCGTCGCCCTTGCGGCGCAGCTTGATGGGGCGGGGGCTGTCGGCGCCGCCGCAGGGGATGAACAGCTTGCAGTAGCCCTCCTCGGTGTTGGAGGTGTGGTTGCTGCCCACCAGCAGGGTGAAGGGCTGGCGGGGGGTATAGCCGTTTTCCGGCGATGCACCCACAAAGTAGGAGAACGGGATATAGCTCTTGCCGTCCCGGAAGCGGTCGTTCAGGAAGGAAATCTCCTGCCCGTTCAGCGGGCGGGGGCCCCGCAGCCAGTTGAGCATCTCCAGCCCGATGTTTTTATCTGCACCGTAGGCGCACAGTGCGCAGACGGTGAGGGCTGCGGCCTTGAAGGGGGTGTCCAGACTGGCCTCCGGCAGTGCCTGCATCTGGGCAAGGCTTTCCGGCAGAGCCTGAAAGGTAAAGGTGACGGTCTGGTTGCCGGAAACATTTGCGGCGGCCTGCTTCATCTTATCAAAAAGTCCCATGAAAATACTCCTTTCTGTTTCAGCTGTGAGGGTTCAGCTCCGGTTCGGGTCATGGCGGGGCACGGTCCGCCTGCGGACGATCTTTTGGTTCAGATCCAGACTGAGGTTTACAAAATAACCGTTTTCAAAATACCATGCAAGGTCTTTGGTGTCCATGCCAACGCTGTTGCACAGCCACCGCAGGGGTACTTCTGCCCCGGAGTAGCTCTCCACCTTGCGGGCGATGGTTCTTGCATGGTAGCGGCGTTTTTCGTTGCGTGCGAACAGAACAAGGGGCACTGCGCCCACCACGATCCAGAACACATAGCCTCCGATGTGGGAATAGTCCTTATCCTGCAAACTCAGGCAGAGGGTATACAGCCCACCAAAGGAGCAGAACACGCAGAAGGCAAGCCCCGCGTTCCGCAGCCATTTGAGGACACGGGGGATCTCGCCGCGGGCTTTTTCCGAAAGATAAGGGTTCATAAACATACTCCTTTCAGAACGAACCGCCTCCGCCGCCGTGGGTGGTGCCGCTGGAGGAGGTGTGGGTGGAGCTGCCACCGGAATCGTCGGAGCTGGACTCCTTCGGCCGCTCGGTGCGGTGCACATCACGGTACAGGAACAGATCCCGCTGGTTGGTCAGCTTCATGCTGCCCTCCCGCACATAGCTGGCGGCATTCTCCTGGAACGCCACGCTGCGCAGCTGGCTTTTCATTACGCTGACGACGACCCATGCCAGCACAAGGCCGATGCCCAGCGCCAGCACCAGGTACATGGGGGAAAGCGGCTCCCGGGGCAGGTTATTCACGTCATAGGGGTGGCCCGCCCGGGCAGCGTCGATGTAAGTATCCGACCATTGGATAAAGGTGCGGAAGGCACCGGCGTAGTCTCCATCGGCCATGAAGGGGGTCATCTGCTCGCCAAGGTACTGGATGCCGGCATCCGTAAAGGCGGTGATGCCGTAACCGCAGGTGGAGATGTGCCATTTGCGGTCGCCTACGCTCACCAGCAGCAGCACGCCGTCCATATCGGGGCCGTAGCCGTACTGGCAGTAGTCATACAGATCATCGGCAAACTGCTCCATGCTGTCGGCACCAACGCTTTCCATCGACTCGATGGTGGCAATGGTCACATCGAAGCTCTGGCGCAGGCTCAGCTCTTCCAGTGCGTCCTCCAGCTCGTTGTCCTCGTCCTCGGTCAGCACCTCAGCGTCGTCGAATATGCGGTAGTACAGGTCGGCAAAGCCGCCCTCTACCGCAAAGGCCGGAACAGCCAGCGCCGCCGCAAGAATCAGTGCTGCCAGCGCCGCAAAGAGGGAGTGCAGTCGGTTGGAAGTCTTTTTCATCGTTCGTCCCTCCTTTACAGGATCCGTGCCAGCCACAGCAGCCACATCACGCCGTAGGACGCGGCGGAAAGGGCAGCCGTAAGGCCCAGCATCCACTTGCGGGCAGCGCCCTTGTCCACGGGCAGGTCACCCACGAATTTGCCGGTCTGACCGTTCATGGCAAACAGGTAGTTTTCACCCCGCCAGCTGGTGCTCAGCAGCCAGACCGGGAACAGGGCGTACTTTGCCTTGCCGCCGTGCAGCTGGATGCTGCTGTTTTCCACCTTGACCGAATCGTAGCCGGTAACGGTCTGCCGGAATGTCTCCTCAGTGGAGCGGCGGATGCGCTTGTTGGCCCGCTCGATGCTGTCCTCGGCGTTCACATCGTATTTGTCCGCCACATAGCCGGCCAGATAGGCGGTCTGGAAGGGGATGGCATCCTGCATGGCAAAAGGCTCGATGGACTCCATCAGGTCGTCCTCGATCTTGGACGAGCCGTCCACCGGCACTGCGTCAAAACCCAGGGTGCCGTCCCGCCGGACGGAGTAGTAGTTGGTCTCGGTATAGTCGTATTCGCTGTCCGACCAGCAGCGGGTGCGGGTGGCGGTAAAGCGCAGCTGGGCGTCGGCGTCGCTGTCAAAGAGCCAGAAGGGCACATACACGCCCTTGATCTCATCGATGTGGTTCTGGCTGCGGAACACCCGGGGCAGCAGGGTCTTGCCCTTGAGGTGCTCCTGCAGCTTTTCCTTTGCGGCCTTTTTGTCCAGTTTGAAGGGGATGATGAGGTCGGGCCGCAGGGCCCCGGCAAACTGTCCGGTGAGGACGACGGGGTTGCCGCAGAAGGGGCAGGCCGAAGCGGCCATGGTGTCGTCGCCCACGATCTCGCCGCCGCAGCTCTTGCAGACGTAAGTATGCAGACCGGCGGTCTCTCCTTCTGCCCAGCTGCCGCCGGGGGTGGCCCACTCCATCTCGCTGGGCTTTTCGTCCTTCAGCTCCTCATCATAGCCCTTGAGGGTATCCACGTCGAACTCGGTGTCGCAGTAGGGGCATTTCATCTTCTGGGTGGCGCTGTCAAACTGGATGGCGCCATCGCAGCAGGGGCACTTATATTCCAGCATTCCTGCCATAGCGTTTCCTCCTGTTGTTCCAAAGGGGGCCGGGGGCTCTTCCCCGGCCCCGCTGTTTTTATGTTGGTCTCCCCGCCGAAGCGGTCGGCTCAGAAGTCCGTGGTGATGCGGAACACCACCGGTTCGTCCGGCTCGCTGGCTTTGCCGTGGTGGCCCACTGCAAGGAAAGCGTTTTCTTCCAGCGGCAGGAAAACATCAAAGGTGCAGAAGTCGCCGCACAGCTGGCACAGGGTCTCGCGCTCACCCACGGGAAGGGACTTTTCCAAAAAAGTGCCGTCCGGCGCGTACAGCTCCCACATATAGCCCGTGTCCAGCAGATAGCCGTTGGGGCGCTTCATCATCACGGCGTTAAAGCTGCCCACCGGCTGCGAGCTGCGGGCCAGCTCATTGCCGTCCAGATCAAAGGCAGCAAAGTAATCATCGCCGCTGGATTCCAGCTCGCCCACCGTCAGCAGCTCGTCCCCGCTGAGGTTCAGGGAGGACATGCTGTAGAAGGGGCCGATCTCGTTATCGCCCTCCAGCGTCAGCTCGGTGTACTCGCCGTCCTGCACCAGCACCGGCGCGGAGTTGGTCCAGTAGATCACGGTCAGATCCCGGTCCTTGGAGGAATAGCAGCTGCCCCAGTAGTCCAGTGCGTCGCTGGGCTCCTCCGGGTCGCTGCTGTTCAGATCGTAGCAGTAGACATCAAAGGTTTCCATGGCATACAGGATGCCATTGCGGTCGATGCTGAGGGCGTCGCTGCCGTCAATGTTGTACTCTTCCACCGGGGTCAGCCGGTCGTCCTTGATGGCATACTCGAAGATCTTGGCAGACTGCTCTTCATCGTCCTCGTTGTAGAAGCTGAAGAAGTAATTGCCCCGGTAGCTGTCCGCTTGGATCAAATGATAGGCACCGCATACCTCGCGGCGGACGTCAAAGGGGATGTACTGTGCCTTGAAGGTGTAGTCGCCGATGGTCAGTTCCCCGGTCTGGAACTGGGTCACAGGGGGCCCTGCAGGGACGGCTTTGTCCTCTGCTGCTTCCGGCGGTGCCGAAGCGGACGGGGCACTGCTGCTGGAAGCTGGTGCGCTGGAAACGCTGGATGCGCTGGCAGCACCGGAGCCGCCGCAGGCGGTTAGTCCGAGGGCGGCGGTGGTAAGGCCCATGGCCTTGAGGAAATCTCTGCGCTGGATCTTTTTCATATCCGTTCCTCCTTTTGGGGTCACTGCACCTTTGCAAAAGCTTCGTCAGCACGGCGGCTGTACAATGCCATGCCGCCGGTCTGGGCATCGTTTGCCAGATTGATGTTCTCCACAAAGCGGGCCTTTTCCTGCTCAGAGAGCTGCCCGCCCTTCATGGCGGCGGATGCCACGGCACCCATGGCACTGATCATGCCCACCTGGCCCTTCAGCTCCCGTTCCTCGGCCTTGGACATCTGGCGGCCAAACAGGCTGGTCTCATTATCGTGGACCCCGAAGATGTGGTCCAGATGCTGCCGTGCGATGTGGGCATAGCCGATCTCCCGCCGGTCCCGCTTGCTGAAGCAGATGACCAGCTCCTGCTTGATGTAGGGGTGGGGATGCATGCCCCGCTGGGTCTGGGCCTCGGTGATGCTGCGGGGCTGCACCAGCTTCAGCTTCAGGCCGCCGCCATTGAGGGTGGGTTCCTGGCCCGGCTCCTTGGCGGGGGTCTCGTCCAGATACTCCTCATAGCTGGCAATCTGGTCGTAGCGGATCAGCTCCGGCATCTTGCCCCGTCCGCCGGTGCGATCGTCGATGTACAGCATTCCCAGCTCATCGCAGAACACCAGCCCCATTTGCGACGGGGTGGAGGGGTATGCGTTGACCCGGAACTCGGTCTTGTTGAACACCTCGTCGAACACCCGCTTCATCCGGGCCATGTACGCCATGTGCTCCTTGGCTTCGTCCAGCGTCAGCTCGCTGAGCCGGATATACTTGGAGCACTGGTCGCCGCAGTCATCGCAGAGGAACTGTCCGTCCCGGAGCTTGGAGCGGTGCAGGGTGCCGCACTCCTTACCGCAGACGGCACAGTTCTGTTTTGCGAATAAGTTAGAAAAGAATCCCATCATGATATGCTCCTTTCATTGCTCTGTATTTGTCAGGTCAGGTTCGGTCGCTGTCGTCAAAGGGGTCGCCGCACTCGGGGCAGAACTTGGGCGGGTGGGCAGGGTCTTCCGGCTCCCAGCCGCACTTGTCGCACTTATACTTGGGCGTACCGGCGGGCTTGGGCTGGCCGCACTCGGAGCAGAAGCGGCCCTTGTTCACCGCGCCGCAGCTGCAAGTCCAGCCCTCTGCTGCCGCCGGGCGGGGTTTGCCGCACTCCGGGCAGAACTTGCCGGTGGCGGTAGCACCGCAGCTGCAGGTCCAGCTGTCCGCAGCGGGCTTCGGCTCCGGCTTTTTGCTGCCGCATTCCGGGCAGAATTTGCCGGTAACGGTAGCGCCGCAGCTGCACTGCCAGCTTCCGGCAGGCGCTGCCGCAGGCTGAGGACGGCTGACTTGCTGGGGGGCATCCACGCTGTCCGGGCGGGCCTGCTGGCCCATGGCGAACAGGTTCTGGGCGCTCATGCCGCCCATGCCGCCTGCACCGGCCGCCATACCCATGCCCATAAAGCCGGTCATGGCACCGGCGGTGTTTCCGGCGGCGGTCTTCATGGCATCGATCTGACCGCCCACCAGACGGGCAGCGGCGGTGGTGGGGTCGGTGGTCATGGCGTTTTCTTCCCACTCGGTGATCTTCTTCTGCTGCTCCTCCGGGATGGACAGGGAGTTGATGTTGAAGGAGAACACTTCAATGCCGCGCTTTTTGCGCCAGACGCTGGACAGCTGCTCGTTGAGCGCCTCGGAGATCTCCAGCGTGTGAGCGGGAATCTCGTAATACTGCACCTTGTTTGCCGAAAGGGTGGCAAGGGCAGGCTGCAGGGCGTTCATCAGCTCGCTCTTCAGCCGGGGTGCGATCTCGGATGCGTCATACTGGGTGGAGACGTTGCTGCACACGTTGGTGTAGAACAGCAGCGGGTCGCAGATGCGGCAGGTGAAGCTGCCGTTGCACCGCAGGTTCACCGAGAGCTTGTAGCCCCGCTCCTCGCTGACCACCACCCGGAAGGGGATGGGGGTGGCAGTGCCGTACAGGATCTCGCCCAGCTCCTTGGTGTTGATGTAGTACACGCGCTGATCCTTGCCGGTGTCGCCGCCGTAAGTAAAGCGCTTGGCTACGGTCTGGAAGGTCTCTGCCAGACTGTCGCCGAAGTTGCCGGTGAACACGCTGGGCTCGGTGGATGCGTCAAAGGTGAACTCGCCCGGCTCGGCGCACACCTCCACCACGCGGCCCTGCTCCACGATGAGCATGCACTGTCCGTCTGCCACGGCGATGCCGCTGCCGTTGGTGATGATGTTGTCCTCGCCGTTGTTGGAGCTGCGGCGGGAGGTGCGCTTCTGGCCCTTGACCATCAGCACATCCTTGTCCAGAGAATCGCAGTAGAAAAATTCCTTCCACTGGTCTGCAAGGGTTCCGCCCAGTGCGCCCATACCTGCTTTGATAAGACCCATAGTAATTTCCTCCTGTTATTTGTTTGTTATAAGCGACAACGCTTTGTCATCGCATTGCGTTCGGTTTCGGTCACGGTACAAGGGTTAGATCCGGGGAGTCGTTTTTCCAGTAAACGGGACGTGTGTCCCGGTCAAACAACTGCTCTCCGGCGCGGTATTTCAGGCTGCAGCCGCTGGGGCTGCCGTCATCGTTCAGCAGAATGGCCCCGAACTCGCACGGCTTGCCGTTCTGATCGGTCAATGTAAAATACAGCTCAGTGCCGTCCTCGATGCGGCCCTGTGTTCCCTCTGCGGTGCCGGTCAGAATGCCGCTCCACCCGTCCCATTCCACGCTCATACAGCAGCTGCCGTCCGGCAGGAAGGTCATCCAGCGGATGCCCTTTGCGGCCTCGTCTCCGGCGCGGTAAGTGCCCCACAGCTTGCGGGGGATGGCGGCGAAGCCGATGTCATCCCACGCCGTGGTGCGCCGGAACACATACCACACGGTGCCGTCCTTTTTCGAGCCGGTGGAACGCATCAGCAGCGAGCCGTCCTCCATCATGGAGATAATCCAGCGGCTTCTGCCGTCCTCGCTGAGGCAAGTCAGGTTCCAGCCCTGACTCTTTTCCCCGTCCCAGCCGGTCACAGCACCGGCATTCAGCTCTCCGGTGCGGGTCTCGGCAGCGGACTGGATCTGCGGGCTGACGTATGTTTCCCGGATGAAGGAGACGGTCACCGTGCCGGTGATCTCGGCCTTTTCCAGCCGCAGGGTAAAGCTTTCGTTGCGGTCGGCGGGGGCATAGCTTTCACCCTGCGTCACCGCCGTGACTGCCATCCACTCGGTTAGCACCTGCTGCTCCCAGTTTTCCGGCAGGGCTGGAGGTTCTGCCACAGTCTGTTCGGTGCGCCGCCCGTCTGCCCCGGGCTTTTTTTGCGCCGGGCGGTCTTCCGAGGCGGAAGCAGCGGCGGAGACAGAGGCCGGGGCCGCGGCACTTGCCGGGGGTGCGGTCTCTGCCCCGCAGCCTGCCAGCAGCGCCGCCAGCAGAACTGCCGGTATCCAGCGGAACGCTTTGTGTTTCATGGTGGTTCTCCTGTGTTCTCAATAGTCGTGCCGGGGTCAATAATCCGGGCAGCGGATCAGCTGCAGCTGGGTCTTTCCCTCGGCAAAGGGGTTTTGCCCGTCGATCATGGTAAGGGACAGGGTGTTGGTGTGCAGGTCGTACTTCATCGCCGCCACAAAGGTGATGCCGGGTATCCCATCCGGGGTCTCGTTGGTAAAAATGCCCAGTACCATGCCCTCCGGTACCACGCCCAGATAGTCGGCGTAGCCCTGATAGAAAACATTGTTGTCCTGCACGCCCATCTGGACGAGGCCATTGCTTTCCACGTCCATCCAGTTAAACCGGTCGTCCGCCATCTCGTTGAAGGCACCGACGGCCTCCGAGGGGATCTCCTGCCCGTTCCACTCTTCCGTCAGGGGAGCAAGTTCCAGCACAGAGCCATCCTCCTGATGCAGGTTCACCTCGCTGCCGCTGCGTTCCAGCGCCACGCCCTGATTCGCAATATAGATGGGGTCCTGACAGACCAGAGCATTTCCGGACATAAGGCAGCGCAGCACGTCCACGTACTCCACCACGCCGTCCTTGGTCAGCAGATAGACCACCGGGTGGAAGGACGCGCCCAGTTCTCCGATGCACACATCCACATACTCATTGTAGATGCCAAGGATGGGGTAGGTGCGGTCCTGTTCCAGCCGGATGCCGTAATCCGCGTCCCATGCGGCGGTCTCCGGCGTGCGGCGGAGGGTGATGGTGCCCTGCGTTCCTTCCAGCTGCACCGAAGCGCTGCCGTAGGTATCGGTCAGCACCGTCTGCGGCTGCGGGTCAGCAGCCTGCAGCGGGATCTCCACATCCAGCTCCCGCCAGCCGCTGCCGGCGGGGGAGCTGCACCCGCCCCGGAGCACCAGCCGGTTTTGTTCCGGCAGCAGCAGGCACAGGTCATCCAGCTGGTTGTTTTCCAGCGTGTTCATCCGCATGCTTGCCAGATTGCCGCCGCTGAGCAGACCCTCGTAGTAGCCGCCCTGCGCCATGTGCCGGTCAAAGGTCTGCATGGCCCCGCGCAGCATCTGCTGCTGCACGGCGTCCGGGTCCAGCCCCATGCGCTGCAGCATTTCCGTCACGGAGACCTGCTTTTCGGTGGCAAAATCGAAGCACCAGCCCCGGGAATACCCCGGGTCTAAGCCGCCGTCGTAGCAGAAAACCACAAGGCTTACGCAGTCGCCGTACCAGTAGGCGTCCCAATTGATATAAGTATCCGGGTTCCCCTCGTCCTGCTGGGGCTCGATCTCCGGGCTGTCCTCGTACTCTCGGAATTCTGCCGCATACATGGCGGCAAGCTCATAGTTGATATAAGCGGCGTCCGGGCTGTAGCACACAAGCTGCGGCACATGGATGTTCAGCCTATAGGTGATGTCGTACTCGTTCCGGATGGTCTTTTCCAGCGTGAATTGCTCCGTGATACGTTCCTTTTGAACGGCAAGCGCCGGGGCATTCTGGCTGCTGCCGGTGCTCTGGCTGGCGGCAGCGGAGCCGGAGCTGCTTTTTGTGCCGCCGCAGCCGGCCAGCACCAGCGCGGCCGCCAGCACCGCAGCGGCAAGGCGTTTGTATTTCATGGTCCTTCTCCTGTGTTCTCAGCCGTAGCTGCGGGTCAATTGCAGCTGGGTCTCGCCCTCGGCAAAGGGGTTTTGCCCGGCGATCATGGTCATGGTCAGGTTCTCGTTGTACAGGTCGTTCTTGAACGCCGCCACAAATCCGAGCTCCTTATCGGCAGCGATGCCCAGCACCACGCCCTCGGGCACCACGCCCAGATACGCGGCATCGCCCCGATAGATGCGGCTGTTGTCCTGCACGCCCAGCTGGGCGCTGCCGTCGCTGCCCAGATCCATCCAGTTCCAGCCGGTTTCAGAGGTGTAGTTGTAGGAGCCGGTGACGGAATAGGGGATCTCCTGCGCGCTCCACTCTGCCGACAGGGGAGCCAGTTCCAGCACAGAGCCATCCGCCCGGCGCAGGTTCACCTCGCTGCCGCTGCGTTCCAGCGCAGTGCCGTTGTTGGCAAAGTAGATGGGGTCCTGGCAGATCATGGCGTTGCCGAACATGAGGCAGCGCAGCACGTCCACATACTCCACCACGCCGTCTTTGGTCAGCAGATAGACCACCGGGCGGAAGAATCCGTCCTCCTGCTCCCCGATGCACACGTCCACATACTCGTTATAAGCGCCAAGGATGGGGTAGCTGTGCTCCTGTTCTACCCGGATGCCAATGTCTCCCCATTGGTCGGTCTTTGGCGTGGGGCTCAGGGTGATGGTGGCCTGCGTTCCCTCCAGCTGCACCTGCACCCCGTCGTAGGCATCGGTCAGCACCGGGGTGTCAGCGGGGGGCAGCGAGAGCTCCATATCCAGCTGCTGCCAGCCTTCTTCGCAGCTGTACTTTCCCCGGAGCACCAGTTGATCCTGCTCCGGCAAAAGCAGGCACAGGTTTTCCAGCTCATTGTATTCCAGCGTATCCATCCGCATTTGCGAAAGCTCTCCGCCGAGACGCAGGCCCTCGTAATACGCGCCCTGCGCCATCTCCCGGTCAAAGGCCTGCATGGCCTGCCGCTGCACCTGCGCCTGCACTTCGTCCGGGTCCAGCCCCATCCGCTGCAGCATCTCGGCCACGGTGAGCTGCCGGCCGCTGGCAAAATCGAAGCACCAGCCGCTGTAACGCCACGGGGCAGTGCCGCCGTAGCGGCTGCGCACCACCAGACTGACGCAGTCGCCGTACCACCAGTCATCCCAGCCCACACCGATCAGCGGGGCATCGCCGTCCGGCTGCCCGGCCTCCTCGTAGGCCTCATATTCCCGGAAATCCGCCGCATAGATGGCGGCAAGCTCCTTGTTCAGGCTTACGGCATCCGGGCTGTCGCATTCCAGCTGCGGCACATGGACGGAAATGTACTGCACCGCTTCCTCTCCCCACACGCCCGAAACGTTCTTTTCCAGCGTGTACTGGTCGGTGATGCGGTCTTTTTGAGCGGCAAGCGTTTGGGTATTCTGGCTGCTTTCGGCGTTCTGGACACTGCCGGTGCTCTGGCCGACAGCAGCAGCACTGGGGCTGCTCTGGGTGCCGCCGCAGCCGGTCAGCAGCGCGGCAGCCAAAGCAAGGCTTACAAGGTGTTGGTATTTCATGGCGGGCTCCTTTTCTATGGTGTGGTTCAGCCGTCTCCTATGCCTTGCCACTTGTCGATGATGTAGGCGGCCCAATAGGTCTTGTCGTTGATATCTACCACAGTGATGCCTACCTTATTCACCACCGGGTCGTCCTCATGAAGCCCCGGCACACCGCCGTAGTCCTTGATCAGTTCATCCACCAACTGCTGGAACTGGGCCTCTGTGGCGGGGTAGAGACGGTCCATGCTGTAAAGGTGCTTTCCTTCGTAGTCGAAATCCACGCCTACCCGGTACTGATTGAGCATATGGAAGATGGCCGTGGAGCCGGCACTGTAACCGGCTTCGTTCAGACCTTCCCACATCTTTGCGGAATAGTCGCCCTCCATCCGCAGCCTGAGCCCTTCGTCCGACGGGAACTCCGGGCTGCCGTTATCCACAAACATCTGCACATCTGCCTGAATGGCGTGTTCCAGACCCTTGCTGTACTCGAACTTGATGTTCTCCACCTTTCGCCGGGCCAGCTCTGCGTTGAAAATGGTCAAAATCTTTTGCCCGTCCCGAATCACAGGGATCGGCGGCGAGGGAGGCGTTTCTGTGGCAGAGCCGGAACTTGTAGAGCCGGAGGAGCAGCTATCGTCGCAGCCTGCCAGCGCCAGCATCACCGCCGATGCGCCGGAGAGCTTGAGGAAGGTCCGTCGGTCATATCGTTTCATGGGGGTGCTCCTTTCTATAAAGCCCCGGACACAGGGGGAGTGTGCCCGGGGCAAACAGGGGGTTAAATGGGAATGGTTGTGGTTAAGGGGTTACTTTTTGCCGTTGGCGGCTACTGCGACCCAGTATTTCACACCGCCATACTCGAACAGCTGAATCGCAATCAGACTGGCCGATTTTAGATTGGTCTGATCAGCTTCGTCCAGCATCGACAAGTTATTTACCAGCAGGTCTACGTTTTCCGTGTAAACACATACCGGCATCATACTACCTGAGGAATTCATAGACATGCCAATCGGTCTGCCCGATACATTATAGCCGGCTGCTGCCTTACCAAGCGCTTCCGCGGCTTTCTCGTCAAATGCCATTTCGCCCTTTGCAATCTTCACCACAAGTTCAGCTGCGGGCTTCAGACCGTTCTCCAGTATGAGCGGTTCCTTCACCCCGGCTGCTGCGCGGTATTTGTTGATGGCTTCCAGCACTTTGGCTTCTTCGCCGGTAGTGGGTACTTCGGGCGTGGAAGGGGTGCTGCCGCAGGCGGCCAGTGCCATCATTGCAACGGCTGCGCCGGAGAGGGTAAGGAATTCGCGTCTGTTCAGTTCTTTCATGGGGTGCTCCTTTCAATACAGTATATGATAGATTACGGTTCGGGACTTGCGGGAAGTCCGTGCATCCCTGCCCCGCTTCAGATCGGTGCAAAGTCTACCATTACCGCCACCGTATAGGTCTTGCCCTTAATGGTGGGGCAGTAGAGCCCGATCATCCACTGCTCGGGATGCGGACTCGCCAGTCCATGCCCGGCCAGATACCGCACAAACTCCCTGACCTCGCTCTGACTATGAGGATACAGTTTCGTTAATTGCATACCGTCATGGGTGCTGTTAGAAACTCCCCCAGTCCCCCGATAGCTTCCGTTTCCATATTTTTTCCTGATTTCCTCTATCATTTCAGACTCACGGCGTTGGTACTCGCGGAATACATCATCAGGCAAGTTCCATCTGCGGTAATCCTCTTCGTCTACTTCAGGTTCATAGGTTTCAAAGGGGCTGGCTGTAAACTTTGCGAGGTCGGCAGCCTCCTGACAGTAGACCACAGACTTGCAGATATCAAGGTTGGGATTGGGGGCTACTTGTTTGTTGACTTCATACCAGACCTCGTTGATGGCTTTGAACAGGGCCAGCTCTTTGCTCTCAGAGGCCGGAGGTGCGGGAGGTGTGGAGGGCCCGCCGCCGCAGCCTGCCAGCGAGAGCGCCACAACGGCTGCGCCGGTAAGGGTGAGGAATGCGCGTCGGTTCATCTCTTTCATGGGGTGCTCCTTTCTGTTTGTCCCCTCTGCTTTTTAAGGGGCTCTGGTTTTGGTATTCTCTGCACTTGCAGTCCGCTCCATCTTATGCTATCCTTATGAATAGAATCCGCAGATGCCTGTTGACGCGTTTTGTGCACAGCGACAGGCTTTCTGCACCGGCGCGAGACCTCCTCTGTTTGTACTGTATCATACCCGGGAAAAAATTGCCCCCTCAGAAAAGCCGTTTTTGGGGGGCAATTCCAAAAAAATTTTTGGGGTTTGGGACTTCCCCCTCAAAAAATCCCCCCAAAAAGCCCAAAATTGGGGGGATTTTGGGGTGGTTTCCCACCAAAACAGGCAGCTGCAGCCCTGCCTGTGCCGGTTTTCCCCCTCTGGCTGCAATGTGCGGAAAGGAGTCATGAAAAATGGAACGAAGGACATTTTTAAAGCTTGCGGCGCTTGTCCCCGGTCTGGCTCTTGCGGGCTGCGGCGGCAGCAAGACCCTGCTTTCTCCCAAGGACCCCACCATGCTCAGCATCTGGCATGTGTACGGCGAACAGGCGGACTCGCCCATGAACCGCCTGCTGACCGAGTTCAACGACACGGTGGGCAGAGAGAAGGGCATCCTGCTCAACGTGACCAACATGACCAACAGTGCCGCCATCGGCGGCCAGCTGCAGGACGCCAAGGCTGGCAAGCCCGGCGCGCTGGACCTGCCGGACCTGTTCTCGGCCCACCCCGCGGACGCCAGCGCTCTGGGCATCGAGAACCTTGTGGACTGGAACGACTGGTTCACCGCCGAGGACATGGCGGCCTATGTGCCCGGCTTTGTGCAGGACGGCATCATTGACGGGAAGCAGGTGGTGTTCCCGGTGTCCAAATCCACCCAGCTCATCTTTTTGAACGGCTCCCAGTACGCCCGGTTTGCGGCGGACACCGGGGCGCAGCTTTCCACCCTTGCCACATGGGACGGCTTTTTTGAAATGGCGGGTGCCTACCGGCAGTGGTCGCAGGGTAAGCCCTTCTGCGCGCTGGATTACCCCCTGCGTCTGGTGGAGCTGAACGCGCTGGAGCAGGGCAGCGGCGAGCTATACAAGGGCAGCTGGTACGATCTGACCAACGAGACCTTCCGCGCTTCGTGGATGGAGTTTGCCCGGGCACTGGTGCAGGGCGATATTCTGGTGTCGGACCTGTACTCCAACACGCAGGTGATGACCGGCGAGACGCTGGCAGGCCTTGGCAGCTCTGCGGCCATCCTTTATTACAATGATTTCGTCACCTACCCGGACAACACCACCGAGCCCACCGATCTGCTGCTGGCTCCCCTGCCCCACGCCGCAGGCACCGCCACGCCCCTGATGCCGCAGGCCGGTGTGGGCCTGTGCGCCTTCAAGACCACCGACCAGAAGGCCGAAGCCGCCGCCGTCTTCCTGCGCTGGCTCACCGAACAGCAGCGCAATCTGGAATTTGCCGCCGATACCGGCTACATGCCGGTGTCCAGCGCCGCCTTTGACGCCATTGCGGACTATCCCTTTGAGCAGCAGAGCTATCAGCGGCTGTACGACGTCTACAACGAAATGCGCATCCAGAACACCCCCCTGTCCGAACCGGGCATCGTGGGGTACCACGCCAAGGCCAAAACCTTGTACGACAGCCTGCGCCAGCGCCAGAAGGACTACCCCCAGCGCCTTGCGGACGGCGAAACGCTGGAAGCCCTTGCCGAGGAAACATGGCAGCTGCTGTGTGACAATGCCTGAGCCTGCCGCTCAGCCGGAAAGGAGGGACTTTGATGCACTTTGTTGACCGGCACCGTGAAAAGATCCGCCAAAGCCCCATGAGCAGCCGGCTGCTGTGGGCCTGCCTACTGCTGGTGGTGCTGCTGGTGTTGACCTTTGGTGCGGCGCTGTTCCTGTTTGCCAGCCTGCACAACACCAAAAAGGACATCAGCCGCAGTCTGCAGATCCAGTTTTCGGTGTTCCAGAATGATATGGAGCGCTATTTTGACCAGCTGGCGGTCATGGGTGTGAACCTGTCCGAGGACATGAGCGCAGAGGTGGACAAGGAGCTTGCCCTGCGGCAGATGTCCTTTGCCCAGCTGAACGACTCCCCCGAGGTGCTGAACGCGCTGGAAGAGAAAATGCTCGAGCCGCTGTGCCGCCGTCTGCGCCAGACCGGCTGTTCCGGCGCTTTTGTGCTGCTGGATGCCACCGTCAACACCCGCATGGAGGGAGCAGAGCATTCCCGCGCCGGGCTGTATGTGCAGAAAAGCGGTGCCGACACCCCCACCGTGCCCCTGCTGCTGTACCGGGGCAGTGCACAGGTGGGCAAGGCCCGCAGCGTGATGCCCCACCGCAAGTGGCGCATGGAGTTCCAGACCGACCAGTTCCCGGACTACGACCGCTGGATGACCCCCGGCAGCACCCCGCTGTACCAGTCTTACACGCTGACCGAGCGGTTCGAGCTGCCCGGCACTTCGGAGGAGGTGCAGTTGTTTTTGCTGCCCCTGCGGGGGCGGGACGGCACGATGTACGGGCTGTGCGGCTTTGAGATCAGCGAGAGCTACTTCAAGCAGAACTTTGCCCAGCCCACCGGCTTTGACCGCCTGATCTGCCTGCTTGCCCCGGCGGGGGACAGCCTAGCCGCCGATGCCGCCCTCAGCAGCGGCACCACCGACGGCTACTACCATGCCCCCCGGAACACGCTGGTGCTGCGCAGCATGGGCGGCGGGCTGACCCAGTTGACCGGCCCCGACAGCGCCTATGCGGGCATCTCCCAGCTGTGCCGCCTGAGCGAGAGCCAGTCCTACCGGCTGGCGGTGTGCATCCCCATGGCAGACTACCGGAGACTGGTCTTTTCCGGCAATCTGCAGATGCTGCTCATCGGCCTGTTCATCGCCTTTTTCGTGGTGTTCTGCTGCATGAACTTCCACCGGCGCATCCTCTCGCCGGCGTTCCGGCAGTTCGAGGAAGACCGGCGGGAATCCCGGCGGCGGATGGACGAGCTGCAGCTGGAACGCCAGCAGATGCAGACTGAACTATCCCGGCTGGCGGACGTGTGCCGCAACGAGTCGGTGCCCGATGCCTTCCAGACCTTTGTGGCGGGCATCCCCACCCTGACCAAGACCGAACGCCGCATCTTTGACGGCTACGCCGCCGGGCTGCGCACCCGGGAGATCGTGGAGCAGCTGGACATCAAGGACAGCACCCTGCGCTTCCACAACAAGAACATCTACGAAAAACTGGGTGTCAACTCCCTCAAGCAGCTGCAGCAGTTCGTGGCGATCCTGAACTCCGGCAGCTGCAGCGCCCCGGACGAAAAGTGACCCAGCAAGCAATGTTTTCGTCTATACAAAAACACTTTTTGCGTTGCAAAATGCTTGTTGGGGAGTGCCCCAACCCCCTTTGTTCTGCATTTTTCAATGCAGGCTGCGCGTCCCGGCGGGACGCTTTTGAGGATGTCAATCGGCACATCCTACGAAAAATCCAGTTCCTTTTTGGCGTAAGGGTCAATAGAAGAATTTGATGGTTCATGGTACAATAGCAGACGTTGCGTGTTGTGCGGTTTGCACACGAACATAGTGAAAAGGAGCTGTTGAACGTGGATACGATCTATCTGCTGCCCGGTGAGGAACGCTGCGTTGATTTTCGAGATGCTAATGGTGTCCCGAAGGTACACTACACTTACTGCTCTATCCGTGGCAAACTTTTCAACTGCACCTGCTGCACAAAGGCCGAAGCTCAGCGGCTGTGTGAAGATTGGCTTGTAAAACAGGACCGCTGCTACATAAACTAAAGAACGCCGAGGGTTCCTCCCACATGGGAAGGGATTCCTCGGCGTTCTTCATTTCATGCTTTTTGATTGCCCGGTCAACAGTATCACGCGCCTTACGGCAATGCACAGATCACAGCCACTGTTTCAGCACATCGTTCAGCTTATTCAAATCAAGCGGTTTGGCGATATGCTCGTTCATGCCGGTGTTCTTTGCCAGCTGCACGTCCTCGGCAAAGGCATTTGCCGTCATGGCAATGATGGGCACTTTGCCCCGGCTGCCGGCAAGCGCACGGATCGCAGCAGTGGCTTCGTAACCATTCATGATGGGCATCTGGATGTCCATAAAAATGAGATCGTACCACTTTTCTGGCGCTTCCACCACCTTTTCGACTGCAATTTTTCCGTTTTCGGCAATGTCAATGGTCACGCCCGTCATGCCTATGATCTCGGTTGCGATCTCACGGTTCAGCGCATTATCTTCCACAAGAAGGATCCGCTTACCCGCATAGTTTTCCTTCGCAAAATCTTCCAGATAGTTCCGGGCGTTTTTCTCCTTCTTCCCGGATGTAAACTGCCGCA
>OKRZ01000635.1_pt1 | contig 27646 bp, 39 predicted proteins | sample 1601141 | NCBI WGS metagenome assembly OKRZ01 (sample SAMEA3541524, study PRJEB24748) | human gut metagenome | biome: human gut; feature: human-associated habitat; material: faeces | place: China | collected 2012
AGTTTTTCCATTACTTTTTTGTTGCATTCCTCACAAAGCTCAAAGCTTTTATGTATACATGGTATTTCAAAGCCGCTGACTATACGTTTTATCTTTTTACAGCGGGTACAACGCCTGTATCTAACCATTGGTTATGTCATCCTTTATCTCAATTAATGGGATTCCTTGACTACTGGCCTGCCTTGCCATAGCATTTAACAGCTGTTCTGCAAATGGTCAGTATCTCCTTAACGCTATTAGTTCTTCCCTTAAACGTTTATTTTCTATTAGGATTCCACCAATGTTATCTTTTAAATCATCTATAGCATCAAGTATGCCATGTGGCGTCTGCGCTTTACCGTTATCATCTCTTGTTAGTATCTCTGCAATAAGCTCTGCATTTCTTCGACAATTCAACATCAACAGTATCTTTCGCTTTTTGTCACCAGCTTTTTCAAAAACACAATGGTATTTTAAACTAGAGCCAACATAATATTTGGTCATCTACTCCACCGCCTTCGCTGATTAAAATAAGTTTCAAACAAATTTATTCTCTCATCAAACCTATTTATAAGTCGGCCAATCTCTTGTACGGATCCGGCATCAGCATCATACATCAATCGCAAATAAAATTTACTCAAAGCTAATATTGATCTTTTTTTACAAATTTGGCACTCTGCCGTAATTTGATAGTACATAGGATATTCTATGGTTCTCAACTTCAAGAAATCTATACAACTATGTTCCACTACTCCACCGCCTTAAACTTCTCGAAAATCAATATCTGGGTACTTATAAAGCAGCATCTTCTTTTTGATCATATACACCTGCGTCCGCATCCCTTTCGTATCGACGTAATATATATGCCCGTCAGCTTCTGTTACCTTGAAATCTGCCTTGTAAATAATAGGCCTTATCTTTTTACCTGCAACCTCATAAGCAGGCTGTAAAACAAATTCAGGCTGTAGTTCAATGCTTTTTACTGCACCGGTACGCTGCTGCCAAAGTAAATCTTCGTAATAGGCTGCTTCCTTTCGGCTGTCAAAGCGAATACCGTCTACCTCAGTTATTGCATTGCCATACTTCAGCACAGGTACAGCCCCGGGTAAATTCGCCGGCGCCGTTACGCTGTCCGAACGTATTTTACTTACAAGATGTGCTGGTAGTTCATTCCACGTCGTCATTTATTACTACCGCCGATAACATAATTTCTAGAGCTTTCTTCTCTCTCCGATACCGAGCCACTTTCCCGCCGAGCTGACTATTCTTCCGACGCAGATGTTTGAGTTCAGTCAGTATCTGCATAAGCACTGGTTTCAATACTGGTACATACTGATCGCCTGGTTCTTTTTCGATTAACGCCATCATAATTTTTATATTTATTGGTTTCATACATTAACGCCCCTTATAATCAATGAAATCTTCATCACTGGATAGTAGTTCATCGAAAATTCTCTGGAAAGGTTCACTTATCACTATCTCGTCACTCTCTTCCATTGAATCGTCTACCAAGCGTTTGATTACATATTCAATAAATTTTTCTTCATTTCCCTTCTTAACTTCTGCACCAAAATTTACAGGCGACAGTTTGAATAAACTCACAAGTTCTGCAATTTCAATGCTAATATTCAATCTTTTTTCATCTGCAGTTATTTCAAAAACTGTTTCTGTATTTTTTATCATAATAATCGCTCCTTATATTTAAAAGGCCGCCCCCTACGGGCTAATCACCTCCGCAGGGGTATACTTCCCTTTATGCTTGTATATAGTTAGTATGCGCGGCCGTTTTAACTAAAATAAATTTGTCGGTCTCTCGGCTTCTGCTGCTATACCTTGCATAACATATAGTGCATTAGGTAGAGCTATTCCATTGCCCCACATCTTGTACTCTGCGCTGTCCGTATGCAGCTTGCTATACCAGGCAAGCATTTGCGCTTTTGTGTAGTCTTTAACGGCTTTGTTGTTGATTTTTGCGTAAGCATTACGTACTTCAAGCCAAAATTTATATTCTTCATCCGTGAAGTTTTCTTTTTTATCGGGGTGTCCCCATGTATCGGGAAATCCTTGTAGGCGTGCACATTCTGTAGGTGTTAAGCGGCGTACTATATAATGCACAGGCACCGCCACGGGTTTTTCTTTGCCGACAACGAACATATCTGTATAGGCATCTTGTCCGGTATAGCTACCAGGGTGACTGTTTGCCATGAGCGGACCAGTCGCTTTTTGATATGGGCATGGTTCTACAATAAGCTTTCCTTCTCCGACTTGTTGCTGTTGGACCCATTTATAGTCTGTTGCACAAAGACTCCCGACAACTTTTTGATAACACACTGCCGGCCGGTCAATGGTATTAAGCGTATAGCATTTATCCTCTCGCCAGCCTTTGCCGTTACAGCCTGCCGTATCTGCTCTATCTATGCCGTTTCCTTGTAAGCAATAAACGGGCTGTTCTTCGATACATAACGCAGTGTAATCTGTGACACGGTTGTTATGGTCTCCTGTGATAGTCGGTACAGTTTCACCGTCGCCGTTGCCTCTTGTATCGTAAACAAGAGTTTTTTTATTAATAACGCAAGGCACATTTCCGTGCGCTTCGGCCCTTAAAGTAGGGCTTTTGCCGTCAGCGCGGACGCTGATTTGCTGTCCGCCCTGGTCGTCTAAAACTAACTCGCTTTCTCCCGCTCTATCATCTGTTCCAGTGCCGTTTTCAGTATTTCCGGCAATTCCTTGCCCCGGCGTTCTGCTCTGCGTAAAATACCCTCGCACGCCCTCGCGCTCAAATAATATTTTTCCGGCGCATTCGCCTCTAAAATCTGCGACAAGGTAGATTCTACGGCGACGCTGGGGTACTCCCCAATGTTGAGCGTCAAAAACTCGGTATGCAATGCTCCATCCGTCTCCACTGATACAATCTGCATATGCCCAGCCAGCTTGCGGAACCGCAGGCATAACGGCGTTCGGTTCCGTGATTTTAATAAATTCTTCAAGCACAAGCCGGAAATCTTCTCCCCGATTACTGCTAAATACTCCTGATACATTTTCCCAAACAGCGAATCTTGGATAAATTCCATTTGTTTTAACCCTCATTTCTTTTATTATTCGGATTGCCTCCATAAACAGCCCGCTTCGTGTTGTTTCTTCGTCGCCGACAGCCGTATGTTTTAAACCAGCACGTTTACCAGCTACTGACATGTCTTGACATGGGCTTCCGAAAGTTATAATGTCCACTGGTTCTATCTCTGCACCTTTGATTCTGCTTACATCACCCAAGTGCTTCATATTTGGAAAACGGCTTTTAGTAACAGCTATTGGATATGGTTCAACTTCCGATGCATAAACAGGCTCTATTCCGCACAAGCTTGCTGCTAAAGGAAATCCTCCACTGCCATCAAATAAGCTCATTAGTTTCATGTTGATCCTCGCTACTTATGCTAACGCATTCCTTGTCCTGCAATCTTTTAAAGTTATTAAATATCTCCCGTGCTTTAACAGCCCGCAGATCATCTGACCACATCAAGCAGCTCGGGCAAATATGCACCTCAAAATATCGACCTCTGTTTACGTGACTACCCGCCGTTGTATTCTTATGGCATATGTCGCAATTCATAATCTCACCTCAAAACGGTTCTGACTTATTAGTGTTCATCTTGTCAATATCTTCTGGCGTAGAGTAGTACCCTCTTGCAAGATTTTTTCTTATAACCGCTTCTTTGGCTTTGGCATAGATCACAAAAGCTTCAAAGTTATCATTCATAAGTTGATAAATCAACGTATTACAGCAAGCCTTAACGTCTATAATCTCCATCATCAACGCCAGCAGCTTATCTTCTGTCGGCACTTTTTTAAACTCTGTGTAAGCAGCTTCTACCTCAGCCAATTCTTCTTTGATTTTTGCAATCTGTTCTTCCGGTGTTGCGTCCCTGAATTTATAACATGGTGTTGTTGCTTTAATTTTCATTATTTCATCTCCTTCATTGCCGCAAAGAATGTGATTGCCGCCATATACTCATCGTAATATTGCTCGTTAGGATTATTACCTTCACGTCCGTATACACTCTCTACACGAGTTTTAAATTCTTCTAGCGTACCACCTTTGTAGTTATTCCAGCATCCGCACAGGACATTGTCGTCATCTACGCAATAAGTAGTTGTTCCTCGGCGACTGCCAATTCTAACAACTTGATAATATGTTTTGTCTAGGTATGCACCGCGGAGGTCTGCATCGCGGAGGTCTGCACCGCGGAGGTCTGCATCGCGGAGGTCTGCACCGCTGAGGTCTGCACCGCTGAGGTCTGCACCGCTGAGGTCTGCATCGCGGAGGTCTGCACCGCTGAGGTCTGCACCGCTGAGGTCTGCACCGCGGAGGTCTGCACGTTCCCCTCCTTCTTCGTTTCGCAACCATCTACCATGACTTTTTATAATCTCCTGTAATTTTTCTGCACTTATTTTCATAGTTACCGCTCCTTTAAACTTTAGCTAATTCACCTTGACGACGGGTTGACCGTTTTGGTACTACATCAGGCACTAACGGATGATATTTATAACACCGCTCACGATCAGCAACCACATAAGTAAATCCGCTTTCTTTGTCTACTCTCAAAAACGGTTGATGTCCGCTGTATGGGCAATCAACAGTGTTAATACATTCAGCGCATTTTCGTTCAACATCTGCGATAAAGCTGATATCGCTGCAATTACGCTTTATAAAGCTATCGTCGGCATCAGGAAAAATCCTCTTTGCTGCAACTCTAACTTTCTCGCTTATTGGCTGCCGTAGTTCACCAAATGTTTTGCCGGCAGCAAGATCAGCAAACAACTTTTTAACAAACTCATTTGCCGCTTTAGAATTACGCTCAATAGCCTTCTTCTCTGCACCGATTTTATTTTGTCGTAGGATTGATAAAGTATTATTAATATCTGCCCATGTTGGCCAATATTTATTATTATCAGCGATATAATCAACAGTATCGCCCCACATCTCAATGTCTGTGTATTTATAACGCTCCAGGGTTTGCCTTTCAATATTTTTTTTTGCATCTTCGCTTCCCCAGTTTGGCTTTAATCCCGCCGCCTGCCACACTTCATACGCTACCGTTATCTCTCTAAGTTCCAACATACGGCATATCCCTCACTTCCTCCCAGTCCAGCCCCATAAAACAAGCCAGTCTGTATTTTCTTTTCTCTGGAGGTATCGCTGCCCAGCGCTCCTTATTTTTTGCAATCCATTCGTCTTTCTCCTGTGCTTCCCTGTCAGCAGCTTGCACTGCTTCAGACAATTTGATTTCATCCGTCCAACGTTCATCCTGCAAAAACGTATCCGGGTCAGGAATGTAACGTCCGTTCTTTTCCTGCCACTGGTCGGTCTTTTTGTATCGTTCAACGGCAGCACCAATCAAGGCGTACTGCTCTTGTGAGTGTACACGCATATTCAGCCACGCTATTTTGGCAACGTGCTTTTTCCGCTTTGTCGGGTAAATTTCCCAAAATTGTTCAAAGCCTTTATCTTTTTCGTTTACCGTTATTAGCTTTTCGGTTTGCTTCGCGCCCGCGCTTTTATCTGTGTTTATATCTGTGTTTATATCTGTATTAGTATTAGTATTATTAATATATATATTATTAGAGTGGTGAATTTTCCCCGATGGAGCGGCGCAGTCACCTTGTCCATTAGGGAATTTTCCCCGGTGCATTTGGGAAATGCCAAGCAGTTCATATGCTTTTTCCGTTAGCGTATACCACAAAGTGCGATCATAACTGCTTTCGTTGTAGTTTCCGGTTTCAATAAGCCCATTCTTTTTTAGATTATCCAAGGCATATCTAATTTTGTTTTCTGTCATGTATGGGAATAATTCCGCAAATGCTTTCTTGCTGTTGTAAGTCCAATATTTCCCATCATAAAAATGCTTTTCGTTTGCAGTATTTTTTTGAACCCAAAAATAAATGTTTTTCAATATTATTGCTTCTTCTATGCCGTATTCTTTGGCGATTTTTATATCAAAGCTATGTTCCATTTTTCTGCTCCTCTAATCCAAATAATTTCTGCCGATAATCTTCATAAATTCTTCTCTGCTGTGAGTTTCTTCAAACTTGCGTTGACATTCTCTTTTCAGCAGTAAATCTGTTTGCCTATCCTGATGCGGACCGTTCTTCCCCTTATGATATTCAGGGGTAAGCCAAACTTTAAAGCCGTATCTTTCACTGATTTTTCGTAACGGACCAAAGAAACAATGATGCTCCTCAAGTGGCACATTTTGCACTCCAGATAGGTAACAATATTTTTCTTTCTGTATGATACTCTTAGCCATCTTTAACGCCCCACTCCCTGATCAGCTCATCTAATTCTTCCTGCGGCCTTGTTTCTACACCAATATCTTTTGCCATAGATACCAAACAATCTATAAAACGGCTCATCTCTTTCGTGTCATAAGCACTGCTACCGTAATATACCCTTACATTGCTATAGCCTTTAATGTTCTGACATTCACCAAGCAATTCAGCTATCCAGCCAACACCATTACTTTGCCAAATTTCAATAGTTCTGTTTACAGCGTCAGTTGGCACTGGCCATATTCTGCCGTAACCACATTCCCTGATTGCCTTCCTGTAAACATCTTCCTTGCTGTGAAAGCTCTCTTCTGACAGCTTTTCTGCTATCTTTTGGCATAATACCCAAGCGTATTTATTAGCGTCGTTAGAACGCCCTTTACGCCATTGCTTGACTTCTACAACATACTGCTTTTCAGGATCGATTTTATTGATTTCTTCTTCCTCTGTTAAAGGGACAGGTACTACTAAATTTATGTATCCCATACCTTTTAATGTCTGCAATCCTTTAACCGTGAACTTCATTTTGCTATTGCCTTCTGACATTTCATACAGAGCGGCCTACCAAATTTCTGCACGCTATAATCATGTACTTTTTGGCTAATTTCAACCGTGCATTCCTGACACATCAAAAATTGTGGTCCAGTATTTTCGTCAGGAAACGCAGGCTTAGTTTGGTTTATAGGTGTAGGCTGTTCTGCTTTATTTGATGTTTTAGTGGTTGATGGTTCAATAGATTGCCGTTCTTCTCGAACGCTATATTTACCATCGCAAAACCCCCTGTACACATCTGCTGCAACGCCAATGTTTTTCATAGCGTTACCAAGCGCGTCAGTAAGACACATCTTAAAGGCTTCATCATTTGCTGTAAGTCCAGTTTTGTATTTTTGAACAATGAAGTCGCCTCCACAACCAATGATAGGCTCGCTCCAACTATCACCGTTTTTGATAAACAAAGCTACCGTCATATACAGTAATATTTGCTTATCCTCTAATGGATATATAGTCTTATCTAAAATTTCAAATTTCCACCCAATACCACACAAACCAAACTGAGCAGTAATAGCTTCAATCTTCCATTGTGGGTTTATATCACTTTTTCCCCTTAGATTACCTGCTTGGATTGTTTTCAAAGCATCTGTAGGCGGGGTTGCTAAGTTTGTATATATATCAATCATGTCCTCCACCTCACTTTATCTGCACATTCTGATGCTCTACTACCTGTGCCCCATCAATCTTACTGCCAGCTTTGATCGCAGCCTTGATAGCCGCTTTGTCAGGTGATGTTGATGTAACAACTCTCAAAAATTCTGTCGGCAGCTTCTCCTTATCGGTAATTTCCACTGTCTCACTTTTTTTGTAGCTGACTGCGCCTTTGGGAGTCTCAAATTTTTCACCCTTTAAAGCGTAGGCTACATAACCTTTTAACCACTCCGCCTTATTTTTTAAGGTGGCTTTTCTTTCCGTCAGCCTTTTAATTTCTTCCTCAATGGCTGCTGTTTCTGCCATTTTGTTTTTGTAAACCACAAGGCAGCCTTCAATCTTTTCTACTCTATCCATCTTCAACTGATCTATATCCTCGGCAGTCAATATTTCACCTGTTTCAGTATCTACCATTCTTTCAGTATCAAGTTCTAGCAACCGCTCTAATTGTTGATTAATTTCATAAAGTTTCATATTTACACACCCCAATCTTCAATTTTATTTTCAATCGTATTTGCACTGTTTTTAATCCATTTCAGCAAAACATTTACTTTAGCTTCGCTTCCGTCCAAATCATCTGTGTTATTCAGATTTTCCTGCATTGCATCTAATTCATATCTAATCGAATATACTAAATCGTCAAATTTATCCATACTTGCAATCCTCCAATTCTTTTGCTAAAATGAAGGTGGACGCTAAACTTCGTAAAATTTACATGTCCACCCTGAGCTACCAACGGTGCAACGTTGATAGCTCTTTTTCTTTTGCTTTCTCATAATCACTCCTCCTAAACTAAATCAGATACTTCACAGTCCATTGCTGCTGCAATTTTCCTGAGCGTAGATAATGTCACGTCTTTACCGTTTTCAATATCAATTAGATTTTTATACCAAACACCACTGACTTTAGCTACTTGATATCTGGACAAACCTTTTTGTTCACGAATTTGTTTAATTTTGTTCATCTTGAATACTCTCCTTACTGTGGTACAATTACTATATATGGAGGTGATATTATGAAAATGATTGCTGTAGATTCATCAAACGTTGAATGTATTGGTTATGAGAATGGAGTAATTGAGGTTCATTTTCACAACGGATATGCTTATCGCTATCCAAACTGTACCGAAGATTTGTTCAACAAGTTTCTTGCTTCCCCATCTAAAGGGCAGTTTGTCCACAATGTTTTAAAAGGACGCGGTGAAACTCGCATTCGTTAATCCCAATCATCATCAAAAGGAACTTGAATATCTGTGCTCAAAATCTCAACACTTGCGCCTGTGACTATTGCCGTAGTCATGGGCGTATGGTGTTTTCTAATGTATTCTACTAATGGTCTTGCAGCTTCTTCTAATGTTTTAGCTTCTTGCTTGATATTTTCGTTCATGTTTTTTCTCCTATCTTCGCTCATCTCAATACCCCTACTGTCACTACAGCAGCCATAATAGCAATGTATGTTCCGACAAATATTGCAGTAGTTGCTACGGTAAAATCTCTAATCATAAGCCTGCCACCTGCCCCATAGCGTAACCAATATTGTAGATCATTCGTACTACTACTAGAGTTGCTACTACAGTCAGCAACCACATCGCCGGATACCTTGCAATACTATCAAGTAAGCCTGCTGTTAAATCAACCGCTGCTAAGTATGCTAAGTGAATGTCTTTATAAATATTTTTCATTTTGCGACCTCTCTTTCTGATCCAATCAGTGCCAATAATGACTGTGCTGCTTCTCTACATTCTTTTATCATTCGGCTACCAAGTTCGGTTTTACTTAGTGTTTTCTCTACCATCTCAGGCAGAAGCTTTGACACGTCAGATACTTCTTTATGTACCCTTAATATCTTTATGCCCTCTGCATCATTAATCGGAACTAAACCGAAAATATCGCAAAATACAGGGTTTCGTTGCAGGTGTTGTACTCTAAGCCATGGAGTCCGATACATTTCAGTCATTTTTAACACAAGCCAATCAGGAACAACCCTGCCATCTAGTTCGTATTCTGCAAGACTACGTTCCGATACTATCAATAACATAGCCGCTTTAGGCCTTGTCATACCTGCAAAAAGTCGGGCATTTAAATAAGGGTTCATGCTGTTTTTTTGCATGTTGTAACTCTCCTTTCGTGATATTATTTCAAGTAGTCAAACAACCTGTTTAGCAAGTAGTTGAGCGGCTCGTTCTGCTTTGCGCTTTTCGATACCTTTGCGTAACTCCTCTGCCCAGTTATCGTCAGATATTTGATCTTTCTTCCGATATTGTTTCATAGAAGCAGGCCTGCGTTTTGCCTGATTGATTGCTTCCGCCTTCTTCCTGGCGTTTTCTTCATCCTGACGTCTAAAAAAATCTAAAAGTGTGTCCTCAAAGACATACACTAGCGACCCTTTCTTACCACCGCCAGAATGAGGAAACTCACCTTTTGCCGCCCGGTCTTGCATACCTCGGTACGAAAAGCCATGCTTTTCACAAAAGGCTTTTAGTGTCATTCGCATTTTTATATCTCCTTATCTGCTTTTCCAACATCTGAAACTGCTAATAAATTTCCTTCAAAATCCCAATACTGCGTTACTATCCTACAAGGGTCTGTTATATCTAAACCACTTCCAACAAGCCCCTTGGTTTCAATAACTTGTATTACTCGTGCCTGATCCGTTCCTCTCGGTCTAGCTGCATATGAATTAAACATGCTTACGCTCCTTTCTGATCTTTATTCAAGAAATATTCAATGGGTACATTGAAATAGGCAGCTATTTTCGCAAGCTTATCAACCTTAGGATTGCTTCTGCCATTCTTCCAATCAGTAAAAGTAGACGGCACAATCCCTGTTTCTTTTGAAACCCTATACGCTGTTATATTATTTTTAACTAATAGTTCTTCGAACTTCTCATACATATAGAACACCCCCTTTCAATATTTCAGAATTATTGTTGAAATTATTTCGGAAATTCGTTATAATAAAATTAATTACGAATGTGTGTTTTGATTTTATTTAGTTTATGTGCTTCTATTTCTATTTTCCGTATTTTATTTGTTGGATATATCTGATTTCCGTATTTTTATGTTAACACTGATTTTCGTAATTGTCAATTATTATTTTCTGATTTCAGAATTTTTTTTACAGGAGACTTTTATTATGGCAAATTATGAAAAATTCGCTCAATTACTCTCTGAACGCAATATTAAATCTGTGGATGTTGCCCGAGCTACTGGAATATACACGTCTACTTTTTCAGACTGGAAAACTGGTAGAAGTAATCCTAAAATGGATAAATTACAAAAAATTGCAACCTATTTCAATGTCCCGGTCGAATATTTTTCTGACCAACAAACACTCTCAAATACTAAAAGCAAAAAAAAGATACCCAAAGACTTAAAAACAATACTTGATAATGAAGAAATTACTCTTAATGGACGTTTAATGTCACCAGGAGATAAAGAAAAAATGTTTCGTATAATAGAGGCAGCTTATTGGGACGCCAAAGAAATGAATAAGAAAAAGAAGGACTGATGGCGATATGGCCTACAATATTCCATTACGTGTTCGTAATCTTATTAATAAAGTTGGATCGACTGATCCGTATGATATCGCCGACTATTTAGGCATAAAAATAAAAACCGTCGACACACCATCATATGTCAACGGTTTTTGGCAACAAATATTAACCCATAAATTCATTTTCATAAATCAAAATCTTTGTGAATGGCAGCGAAAAGCAGTCATCGGGCATGAACTAGGCCACATTATTTTACACCCAGAATATAGTTACTTTTGCATGAACAGGCGAACTTATTATTGCTCACAGCGTCACGAAAATGAAGCTGATTATTTTAGCATTGAACTTTGTAGTTATTCGATGGATATTGAAGAAAATTTTATTGAATTATTTTTAAAAGACGGCTGGAAATAATATCATATTTGTTAAGCAATATCATTCAAATAAAAAACTTAGGGGATGATTTAATGGGATTTTTTTCTGCAAGCGAATCAGAAGTACAAGAATATATTGAAAGGCTTGTAGGATTAGCTGAAGTAGGAAAAATAAATTCTAATGATTTAGATCAATTAACAAGATTTGCAACAAGCGCATCATTTTCAAATAAACAGTTACAAGAAGCGCAAGTTGTGGTCTGTGCCAGATTTTACAAGCAAGTTATGTCTGATGATATTTTAGATAATGCCGAGCTTGCAAATTTCAAATTGTTAGTCGATTACTGTGCATATCTGCCAAAAGAAGTAAGAACAAAATTAATTTCAGCTATTGGAAACTTAAATTCCATATATAAAATAAGAACAAGCGGAGAATTACCTATTCTACCCGATAACGCTGTAAATATTATGTTAAAAGCTAACGAAGTTATTCATTTCGTTTCAGATGCATCCATGCGCAAAAAACGAAAAGTTACAAAAACCGTAAATTATAGAGGAATAACAACTAGTATAAAAATTTGTAAAGGCGTTAGATACCGATTGGGATCTATTTCACCTACACGAGAAACTAATGAATTTTGGGAAAATGAAGATTATGGAAAATTCTTCATTACAAATCAACGTATAGGGTTTCTCGGTATAACAAAAAATTTTACAATTTCTATATCTAAGATATTATCTTTATCTTATGGTGAAGGCGGATTAAATATATTTAAAGAAGGACGACAAAACCCTTTTATTTTACATTTTCCGCCTTATGATCTTCCACTATATATAATTTCATCTTTAATTAATGGAATTGAACAAATTTCCCCTGAACAAATTCAGCCGCTACAAGCCAATTTTAGTCACACTAATGACTTAGAAAATAATGAACCGAAACAATCTTTACCTAATCTTCAAACAAAGGATCAACCACCTATAAATAGAGAAAACAGTGGATGTTCCGGGTGTCTCAAAAAAATACTATATGGGATATTTATATTTGCGTTTTTGATAGGTCTTGCAAACAGTTGCGGGAAGTCGCCTTCAAATTCTGACCAAACTAAAACCCCTGCTCCACAATCTATTAAAATACCAAATCTAACAGATCAACAATCAGCTAATGTAGCTTCTGTGTTAGCACAATGTGGCTTTGAAAATTATAAATTATCAGAGGATAAATCTTTAGATAACGCTACAGGAGCAGCTGAAAAAGGGTACAAAATTGAATATGGCGAACTAAATTACTATAATTTATTACTTGCGCCAAATGGATCGGTTTATAAAATCACAAAATATGAATTTGATGTTTTTGCGAATGGTAAAGTCCAACATAACGCAAATGAATTTTATTTGAGTAGAAGTGATAAAGAAGCATTAATGAAGATAGCAGAAACAGCAATAAAGAAAGAATTAGACAAAATGCAAGTGCCACATACAGACAAAATTGAGTATTGGGGCGTTTACGATTGGAGTTTTACTAAAAAGCCAGATAAAACTAAAATTAGTTCTTATTTTGTAATGACAAACAATACAGGCGGAAAAAGACGAACTGATTTTTCTATGTATATTGATAACAAAACTAAAAATGTTTCTGAATTAACATTTGATAAAAGCCGGTCCGATAAAATCCCGGAGAAAAAAGAATCTTTATTACACAAAATATTAAACTGACGAGGTACTTGAAATGAGGAAAATATTATTACTCACGCTTGCTTTATGTTTAGCTTTCTCCTCGCTCGCCTCTGCAGCTAGTTGGAAATGGCTAACGTCAACAGATGATGTTACAGTATCAATCAATACAGATAATATTACACGTGTAAACGGAATATACACAGTATGGGTGCAGATAAAATATGCTGATTATGCCCAAAAAAACTATAAAGGCGAAAAAATAGCTGTAACTTTAGAAAAAATGAATTTTAAACGAACCGAAATGGGCGATGAAGGCAGATCTCTTGAAATTATTGACTATAGTTCCAAAGGTAATTTTTTACGTAACACGAAAGGTTCTGCAGCCTGGGAAAGTGTTATACCTAGTTCAATAGGCGAACAAATCTTCCAAGAAGTATTAAAATTACGTTCCGATGCAGATAAGGAAGATGATATTCAAATCCAAAAAGAAAAAGATGCAGAGCAGACTCAAGCAGAAAAAGAAAAACGCAGCAAACAAAACAAAGAAAATACTAAAGTTGCAACTGACGTAGCATGTGCTGTTTTAGGTGGTTTATTCTAAAAAACAAAAAGCCGCTCCTAATGGAGCGGCAATATTTAAACCCTCTTGCCAAACATACGTTTTAAAGGAGTTGATATTTTATGTCACGTGTTCGAGCCAAAGGCGAAGGCTCAGTATATTTTGAAAAACAACGTCAAAAATGGCGTGTAAGAATAGTAACGCCGGCCGGTGTTATCCAGAAGCGTTTTGATTCGCAGCAGGAAGCTATCGACTACAAAAACGAAGAAATAGCCAAAATCAAACAAAATGTCTATAATAAAGATGGCTTAGCTCCGTTTGGACAATTTGTTATTAAATATCTTGCTGATTTTAAAACATATCCTACTGTATCAGAAGGAACAGAAATATTTTATCAGCGCCGGGCCAACAAAATAGCTCCTTTGGTAAAATATCCCATAAAAAATATAACAACTGAAATTTTACAGCACTACTTTTTGAGTTTAAAAAGCAGTCAAGATGACAAGCGCAAAACATATGAATTTTTAAAAATGATATTTACGTTTGCTGTATCTCGACAAATAATTCAATTCAATCCTATGCTTGCTGTTCCCAAGCCAGAAATGGCCTATAAAAACGAAGATGATGAACCTGAACCATTTTCTCAGGAAGAAATCAAAACTATTTTAAATTACCTAAAATCAGATCACAATCAACATAAATATTATGTAATGATTTTGCTTGAAGTATCCACCGGATGCCGTATCGGTGAGTTGTTAGGTATATTAAAAAAATGGTATAATTCCACCAATCAGCAGATAAAAATAAAAAAGTCTGTAAAACAAGATAAAAACAATAAAACAATTCTTGGCAATACAAAAAACAGACAATCAATACGTACCTATGATCTTAGTCGTAAGCTATGCGATATCTTGGATGAATATATAGAACGCACTGAATATGCAAGCGAATATCTTTTCAGTACTCGCACAGGTACGCCCATAAGTCGTAATAATATGCGTAGAACCTGGAAACGTATTCTGAGTGAGCTGAATATCCCCTACAGGCGCTTTCATTTTCTCAGGCATACATACATCACTGAAATGCTGGCACAAATGCCATTAGCAGATGTCAGTGCAGCTGTAGGGCACAGCAAAATTGAAACAACCTTGAAGTATGCACACAAGAAAAAAGGTAGCGGAAAAAAGCTTGCAGAAATTGCTGAAAATATGTATTACTAAAAGGTCAAAATAATTTACAAACTCCCATTCAACTCCCTTGACCCATTGAAAGGAAACTCCCGTGCAATAAAAAAAGCACTGCAAACTATTGCAGTGCCTACTTCTAACAGTGGTGGAGACAAGCGGGATCGAACCGCTGACCTCTTGAATGCCATTCAAGCGCTCTCCCAGCTGAGCTATGCCCCCAAGACAATTAAGATTATAATAGAAAACAGCCTTACTTGTCAATATAATTGTAAAATATAACTCAAAAATATTGCAGTAGGTTAAGCACCGTGCTATAATGTATGATGCAAGCAAAGACGCCTGCCTTCCTGGGTCAAATCTGCCTTCAGGAAGGCAGATTTATTTTTTCAGGAGTGTTTGACAATGCGTTCTATCGAAACTACCGCGGCCAAGCTTTCTGTTTTCAAAATGACCTGGCCGATTTTCATTGAAATTTTGCTGCAGATGATGGTCGGCAATGTAGATCAATTCATGCTCAGTCATTATTCTCAAAAATCCGTTGCTGCCGTTGGTAACGCCAATCAAATCATCAACATCGTTATTATTGCCCTCAGCGTAATAAGTATGGCCGCAACAATCCTGATTGCCCAATACCGTGGTGCCGGTAATAAGGAAAAAGTCACGGAAGTTTGTACCGTAGCTCTTTTAACAAACTTCATTTTCGGACTTATCATCAGTTCAATTCTGTTTTGTTTCGACAACTTCTTTCTTGATCTGCTGGCCGTACCTGATGACATCCGGTCTGAAGCCGGCTTATTTCTACGCTATATCGGCTTGTTTATAGTGGTCCAGGCAGTATACATCTCTTTTATTTCTTTTTTCCGCGGTTATTCACTGCTAAAAGTAACGATGATGACTTCTATCATCATGAATGTTATCAATATTATCTGTAATGTTTTCCTTATTCATGGCTTCGGGCCCATCCCCCCCTTGGGAGTATTGGGAGTGACTATTTCAACCAACAGCAGTAAAGTACTGGGTCTGCTGCTGATTCTATATTTTTTCCGTCGTTTTATCAATCTGCCCTTGTCTTTTAAATATCTTCGTCCTTTTCCCAAAAAAACTTTGCACAATATCCTCTATCTGGGTCTGCCTTCAGGCGGCGAGTCGCTTTCGTATCAGCTGTCGCAGATGGTGATTATGAAATTTGTCAATCTGATGGGTTTAGTAGTCATAACGACCAAAATATATGCCTATATCATTGCTATGTTCTCATACATTTATTCGCAGGCTCTGGCAATGGCGACACAAATCATCGTTGGTTTTCTTCTAGGCCGCGGCGACCAGAAAGCAGTCAGCCAAAGAGTCTGGCAAACTGTGCGGTTAGCGGTGCTGATCAGCGGTACCCTGACAACGCTCTTATATTTCAACAGCGACCATATCTATGGTATCTTTACTGATAACCCCGAAGTGCTGGAGTTGGGACGCCACATCTTTCTCATTGAAATTTTTCTGGAAATCGGCCGTGCCGTCAACATGGTTATGGTCATGTCACTGCAGGCTGCCGGTGACATCAAAGGTCCTGTAACAATAGGCTTGCTTTCCATGTGGCTGGTTTCCGTATCAGGTGCCTACTTTTTTGGTATCGTCCTCGATTTTGGCTTGATAGGTATCTGGATCGCTATGATGATGGATGAATGTTTAAGGGCACTGATATTTATTTATCGCTGGCACAGTGGAGTCTGGCGTCACAAAAATCTTATTTAAAAGCAAAAAGAACGCAGATATTTTATCTGCGTTCTTTTTACTTTTAAATTAATCTATATAGTTTTAATCTTATCAATTATTTTTAATAATAAAAATATAAATCGGTTAATTATTAAAAATTATTTATTTATTTTCAAATCACCAATTATTTATTTCTTTTAAATAAGTTATACAATGTTGATATTTCGTATCATTCATCTAAGAAATAAGTAAAATTCAGGTAAAACTTTTTGTAAAAATGAATAATTATAATAAATTTTACTTAAAAATGTTGCCGTCGCAACAGAGGAGATTTTCAAAATTTGCTATTCTGTTAACGCATTTTAAAATTTTAAAAGGAGGAATAATATGTCCCAAGCAGTAAAATGTTTAATTTTGTTGGCAGTAGTTGCTCTCTTATTCGTAACTGAACTTATTCCCTTGGCAATTACTGCAACGGCAGGCGCGATTTCCTGCGGCCTGTTAGGTTTTATTCCTGCAAAACAGGTATTCTCGGGTTTATCCGACTCTACGGTAGTCTTGTTTGCAGGTATGTTCGTCGTAGGTGCTTCCATGTTCTACACCGGTCTTGCTCAAAAAATCGGCGGTGTAGTAGTAAAAATGTGTGGTACAGGCGAGAACAGCTTGATGTTTGGCTTAATGATGGTCGGTACGGTTTTATCTTCCTGCCTGTCCAATACTGGTACTGCAGCCTGCCTGCTGCCAGTTGCGCTCGGTATTTGTGCCGCAGCTAAGATCCCCGCTTCCCGTCAACTGATGCCTCTGGCATTTGCCTGCGGTTGGGGCGGTATCATTACTATGGTAGGCACGCCGCCTAATATTATTGCAGTCGGCGCTATGACCTCTGCCGGTCTTGAACCTTTTGGCTTCTTTGAATTTGCCTGGATCGGTATTCCGGTTTCTATTGCTGGTATGCTGTACATGATGTTCGTAGGCAAATACCTGCTTCCGAAAGTAGATCTTTCTGCTGACCAGGAAATTGAACAGGAAATCGAAGCCGCTTCCACTTCTTCTACCAAACAAATCATCTCCGGAGTCATCCTTGCTTTGGTTATCATCACCATGGCTGTTGGTATCCCTGGCGTATCTTTGGAAATCGCTGCTATCACCGGCGCGCTTGTTTGCGTACTGACCGGCTGCCTGACCGAAAAACAAGCTTATGCTTCTATCGACTGGGTAACCATCTTCCTGTTCGCAGGTATGATGCCTGTTTCAGCAGCTATGGATACTACCGGCGCCGGCGCTTTGATAGCTGACTGGACCGTCGGCCTGATGGGCGGAAGTCCGTCTCCTTTAGTAGTGACCGCTATTCTGTTCATTCTGTCCTGCGGTCTGACCCAATTTATGTCCAACACTGCTTCAGCAGCTTTGCTGTGTCCGATCGGTATTGCTATTGCTAAACAGCTTGGCGCTGATCCGAAAGCAGTATTGATGGCGATCGCAGTTGCTGCTTCTTGTGCTTTTGCAACTCCGGTAGGCACTCCTCCGAATACTTTGGTACTTGGCCCCGGCGGCTACAAATTCATGGACTACGTAAAATGCGGTACCGGCCTCGTTATCGTAGCCTTTATCGTATCCCTGGTTGTAATCCCAGTTGTTTGGCCTTTCTTCCCTGCTAATTAACAGTAAAAAAAGACTGCTTCTTTAAGAAGCAGTCTTTTTTCTATAATTCAGTCCTGTTTTCTAAAGGCTTCTGTCAAGGGCGGAATGATTTGTTTTTTACGGCTCAAAACGCCTGGCAGGTGATAGCATCCTTCCGCAGCAGCTTCGCCAAAAGCGTGAACAAGCTGTGTCTGAGGACTTCCTGCAGCTAAAAGATCTGTCGCTTCACCCAAAATATCAGTAACCATCAGCAGCGACAGGTCATAACCTTCCTGCTTACGAAATTCATTAAGAGCTTTCTGCAGTTCTCCTAACCGTTCTAAAGCCTGCTGCCGATCCATAATATTGATCTGACTGACCGTAATCCGGTGTTCGCCAAAATCGAATTCCTTAATATCATTACGCACAATATCCTGCACCGGCATCGTACCAATAGCAGAACCATGACGCAGTACTTCCATCGCAAAAGCTTCCGCATCCTCGATGCCGGCCTGCTCTGCCAAACGTTTAGCAGTATCCTGGTCAAAAAGAGTCGCAGTAGGAGAACGGAAATACAAAGTATCAGAAACTATAGCCGCAAATAAAATACCTGCCAAAGCCGGCGGCAGTTCGATACCTCTGTGCCAGGTAAGGTTGGCAACGATAGTAGCAGTTGAACCTACAGGCTCCTGTCTGATAAAGATCGGCGCGCCTGTCGTCAGCCCGCCCAGCCGATGGTGGTCAATGATTTCCAGCAAATGCGCTTCTTCAATGCCTTCCACCGCCTGACTGCGTTCATTATGGTCGACTAAAATAACCTCCTGACGATCGGGAACCAGCATCATACCACGATCCATCATCCCTACATATTTACCACGCTCCAACACCGGGTAACTGACAAATTTTGCCGCCAGCATCTTTTCTCTGACATCAGAAAGTAAGTCTGTCGTTTTCAGAGTCACAAGGTTTTTCGTCATCACCAGCCTGACCTGAATGCTCTGATTGATCAGCCGGGCCGTAGTATAAGTGTCATAAGGCGTGCTGATGACAACAGCCTTATAACGCAGGGCCGTCTGCAGTACGATTGGCGTTATTTCCGTATCCCGCGTCAGAATCAAACCTGCGGCGCCGGCCTCCAGTACTGCCAGCTGCGCCTCAACTCTGTCACCGATGATAACCAAATCTCCATTTTTAATTGCCGTGCTAAGTGTTTCAGGCTCCGAAGCCCCAATTTTGATCTTACCATTAAAGGTATGTGTCAGATCACCGCAGATCAGCTGACCATCTAAAGTATGGACAATACTTCTGTAATCTGTTTCGCCGTCGTCCAGATCTTGAATTGACAGCTCATTATAATAACGTTTCGCCAGGTCGCCGACAGTAATGATGCCGACGATATTATTTTCCTGATCCAATACCGGTACGGATTTTAAACCTTCGTGCTCTACAAAAAGCCTGCCCACATCACGCAGTGACGCATCTGGCCCCACTGTCGGCGGCTGCGCCAGGCGTATATCACTTAACCGCGGATACAGATCATCTACTAATTTCGGTACCGGTACGCCAAAATGTTCCAGCACAAACTGTGTTTCCGGATTGATCTTGCCTGCACGTGCCGGAACTGCGTTCAAACCCAGCTGCTGCTTTAAATAAGCATAGGCGATGGCAGAACAGACCGAATCCGTGTCTGGATTACGGTGACCGATAACTAAAACCGTTTTTTCCATGCTTCCACCTTCTTATCCCCGTATTTCTTACTTGTCATTGTAGCACAAAATAAAACTGTCAGCAGTAAATTTTAAGCAAAGAAACCTCCCGCAGACTGCAGAAGGTTTCTTTTTTTAATATTTACTGTTATTTTCTTTACTGCGGCGACCACCCAATTCGTTCAGCAGTTCTGCCGGATTGATATTATGATATGCCAGAAGCACTAAACAATGATACCACAAGTCAGACATCTCATACAAAACCTCTTTGCCGTTATTATTCTTGGAAGCAATGATAGTTTCTGCAGCTTCTTCGCCGACCTTTTTCAAAATCTTATCCTGTCCTGACATAAACAGGTAACGGGTATAAGATTTTTCGCCGCCATGGACGCGTTTGTCCTGAATGACGCGGTACAATTCAGCCAAAATACCGTGAATACCATCCGGTTCAGGTACCGGCAGATTTCTGCCTGCACCGCTGTTCCATAATGGATAACTGAAACAGGAATAATTTCCGGTATGGCAGGCTGCACCTTTTTGTTCAACCTTTACCAGCAGACTGTCACCATCACAATCATAATCAATACTGACGACCTTCTGCACATGGCCGCTGCTAGCGCCTTTGTTCCACAGCTCCTGACGGCTGCGACTCCAAAACCAGGTATAACCGGTTTCCACAGTCTTCGCCAGTGATTCGCCGTTCATATAGGCCAGCATCAGCACGGCATTGGTTGCTGCATCCTGAATAATGGCCGGAATCAAGCCTTTTTCATCAAATTTTATTTTAGAAAAATCTACTTGCATTATAATCTCACCTCTACACCTTTAGACCGCAGGTATTCTTTGACCTGCCTGATAGTAAACTCTTTATAATGAAAGACTGATGCCGCCAAAACGGCATCGGCTTTACCTTCCGTCAAAACATCATAGAAGTGTTCCAACTTACCTGCGCCGCCGCTGGCTATCACAGGTACCTTCACCGCTTCGGCAACCGCCCGGGTCAGTGGTATATCATAGCCGTTTTTTGTACCGTCAGCATCCATACTGGTCAGTAAAATCTCGCCGGCGCCCAATTCTGCCGCCGTTCTGACCCAGTCCAGTACCTCAATTCCCGTAGGAGTACGTCCGCCATGTACATAAACTTCCCATTTATCTGTACCGCAGCGTTTGGCATCTACAGCTAAAACGATGCACTGGCTGCCAAACAGCTTTGCACCATCAGCAATCAGCTGCGGATTTTTTACTGCCGCCGTATTTACAGAAATTTTATCAGCACCTGCATTCAGAGCATTACGGATATCCTGCACCGTGCTGATCCCACCGCCAACTGTCAGCGGCATAAAAACCTGTCCCGCCGTACGGTTTATGACATCCAGCATAGACTTACGCTGCTCGACAGACGCAATGATATCAAGAAAAACCAGCTCATCGGCAGCTTCAGTGTCATATAAGGCCGCCAGTTCAACAGGATCACCGGCATCACGCAATTCCACAAAATTAGTGCCTTTGACTACATGCCCTTCTTTTACATCCAGACAGGGAATAATTCTTTTGGTATGCATCTCAGACCTCCTTTGCGACCCGCAGAGCCTCCCGCAGGTCAATAGCTCCGGTATAAATGGCCTTCCCTATGATGCAGCCCTCGATCCCAGAGGAGGACCGCTGCTGCAGCCGGCGTATATCTTCCAACGATGCCACACCGCCGCTGGCAATGACTTTAACACCGCAGGCTTTTGCCAAAGCGGCAGTGGCTTCTACATTCACCCCACTCAGCTTACCGTCACGGCTGATATCAGTAAAAATAATATGCTCGACCCCGATAGTAGCCATTTTTAGAGCCAACTCTACAGCATCAATACCACCGCTGACACCCCAGCCTTCGATAGCGGCTTTCCCGTCTTTAGCATCGATACCTACAACAACCTGACCAGGAAATTCCCGACAGGCTTCAGCAACCAGCTGCGGTTCCCGCACTGCTGCTGATCCAAGAATCACACGGCTGACCCCCAATTCCAGCAATTCTGCTACAGCTGCCAGACTTCTGATTCCGCCTCCTACCTGCACTGGCATAGAAGCGTGCTCCAGGATTTTTTGGATTGCCGGCAGATTACGTCCCGCACCGGCCAAAGCACCGTCTAAATCGACGACATGTAAATATTCGGCTCCGGCTGCCGACCAGCGGGCAGCCATTTCCGAAGGATCATCAGCAAAAACAGTTTCCTGGTCAAAACGACCTTCCGTCAATCTGACGCAGCGGCCGCCGCGGATATCTATAGCAGGAAAAATTATCATGGCTGCCACTCCTTAAAAGCGCGCAGCAGGCCAAGGCCTGCCCGGCTTGATTTTTCTGGATGGAACTGAAAAGCCTGCACACTGCCGCTGCCGACGGCAGCCGTTATTTCCATACCATAATCACATACGGCAGTAATGAGCTCTTGCTGCTGCGGCTCAACATGAAAGCTGTGCACAAAGTACACATATTCATCTCCTGCTTCCTGCAGCAGCGGAGAACTGCTGCGTAAACTCAGCTTGTTCCAGCCCATATGCGGTATTTTCAAAGCGGTATCCAGTCTGCGCACCTGCCCTTGAAAATAGCCCAGACCTTTCACTCCGGGAGCTTCATCACTGCCTTCAAACAAAACCTGCATTCCCAGACAGATACCTAAAAACGGTCTGCCGCTGTGCAAATATTTCTGCAGTATCGGTACCAGACCGCTGCGCTGCAGATTAGCCATACAATCGCCAAAAGCCCCTACTCCCGGTAAAATCAGTTTATCAGCCTGTGCAATAACTGCGGCATCACTGGAAATAACCGGGTCGCCGCCAACAACAGCGATCGCTTTATTAACACTGTGCAGGTTTCCCATCCCATAATCAACAATGACTATCTTCGAACTCATAAAGCCCCCTTGCTGCTCATCACGCCCTGAACGCGCGGATCTGCAGCTACTGCCTCTGCCAGCGCGCGGGCAAAAGCTTTAAAAACCGCCTCAATAATATGATGTACATTTTTACCATACAAGACTCGAATATGCAGAGTCATGCCGCTGGCCACGGCTACGGCGCGGAAAAATTCCTCAGTCATTTCTGTATCGTAGTTACCCAAAGTTATTTTAGGAATTTCGGCTTCAAAAACCAGGTACGGCCGCCCGGAAAAATCCAGTACTACCTGTGCCAAAGCCTCATCCATTGGAATAAAACAACTGCCATAGCGGTGAATACCGCTTTTATCGCCAACAGCCGCTTTAAGAGCTTCTCCTAAAACGATGCCGCAGTCCTCAACCGTATGGTGACAGTCAACCTGCAGATCTCCCTGTGCTTTCACCTGCAAATCAAGAAAACCATGCTTGGCCAGCAGTGTCAGCATATGATCAAAAAAACCGACGCCTGTAGCGATATCCGCTTTCCCGCTGCCATCAAGCCCAATACTGACACTGACCGCAGTTTCTAAAGTTTTTCGTTCTTTAACTGCCTGCCGCATCATATTGCCTCCTCTCCGCATAAGAGCTCCAGCCGGCTGATGATTTCAGCATTTTCCAGCGGCAGGCCTACCGTGATCCGCAGGCATCCCTGCAATACAGGATGACTGGTATAATCGCGCACCAAAATTTTCTTCTCCAGCAGTTTGCGGTATAAGTACATTCCTGCCAGCATCTGCTGTGTTTTTTCACCCTGGCTGCCATATTGCTGCTCGCAGGCAGCCGCTAAACGGGCAGTCAGTTCGCCCTGCGGGCAACAGGTCAGAAAATTCGTTGCGGACGGCCAGATTTTCAAGCCCATTTGCTCCAGTTGTTCCCGCATCAGATCACGCTGCTCGATAATAGTTTCCAGTTGTTCTTTATATAAGTCTTTTTGGCGGTAAACCTCTTCCGCTACAGCTAAAGACCAGGCATTAACATGATAAGGCAGCAGTGTTTTTCCCAAAACACGCATGATACCGGCACTGCCGACAGCATAACCTACACGCAGTCCAGCCAGTCCGTAAGCTTTAGAAAAAGTACGCAAGCACATAAAATTACTGTATTTACCTGTCAGAGCCAAAGTAGAACCTGCTACCAGCTTTAATTTATTCAGCGGGCGCAGATCCTGCGGATCAACGCCGCTGCCTTTAGCAAACTCCATATAGGCTTCATCCATTACTACCGGGCAGCTGACATTTGCTAAAATCTTCTCCATTACTTCAAGCGGATTATAATTTCCCGTCGGATTGTTGGGATTGCAGACAATCAACAGCGCCGGCTGCTCTGCCCTGCAAAATTCGATGACCTTATCTGGATCGACATATCCCGCCAGCGTCAGCGGATACGGTGCGGCTATACTGTCGGCAAGCTTAGTATAAACGCCATACATAGAAAAGGACGGATACGGAAAAGCGATTTTACGTCCATTGCCGCCAAAAGCATAACAGGCCATTTGCAAAAGTTCACTGGAACCGTTGCCGATTCTGATATTGTCTGCATCCAGCGCCAGATCTTCAGCAATCAGCCCGCGCAGCGTTTCAGCCTGCATCGGCGGATAACGGTTAAAAGGAAACCCGGCCAGCTTCGCCGCCACAGCCTGCTCAATCGGCCGCGGCAGATTATAATTACTTTCGTTGGCATTGACGATAATATCGGCAGCCACATGTTCTACAGCATATTCTTCCAATTCTTCCAAGCCGGTCCTGGCATTAAATCCAGCCATCTCCTCACCTCTTTTCCATACGCACGCGGATAGCGTTAGCATGCGCCTGAAGCCCTTCCGCTTCAGCCATTTTAATAACGTCACTGCCCACAGCAGTCAAGGCGCCCTGCGTATAAGCAATGATACTTGTTTTCTTCATAAACGTCTCCACATTCAGAACTGAGTAGAAACGGGCAGTGCCGCCGGTAGGCAGAATGTGGTTCGGTCCTGCATAATAATCGCCCAAAGGCTCCGGTGAATAAGCGCCCAAAAAGATCGCACCGGCATTACGCAGATAAGGCAGCAGAGCAAAAGGCTCTTTCGTCATAACCTCCAAATGCTCCGGTGCTGATATATTCGCCATCTCAATTACTGTTTCCATATCAGACGCAATAATGATCTTGCCATGATTTGCTAAAGACAATGCAGCGATCTCCTGCCGCGGCAAAGCAGCAAGCTGCATCTCAAGCTCTGCTGCAACAGCATTGCCCAACAGCTCACTGTCCGTAACTAAAATAGCGCTGGCCAGAGGATCATGTTCCGCCTGGCTCAAAAGGTCAGCTGCCAGATATTTAGGATCAGCGCCATCATCGGCTATAATCAATATTTCGCTGGGACCTGCCAGCATATCAATGTCGCAGTGCCCGTAAACAGCTTTTTTAGCCAGCGTCACAAAAATATTGCCCGGGCCGGTAATTTTTTCAACCTTTGGTACAGTTTCCGTACCAAAAGCTAACGCAGCAATGGCCTGTGCACCGCCCATTTTATAAATTTCCCTGATACCTATTAATTCAGCCGTAACCAGCACATAAGGATTTACTTTGCCATCACGTCCGGGCGGTACTGCCATCACGATCCGTGGTACTCCTGCTACTGTAGCCGGTACAGCATTCATAATCACCGAAGAAGGATAAGCCGCAGTTCCACCGGGGACGTAGATACCCACAGAGTCAACAGGAGTTACCTTCTGTCCCAGCATAGCACCGCATTCACGGTTAGTCAGCCAGGTTTTTGGCAGCTGTTCTTCGTGAAAGCTACGCACATTTGCAATAGCACGTTCTATGGCTCCTACCACTTCGGCATCAGCTGATTGTCGGGCTTCTGCAAATTCAGCCTTGCTGACCCGGATATTTTGGACACTCAAGCCTGCTTTATCTATCAGATTAGTATAATAAAGCAGCTTTCCATCACCGCCGGCCCTTACGTCAGTCACAATTCTTTCGACGACCTGGGCTGCTGTCAGCGGCGCACCAAACATAGCGGTAACACCTGCCTGTACTCCGGGGGACAGCTCACATTCATCAAAAGCTTTTTTCTGCATCAAAGCTGCTATTTCAACAGCACTCATTCCTCTGGCATCTGTTACTTGCATTGCTCTTCCTCCTCATCCAATACCTTACGCAAATCTCGGACCAGTTTATCCAGACGGTCAAATTTCAATTTAAAGCTCACCCTGTTGGCAATCAGTCTTGCTGTCGCCGTATAGATGGAATCTACCTCCACCAATTTATTCTCTTTCAGGGTACGGCCTGTTTCCACAATATCAACGATCAGCTCCGACAATCCAACCATCGGCCCCAGTTCAATCGAGCCGTTAAGCTTGATGATCTCGGTCTGAATCCCCAGACTGCGAAAATACTCCTGGGCACAGTTCGGATATTTAGTTGCTACCCGCAGATGCGCATAATCAGTCAGCCTGGGCCGCTGCATCTGCTCAGGAACTGCCAGCATCAAACGACAGCGTCCATATTTCAGATCCAGCAGCTCATATACGTCCTTGCGTTCTTCCAACAGCACATCTTTACCAATGATCCCGATATCGGCAGCACCGTATTCTACATAGGTCGGCAAATCGACAGTTTTAGTAATTATAAAGCGCACCTTGCTATCCTCGTTACTGATAACAAGTTTGCGCGAATCTTCAGTTACGTTATCAGCACTATAGCCTACTTTAGCCAGCAGCTCTACTGATCTTTGAAACAGCTTGCCCTTCGGCAACGCTACGGTAATATAATCCATTACGGCACTTCCTTTATCAATCTTCGATATACAGCAGCGTATCGCAGGCGTTAGCACGCTGCGCGTCCACTGCTTCGCTCTGGTTAAAAGGCTCGGCAGCCAGCTTCACTGTTTTGCCGCTCCTGCGCAGACGCATACACTGCGCGATCGCCTGTGGCAGACAGCCTGCCTGCCAGGCCACCAGAACATCCCAGCTGCTGATATTGTCCAGCTGCCGGCGCCGACTCAGAATCAACATGATCCTGTCTATCCCTATAGCAAATCCTGTTGCCGGGCAGGATCTGCCAAAATTTTCCATCATTGTATCATAACGGCCGCCGCCAATGATCGGGAAACCCATATCCTCAGCGTAGCCTTCAAATAACATTCCAGTATAATAATCAAGGTCGCGCAAAAGCCCCAGATCAAAACGCAGATAACCAGCCGCACCATAGACCTCGGCCAAAGCATAGATTTCGCGCAGATCCTGCACAGCCTTGGAGCTTTTATTGTTCAAACCACAGGCTTCAACCTTATCTAAAAGTTCCAGCCCGCCATGCAGAAACGGCAGCTCTTTAAACAAATCTTTTTGTTCCGGTGACATCCTGCTGCCATCTGCCAACGCTTCCAACCGTACCACATCATGCTCGATCAGGCAGCGTTTCAGCTCCTGCGCCTGCAGTTCAGTGACCTCAGCCGCTTCAATCAAGCCATTTATAAAATCGATCTGGCCAACACTGATCACAAAATCATTTAACCCTGCTGCCTGCAGCGAAGCTACTGCTAAAGCCAGCATCTCGGCATCTGCCGAAGGTCCGGCCGCACCCATCATTTCAACACCGGCCTGATTAAACTCACACTGGCGTCCGGCCTGTGTTTCCTCATAGCGAAATAGATTCGCCAGATAAAAAAGCCGTTTTACCGCCGGTCCCTCATTGAGCCGAGTAGCTACCAAACGCGCCAAAGGAGTCGTCATGTCCGACCGCAGCAATAAAATATTATTACGACGGTCAAAAAATTTAAAACTGCTGTCTGACAGCTGACCTGCTGCGGCAAAAGTATCCAGATATTCAAAAGTCGGCGTGACCACTTCGTCATAGCCCCAGGCTTTAAAGGTAGAGGCAAGCTTATTTTCAATTATCCTTCTGGCGCCGGCTT
>OKRZ01000643.1_pt1 | contig 27494 bp, 25 predicted proteins | sample 1601141 | NCBI WGS metagenome assembly OKRZ01 (sample SAMEA3541524, study PRJEB24748) | human gut metagenome | biome: human gut; feature: human-associated habitat; material: faeces | place: China | collected 2012
CATAGTCCCAGATTTGAATTTTTTGAATTTCATGGGATGTACGGAAACCGTCAAAGAAGTTGATGAACGGTACACGAGTTTTAATAGCTGTCAAGTGAGCTACTGCAGACAAGTCCATTACTTCTTGTACGGAGGATTCAGCAAGCATAGCGCAGCCAGCTGCACGAGCAGCCATTACGTCTTGATGGTCACCGAAGATAGCCAAAGCGTGTGCAGCCAATGCACGAGCAGCTACTTGGAATACACCTGGAAGTAATTCGCCTGCTACTTTGTATAAGTTAGGAAGCATCAATAACAAACCTTGGGAAGATGTGAAAGTTGTTGTTAATGCACCAGCTTGTAAAGAACCGTGAGTTGCGGCAGCAGCACCTGCTTCAGATTGCATTTCTACAACTTGAACAGTGTTGCCGAAGATGTTTTTACGACCAGACGCAGCCCATTCGTCAATGTGTTCTGGCATTGGGGAAGATGGAGTGATTGGGTAAATCGCAGCAACTTCTGTAAAACCATAAGAAACGTGAGCAGCCGCTTGGTTGCCGTCCATAGTTTTAAATTTACGACTCATGTGATTATTGCCTCCTTAAGCATTTAGCAAAAATAGAACACTTGCTTAATCTATCATTATGTTTAGGAATAACAACCATTACAAACTTGCGCACATGAAAAAATAATGCAATAATATATATGTTATATATAATATGGCATTATGTGTGAACATACTTTTGTATTGGGCACAACCATAATTCCTAATATCATAACTTGATATAGCCCTATATGCACATTATAACGTGCTGGGCCCTATCAACGCAACACATACAGTGACTGTCGCTTTGCCAATATTGCTATCCATGCTTTACATAAAGTAATAGCTAATTGCGTTATAGTAATAACTATTCTCATTTAGCATAGGTCACTTCCCATAACCAGATTTTATTTTTAGGGGGTTAATTATGGATTTTCATCATTTGAAATACTTCGTTGAAGTAGCTGATCAAAAAAGCTTTAGTAAAGCTGCGCGGAATTTGCACATCTCCCAATCCGCTATCAGCCGTACTATTAAAGCTTTAGAAGACGAACTTGGTGTTGTTCTCTTCATGCGTAATGCTAAATCTGTAGAACTTACTGATGGGGGTACCATCTTCTTAACCCACGCAAAACGCGTAGTATTCATGTTTGAACATCTAAAAACTGATTTTGAAAACGAGTTTCGTTTGGAGCAAGGTTCCATTAGAATTGGTATTCCACCAATTACCGATGCACCTATCTTCGCTCAGCTTTTAGGGGAGTTCAAAAAAGTATATCCACAAATTGAATTAGAACTTTATGAACAAGGTTCTAAAAAAGTTGAGATTAGTGTTCAAGAAGGCTTGATTGATATTGGTATCATTTGTACGAAACCAAATCCAAAAGAATTTGAGTCATTCTACCTCACTAGTGATCCTCTTTCCGTTATCGTTCCAAAATCTAGCCCTCTTGCGAAAGAAAAAGAAATTCGTTTAGAAATGCTAGCTGATGAGTCTTTCGTATTGCACAAAGACGACTTTAATTTGCATGACGAAATCATCAAAGCTTGTAAACATACAGGTTTTCAACCTCATATCGTATTTGAAACAAGCCAACGTGATCTTATGTTGCAAACAGTTAGTGCAGACCTTGCCATCGCATTGTTACCATCTCGCCTCTGCCCTGAGGTAGGTGAAAATACAGAGGTTGGTTCCAAGGTTGTTGTACGTCCACTTGTACCAGAAATCATTCATACACTTTATGTTATTTGGAAAAAAGGTCATTACCTCTCCCATGCTTCTCGCTTGTGGTTAGACTTTGTAAATTCCAAATTACCATTACCTGGATTACAACTCGAGGATCGTCAATAATGAATAAACCATCTGGGCTCGCATCTAAATTGCGGGCCCTTTTGAAAGCTAAAGAAACACCCATGTGGGGCGTTATTATCGTGCTGGTAATTGTTATAATCTTCCAGCAAATACAAATTTCAGAACTACAATGGCGTGTCGATGAAGACCACGATGGTTCTTCCGTTGATAGTGTAGCTGGTCGCCTTTACATCCTAGAAGGGATGGCTAATAAACATAGCGACCAACTGGATAATATCTTTAAAGACATTCGCCAATTACAAAACGACGGTGCCAAGTACGACTGGGAACTGAAACAATTACAATGGTTACACCCAGAGCTTAAAGTGCGACCACCAGAAGCTAACCCTTCCCCGTTCAAATCCACAGATCTAAACCTCGATATGAACCCTGGGAAAGTACCGGATGTAAAAAAATAAATAAAAGCCAGATACAATACATACTAAAAAGTATTTACATTGTATCTGGCTTTTTATTATATCTGCCTTAATCCGTTTGAACTACAGTAATAGCTTTTATCTTTTTATCAAGAGGAATGTACTTATATAAACTGAAATTCTTATTATAGGATTTTTCCCATTCACTCACAACAGAGTAGTGCCTATGATGGAAATTACCTTTATCATCTATATAAAGAAAGAGATCTTTTTGAGCCATAACACCAAAGCCCATAGCATCCAAAGTGTACCCCTTATGAACACCATCATTTGTATTTAAATAATCTCGTAACTCTGCTTCACGAGATGTATCAACCCAGCCTAATTCCAATACTCTACTAACTAACGTATCTTCAGCAGCCTTATAAGCTTTATTTGCAGCTATAAGTCCCTTATCTGGAAAACCTTGAACATCCTCTTGATATCCAAAGGCTGTCACAACTATGAGTTTTCCCGTTCCATACTGATTCTCATAAGAAATAATCGGATCTGCTACTGTAATAGCTTTCTCTACAAAAGGATTCCATAATATTGAATCAATATAATGCTCTTGAGTTTTATACTCTACAATATATTTAGTCTCACCTACATCATTACCGGTCGGTTTTATTTTAACATTACCATCGTCATGAGTAAGAATATTAAAATCCACATAATATGCTGATACATAGTAATTGCCTAATATAGGCTTCAATTGACTCTGTAAGTTATCTATCGTCTTATGTTGTTCTAAATCACCAATATATTTAGCGCGTCCTAAATTCTTAACAGCTGTCTCCCATGAATCATAAGGACCTGAAACTTTAACAATGTCACGGTTGTACACTGCAATTTTCTCAAAAGCAGCTCTACCTTCACCCGTCGGATCATGTAATGATATCGCATTTACAGATACGCCTAGTGTAAAAGTTGTTAATACGGCCACTAAAAATAACTTTCTATACATATTGTCCTCTCTTAATTTTATCCTGTAGATTCTATTACTTTTATTATACATAAAACAACATCATTACTAAAGAAAAAGAGCTATACCTCATACATTCGCTACAATGTGAATGCATTAGAGATATAGCTCGTTTCAATTTGTAATTTTCATATGTTAATAACAATTGTCATAACTTGTAAATTACATAATTTATGAAGTTATACTTAGTCTTCTTTGTGTTCCATAGATTTAGGTAATGTCAAGATTAGTAGACCTGCTAGGAACATACAAGCCCCCATTACATAGTAACCGTAAGTAAAGCTACCAGTGTGACCATTGATGAATCCAAGCATGTATGGTCCTACCCAACCACCCATATTACCAGAGGAGTTAATAAGGCCCATCGCCCCTGCCGCAGCAGCGCCAGATAAGAAGGTTGTTGGCATGGTCCACCATACACCCATACCACCGTAAACACCTACAGCAGTTAAGCAGATAAAGAATAAGCTAATTTCTGGGGATGAACTATGTGGTGTTGCCAAGAAACCAATTGTACCAATGAACAATGTAGTAGCAACGTGCCAACGTTTTTCGTTGCGCTTTTCAGAGGAATAACCACAATATACTTGCACGAGTAATGCAGCAGACATCGGAATAGCAATAGACCATGCTACTACACTTGGCGGCCAACCAGATAAGCTTTTAAGAACTTGAGGCATCCAGAAGCTAAAGCCCCAGAAACCAATAACCCATAAGAAGTAAATTAACGCTAAACGTAATACTTTTGGATCTTTTAAAGCTTGCCATGTAGTATATTTCTTTACAGCTTGCTTTTGTTGTTCTTCTTTTTCAAGTTCAGCCTTGATATAGGCTTTTTCTGTATCAGTTACCCAAGATGCATGGTCTGGACGTTCTTTCATCCAGAACGCAAAAATGAAAGCAAAGATAACAGCTGGAATAGCTTCAACGATGAAGAGTGTACGCCACCCATGAAGACCAAAGAATGTTGTATCCAGTAAGATACCTGCCAATGGACCACCAATGATATTAGAGAACAATAAAGATGTTAACATCAAGGAGATTGCCTTTGCACGTTCCTTTGGCAAAAACCAATTTGGAATGAGTAACGAATAAATTACAGGATATAAAGAGGCTTCACATAGACCAAGAAGGAATCGATAAATATAAAACTCCAACTCTGTGGTCATCGTTGTCATAAGAATACATACTAGACCCCAACTAAACATAATACGTGCTACCCAATGCATAGCATTACAGCGAGCAGCGATTAGAGATGCAGGGACTTCAAATAAAACATAGCCTATAAAGAAGATACCGGCGCCCATACCAAATACCTCTGGTGTCAACCATGGTAAATTCTCCTTCATGGTCAAGCCAGCATAGGCAATATTTACACGGTCCAAAAAGGCAATAATAGAAACAATAAATAATGGCAAGACTACGTGTAGCATACGACGCTTCGTAAAGTCTTTAAAATCAATAACCCCACTTTGAGGCTCTGGTGTAGATGAGTTCATATAATTCCTTTCTACTACTTAAGATATTACATACCTTATTATCTTAAGTAAACAAAAGTCCTCTGTCAATGGAATTATATAGAATATAGAAATAACAAATAAGAATAGCAAAATCAAAATGATGACATATAAAAATAAAAAAGTATATTCATTAGGAATAACTGTATAAAATAAAAGCACTTTATAGTATAACGCTGTCTCTATTACAAGATAACAAAATACTATAAAGTGCTTTCATATTAATTAGTATTAACAGGGTCATAATCAGCAGGTACAGGAGCAACGATACTCACAAAGATAACATCTTCTGTTCCAGTATTTTTTGCGCCATGACATTCACCCTTTTTAGATACTATAACTTGTCCCTTTGTAAAAGGCACCTCTGTATCAGGCGTTGGATAAAATACCCCCTTACCTTGCAATATAACCCATATATCATCAGAGTTATGATGGTAATGCTTTGGTAAGGTTTGCCCAGGTTTAATAACCCATACTGAGCCACCTGTGGAATCAGTTTGATAAAATGGAGTCCTAACAGCTTTCTCCAAACTTTCAACTTTCACAAGTTCCATGTCAAAAATACGTTGATTACTCATAATGCTCACACCTTTCATCGATTAACAACTAACGAGTACCCGATGCATATTCTCCCATATTAATATCTATAACAGTTCGAACAGGTTGAATTAAGGAGTCCTCATACTGAACCGCCCATTTAATATCTGGATTCATATCTCCATTTTCTAAGCCTGCAATCGTTTGCCCGTCATCAATAGGATTATCGTGCTCAAAGATATAATACAATACACTATACGCATGATTTACAATTTCATCGGGGTTCATACCGTGAAAGTGATACTGCAAATCAGGGTAGAATAAGGTGTTCATACCTATCGTATCAACCATCATGTCATCTGTGCCTTGAATGCTAAAATATCGCACATTTACGGCATAATAAATAAAACGTGTTACAGCTTTATCAGGATGATTTTCAATGGTTTCTCGACTTAAGAACTTACGAGATGGACCAAAGACAACGGCCTTACAGGATGGATATAACTCTAACAACGCATCTACATATTTCACGAGCATATCAGCTCGTTCTTTAGGTTCTAAACCCGAAGCTAACATGTCTGTAGCAAATACTCTATATTGGCACTCATCTAGCAAGTCATCTACATTTGGACAATCCCAAACCTGACTACGTGTAAAATCATCTAGTACAGGTTTGTCGATTTTTTCACAATTCGTCACCATCAAGGTTGGTGAAATATCTGCATCGTTATCCTCGTAATGAACCTTATAATTCTGAGGTGCAAAACCAGCAGATTCAACGCCATAACTAAAGCAATCAACAGGACCTAAATGCTTTGTGAATACCTCTACCATTGTATCTCGATTAGGCATATCACACTGCTTTGGCATTAATAACTCAACGAAAAACAAACCGCCAGGGCGAACAGAGTTATCTGTTAGATCTTGTTTAAATACTTGAGTCATACACGCTCTCCTAAATTAAAACATAATGTAAAATATATCTTTCACTTTATAGTATATCAGATGTTTATAAGTACTACAATTACGTAACCACTGTTTCATAAATAATAAATAATCTATATTTCTACTACATGTTAGCGTAATATCGATATACTGTGGCATCACGATTATATAATCTAAAGATAATGACTCATACTCAAGTTCAAACGTCTTATTATTCTCCAAGGTTTGTAGAAATCGCGCATATAAATAATCAATACTTTCAGAATGATTACCAAGTTTGCAATTTCCCATATCAAATAGGTTACGATAGGAAGTGTCCCCTGGTAGCACAGACATCCAATCTAAAGCATATTCTGATACACCGAACACCGTTTTTTCAGGATTAGGTCCATCTAAATCATCCTGTAACCAAGCAGATATTATTTGGTACATATTTAGTGTTTCATATTCGCTTACATCACTATAAAACTCACTTAGCCCCTCTAGGTCAATCTCTAACTTAGCAATACAACGATACATAGAAACTACCTCCTAAAGATCTCCAATCTTCTTATAGTAAAAGTATAACTATATCTATGTACCATTTTTATCTCATTAAGTTTTGACCCTGTATCTAAAATTAACACTAAATCATTTATAACTACAAAAAGACCCTCTCCATAAGTCCGAGAACTATGGAGAGGGTCTTTATATTATCTAATCAGCATAGGATGATGAGCCGATGGCCTACCTGTTACGGTTTCCCTCGAACTCTCAGCACTACTTAATTATAGAGGTTTACGAACCACGTCAAGAATGGAGCCATCGCGGTATTCAACGATTGCGATGATGTCTTCGTCTTTATCAGATACAGGAATATCTTGTGGTTTACCTACTAAATCAAATGCTAATTGTTGTAATTCTTCAATTGTGAAGATAGGCAAGTTGCTATCTTTGAAGCGTTCAATTAAATCAGTACGAGCTGGATTGATTGCGATACCGTATTCAGTAACAAGTACGTCAACGGAGGAGCCTGGTGTAATTACAGTAGCTACTTTATCACGGATCATTGGTAAGCGACCACGAATCAATGGGCAAGTAATAACTGTGCATTTAGCACCTGCTGCTGTATCGGAGTGACCGCCGGAAGCGCCCATCAATACACCGTTGGAGTCAGTCATTACGTTTACGTTGAAATCAAGGTCGATTTCAGTAGCACCAAGGAATACTACGTCTAGGTAGTTTGTAGTGCAGTCAGTCCATGGGTTAGCGTACATGGAAGCAGACATTTCGATGTGTGCAGGGTTTTTATCCAAAGATGCTGCTGCAGTAGTATCGAATGTTTGAGTATCGTAAATGGCACGGATTAAGCCTTCTTCAAGCATACCAGTCAAGATACCAGTAGCACCACCGATAGCGAAGCCACCTACTTCACCGCGTTTGCGAAGTTTTTCAGCAATGAATTTCGCTACAGTCAATGGAGCACCACCAGCGCCCAATTGGAATACGAAGCCATCTTTAATGATGCCAGCTTGGTCAAGGAATTCACCAGCTAATTCAGCAATTTTAATTTGGATAGGGTTTTTAGTGAAACCTACCGCACCAGAAGCAATACCTTCTGGATCACCAATGCTTTCAACCTCAACAACATAATCTACGTCAGTTTGAGGGATTGCATAGTTGTGTACATAGTCAACTAAGTTATCAGTGATGATAACAGTTGTATCTGCATAATGGGAGTCAACTTTAGCATAACCAAGAGCACCACATGCGGATTTGCCCATACGACCAGTAGCATTACCACGTGGGTCAGCTGTAGGAGCGCCCATGAAAGCTACGTCGATATGAACTTCGCCAGATTCGATAGCACGTGCACGGCCACCGTGGGAACGAATCACTACAGGGCGTTTCAATACGCCTGGGTTTTGAGTCAAGAATTTACCAAGACGATCGCGCAAGCCAGATGTTTCAATAGCTGTTACAGTACCATCTTGGATCATTTCTACCAAGAATTCATGGCATGGGGACAAGGAAGAAGACGCAATTGTAATGTCTTTAATGCCTTTTGCTTGAACGCGTTCCATAACCATTTTCATTACATAGTCGCCATTGCGCAAGTGATGATGGAAGGACAATGTCATACCATCTTTTACGCCAGCTTTTTCGATAGCTTCATCAATAGAAGCAAGTACTTTATTAGTACCAACACGACTCATGTGTACAGGTTTACCTGCGCGATGAGCTTTAGGTTCAATAGCGAATTCACCTTGATATACTTCACGACCTTCTAGTGCTGGGATATTTGTTGGGATATCGCGACCTACTTTATTTAACATCGTATTCTGCTCCTTCCTCTAATTCAACTTTAATGCCTGCTGCACGCGCTTTATCAACAACGCGTTGTGCACGAACTACGATAGGACCATCGATCATTTTACCATCTACAGAGATTACGCCTTTATTGTTGCGCAATGCATCTGCATAGCTGTTCAATACCTTAACGGAATGAGCGATTTCTTTTTCGTCAGGAGTGAATACTTCGTGGATAATTTTAATTTGGCTTGGGTGGATACAAGATTTGCCATCGTAACCCAACGCTTTAATGAATTCAACTTCTTCGCGGAAACCTTGAGGGTCTTTCACGTCGGAGAATACAGTGTCAATTACGCGGATACCTGCTTCACGTGCGGCATGAAGAATTGTTTGACGAGCGAATAACAATTCTACAGCTGGTTTATGTTTACCTGTACGAAGGTCAGCACGATAGTCTTCAGCACCAAGAGCGATAGCTACTACGCGAGGACCGTGGCAAATTTCACGAACATTGTACAAGCCACGAACAGATTCGATAGCTACGATAATGTTGATTGTGCCTTCTGGCCAGCCATTAGCTTTTTCTACTTCTTCAATTTTCTTCGCTACGATTTCAACTTCAGATACATCTTCAGTTTTAGGTAAACGAATCATATCAGGTTTAGCTGGAACGATTACATCAAGGTCGTCATAGCCGTAAGGAGTTTGTGTAGGATGGTTGATACGAACAACTGTTTCTGCACGGAATTTACGAGATTTCAAAGCTTCTGCAGTTAAAAGACGAGCTGTATCTTTTTCTGTTACAGGAACGGAGTCTTCGATATCGATCATGATGGAGTCAGAACCGTGAATATCAGCACTGTTAATCATTTTAGGTGTATTACCAGGTACGAACATCATGGAACGAGACAAACGTTTTTTAGCAGCCTCTGTTAATGGATTTGTTTTAACTTCTGGGAATGTTTTATCGTTAGCCATTATGCTTTGCTCCCCCTTTCCAATGCGCCTAATACGCGAGCTTTAATTGTGTAATCCCAAGCATTTTTATCTTGTACGATTACTTTTACGCCGTCAAAACCAGCTTCTTTAACTGTGTTTAAAACAACGGATTTAATTTGGTCGCCGTATTGACGGATAACTTTGGATGTTAATTCAATTTCGATACCGCTAGCAATCGGTTCAACCGTTACTAATGCATCATTTTTTTCGTCGAAGCCAGCTTGTGCAGCTTTTACTAATTGTGCCATGTTGCATCCTTTCACTAAAAAATATATCAAATGGCAAAGACCAGACGTGTCGCGAATGTCTGGTCCGTGCCGTTAAAACCATGTTGATTATAAAATTATATGGTGATTAAATCATACCGATGAAAGTCCACCAAGGGATACCTACTACAAAGAGTAGAATCCAACTCAATACTGCTAAGATTGCACCAGCAGTCCACCAATCTTTCAAGTTATTGTAACCTGCAGAGTAGATGATTGGACCAGGAGATGCACCGTAGTGAGTTACAAGACCACCAAATGCATTTGTTGCAAGCAATACTAAACCAAACATAACAGGGTTAACACCAGCGGCCATACCTACAGTCAAGAATACTGGTAGCATAGATGCAATATAGGCAGTACTGGAAGCGAATAAGTAACGAATGACAACACTAATAGCAGAAAGAATTAATACAACTACGAGTGGAGACACATCAAGTGCCAAGTTTGCTTGCATATATGCTGCAAGCCAAGCGAAGAATTTAGCTTTTGTTAAAGCAGTGGATAAACCAAGGATAGCACCGAACCAGATGAATGTATTCCAAACAGCTTTTGTTTGAACCATGTCATCCCAAGTGATGATACCAGCAAAGAACACAACAGTCATAGCAACTAATGCTACTGCTGTTGGGCTCAAATCAAAACCGATGGAAGGCAATGCCCAACCGATAAGAGCAAGAATAAATACAACTGCCAAGATTTTTTCAGACATTTTCATAGGTCCTAATTTAGCAAGACCGTCAGCAGCCAATTTCTTATTGTCAATTTTTACTGCTTCAGGACGGTCGATCCAGTAACCTACAAGTGGAACGAAAATCAACATTACAAGACCAGGAAGAGCTAAAGCCAAAGCCCATTGAGCCCAAGTCATGTTTAGACCAGTGATTTTAGTAACAAAGTCCAAAGCCAACACGTTAGGAGCCATAGCTGTTAAGAACATGAAGGATGTAATTTTTGTTACGAAATAGCCATTCATCAAGATGAAGGAACCACCGCGTTTTGCTGTATCACCAGGATAAGAACCGATGGATTCAGCGATGGATAGATTGATTGGATATACAATACCAGCCGCACGTGCTGTGTTAGAAGGTGTCGCTGGAGATAATACTAAATCAAGAAGTGCTGTTACATAGCCAAGACGTAATACAGTAGAACCAAATGCATTAATCAAATGGTACGCAACGCGGTGACCAAGACCAGTTTTACCAAAGGCAACACTCAAGGAGAACGCAGCGATGATCATCCACAATGCCGTGGAGCCATAACCTACCAAGATATCTTTTGCATTGTCTAAGAATAATGCAGAAGCAGATAATACAGCTAATAAAATAATTTGAATTGGGTATGGTTTTAAAATCAAACCTACGATACCTGCAATGTAGAAGCCTAAGAGGCGCCACGCTTCCGCAGAGAGCCCTTCTGGTGGAGTTGTAAACCAGAGGATAATTGGAATTAGCACGATAAGTGCTAGTTTTAAGAATTTTTCCATGTTTATTCCTTTCTTAAAAACATAGGCATGTATATCATCCTAACACTCCCCTAAAGATTCGTGATACGCGACTATCATCTATTGAACTCTAGGAGTCTTTGTCTACACTCATTATATATGCTTAAAAGAATTATGAATAATAGATTACCTTTATAGGGGTTATAAAAACTTTTATATCTACCAATCATACTTTTTATGCATTTTGAGCATAGATTTACAGCCCCAAATGAAAAAAATGCATGTATACGTCCCCAAAGGGGGTATACATGCACTTACATGGTACTGCCTTGCTCTTTCGAGACACTTTCATTATGAGCTATTATATCGAAAAAGTCCAATACTGAAATAGCATGGATAAACAGTGATACAATCTCATAGATTCTCTTTATCTCAAGGATTCTTATGCTTTATATTCTCTAAAAATACTATCATCTACAACAGTGTGTTCTTTGTAGTAATTACGGACATACTCGATAAAGGTCTTTACTACTACTAGATTTTCCGCATCCTTTGTGTACACCATGTTCGTATCGCGACTGATGTACTCACCATCTTTACTACGCAATGGACTCACATAGATATCTCTATCCTTACAAGATCCAAGCCCCATATAAGTTAAGATAGACCAGCCAAGACCGGCGCGCACAAAGTGACGGCACGTACTCATAGAATTTACATCCATCGCAACACTCGGTGGTTCTTCAAAATGCTCAGCACACCACGTTTCAATAATATTTGCTACAGATGCATCTGTTTGGTATTTAATGAATGGTACCTTCTCTAACGACTCAGGTGGTACTAATTCTTTATAAACCAAACAATACGGTTCCTCCAATAGTAATTCAGATTTACCAGATACTTCATAGCCACCACGAGCAAAGGCAACCATACAGTCACCAGAATTAAACATTTTTACTACTTGATGGCTGAAAGCAGTTTTAACTTGAATATGCACATCAGGGTATTGTTCCCGGAAGGATTTCAATAAGGCTGGTAATTCATAGTCTGCAAAATTGATGGATGATGCGATTTTTAAGGTCCCTTGAATCTTACCAGAAGCGGAATTCATAGCATTTTCTAAGGCCTCTTGATCCTGCATCATTCTTTTACAGTAGTCATAAAAAATTTCGCCTTGTGCTGTAAGAGCAATCCCTTCAGCAGTTCGCAACAACAGAGAATGGCCCAAGGCTTTTTCCATATGGCGCAACCGATAACTCAACGCCGGTTGTGATAAAAATAATTTTTCTGCAGCCCTTGTAATATTCCCTTCATCCACAACGGTTACAAAGGTTTGCCATTCTCTATTATCCATACAATCTCCTTTTATCGCTTATTACCAAAGATGCGCAATAAGGATAAGAATAAGTTAATGAAATCTAAGTATAGGCTCAAAGCACCTGTGATTTCAATGCGGTCTAAAATGGTTTCATCCTCCAAGAGCGCCACTTGTGTCACATTGTTTTTAATGCGGTTCACATCGATAGCTGTAAAGATGGAGAATACTACAACCCCTACATAACCTAGAACTAAGCTAACAGTGTCACTAAAGCCACTAAGTACAGCCCAGTTAAAATAACGAGCCCCTATCATCACAAAAGATACGATGATCATACCAAGTAAGGCAGCCATTACATATGGGGTTAGGGATGACAAATTACGTTTCGTAGTAGCCCCTACGATAGCAAAGCCGATGAAGAACGCTAACGTGCCGATTAACGCGGGAATAACTACTTCAAATACATTATATCTCAAGGATATAAGTGTCAATGTAAGACCATTCAATGCACTGTAGAGGAAGAACATGCCTTTTAAAGTCATAACATTGGCAGTATACGCACGAGCACTAAATAGGAATACTACGCCTAGTTCAACTAATAGAATAATATTAAAGTTTTCGTATGCAAAGCGTAGCCAGTTTGGATTTGCCAACGCAGCCACTCCAACACCGATAGTCGTAAGTAAACCTACAACCATCCACAAGAAGGATCCCTTCAAACGTTGGGATACAATACTTTCAACCTGAGCAACTTGAGAATTACTAGGTCCTGTTACATTATATGGATTCATACTATCCCTCCTTATTTAATTATCACTCAATAAAGATTATCGAGCATTTGCAATGCCAGCAAACACCTTGCCACGTTCGCCATCGATAGTTACTTCTTGACCTTCAAGGAGTACGTCATGAGCGTTTTTAGCACCTAAGATTACAGGAATACCATAGGTAATGCCAGCAATAGCACTATCGGATGTATAACCATCCTCTACAGCAATAATACCGCCTGCTCTTTTTGCAACAGACATCAATTCAGGTTCCATTGTACCTACAACGAGGATATCGCCGTCTTTGAAGCTTTCATAATTGCCCTTATGATTAGCAGCAATGAATACAGTGCCTGTAACGGATTTACGCAAAATACCATTACCAGATAAGAGTACTTGGCCTGCAATATGAACGCGAATCATATTTGTAGTACCTGTCGCACCAGATGGTACGCCAGCCGTTACCACAACTAAGTCACCAGACTCAATGGCACCTGTACCAAGAGCACCTGTAATCGCTTGTTTAACCATTTCATCAGAGTTAACGATTTCATGACCTTTAATAGCCTCTACGCCCCAGCATAATTGCATGCGGCGAATTGTTTCTTCATGCGGTGTTACAGCAATAATTTTGCAAGCCGGACGATGCCGAGCAGTGCTAATTGCAGTATGACCAGATTCAGTACATGTCAAAATAGCAGCTGCCCCAAGGTTTTGAGCGATGCGCACGCTTGCTAAACATACAGCACTGGTAGTCGTCATATCCACATCTTGACGAGTACGACTTTTACTATCGTAAATAGCAGCTTGTTCTGTTACCTCAGCAATGCGTGTCATAGTCGTAACCGCCTCTACTGGATAAGCACCATTTGCTGTTTCACCAGACAACATGATCGCATCCGTACCATCTAAGATGGCATTGGCTACGTCACTTGCTTCCGCCCGTGTAGGACGTGGATTATGAATCATGGACTCTAGCATTTGGGTTGCCGTAATAACTGGTTTACCCAAGTCATTACATTTTTCGATCATCATCTTTTGAAGTACTGGAACCTCTTCGGCAGGGATTTCTACACCGAGGTCACCGCGAGCAACCATGAGGCCATCTGCTACTTCTAAGATTTCATCAATATTTTTAACGCCTTCAGCATTTTCAATTTTTGCGATAATCTTGATATCTTTTTTCTCAGACTCAAGAATGCGACGAATGGCTACAATGTCCTTACCGCGTTGCATGAAGGATGCCGCCACAAAGTCTACCCCTTGTTGACAGCCAAAGCGTAAATCTGCTTCGTCCTGTTCAGATACAGGAGGCAAGCTAAGCGCTACACCTGGTACAGCCACGCGTTTACGGTTACCAATTTCACCACTGTTTTGAACAGTAGTAATGATGTTATTTCCTTCGATGGCATCGATGTTAAGTGTTACAAGGCCATCAGCCAAGAGGATTTTATCCCCAACGGACACGTCGCCTACAAGACCTTTGTGGTTCACGGAGCTAAGCTCTTTTGTACCTTCCACATCATCGGTAGTCAATGTAAACTTTTGACCTGCTTCAAGGAATACCTTGCCCTCTTTAAATAGACCGAGACGAACCTCAGGACCTTTTGTATCGAGCAATAATGCGATTGGTTTATTAACAATCATCGCCGCATCGCGCACCATTTGCATGCGCTCTGCTTGCTCTTCATGAGATCCGTGGGAGAAATTAAAACGAGCCACGTTCATGCCCGCTCGCATCATATCTTCTAAAATACCAAATTTATCCGTTCCCGGACCTACAGTACATACGATTTTTGTACGTTTCATCTTTCCTCCTATGAAAGCAATTTCTATATTGAATCTTTCATTTCTTATTATAGTAATGCTGGTGAAAGCTATTAATTATTGCACCTCTACGGAGCCATCACCTAATATAGCTTCAATAGCCTTGATAGATTCATCACTAGGATCAAAGCACATATTCGGTGGCAAGTTAATGCGCTTCCGTTGACGGTGTAAGTATAGTGATGTTGGCACAGAGCCTACGGTGTTCGTTAACAGCCGTTTTAAGGCTTCACTATTTTCTGGCGTGTCATATTGGCTATAAATATGAATAGCCACATTCTTAGCCTGACTATAGTTTACCTTTAATGGCATAATGCGGTCTGCAATAATTTGCACACCCTTTTCATCCGCATCAACGCGGCCTTTTACCTTAACAATCATATCAACAGCAAGGAACTGTTGACTTTGACTAAAGACCTTAGGGAACGCCACAACATTGGCTGCACCAGAAAAATCTTCGATACGGAGAATGGACATAACCTCATTTCGTCTCGTCATGCGGTCCGTCTTATTTTCAATCAAGCCGCCAAATGTTATGGTTTGACCATCATATTGCTCTGGATTTTCTACAAGAGCCCCTAGTTCAAATAAGCCCTCTAACTCCTTCGCATAACCTTGCAATGGATGGCCTGTAATGTAAAAGCCGGTATACTCCTTTTCATCCTTTAATTTATCGTCTTCCGATAAATCCTCCACATTCGGTACAGGGATGAAGTCAACGGACTCTTCCATCTCTCCAAAAAGACTCATGGTGCCCATAGCGGCATCCTTTTGCTCTTTAGCACCAACGGCTTGAGCACTTTCATACATGTGCAATAATTGGTTTCGGTTTTCCTTGAAACCATCCATAGCACCACATCGAATGAGACTTTCAAGAAGTCGTTTATTAACAACCTTGTTGTCTACTCGCTTGCAGAAATCTACGATATCCGTATAGAGGCCGTGCTCATTGCGCTCACGAATCAAGCGATCAATGGCATTATCCCCTACGTTCTTGATGCCCCCAAGACCGAAGCGAATGGCATCACCTTGTACGGCAAAGCTGCGTTCAGAATAGTTAATATCTGGCCCAAGTACCTTAACATTGTGCTTCTTGCAAGAGTTAATGTAATATGTTAACTTTTGCATGTTTTGCATAAAGCTAGTCATGGTAGCAGCCATGAACTCAGGGAAATAGTGGGCCTTCAAATACGCCGTTTGGTATGCGATGTACGCATAAGCCGCACTATGTGATTTATTAAAGCCATAGCCAGCAAAGTATACGAGTAAGTCGAATACTTCGTTTGCGATGGACTCTTCTATACCATTATTTATGGAACCTTGAATAAAAGACTCGCGCTGCGCCTTTAGAACAGATTCCTTTTTCTTACCCATGGCGCGGCGCATCAAGTCCGCTTGACCAAGGGAGAACCCGCCCATGGCGGATGCAATCTGCATAACCTGTTCTTGGTACAAGATTACCCCAAAGGTATCTTTCAAAATCGGTTCCAAGATAGGATGTAAATAGGTAACCTCTTTTTTACCGTGACGACGGTCGATAAAGTCCGCCACCATACCTGAGCCTAGTGGGCCTGGACGGTACAAGGCTACCAATGGAATTAAGTCTTCAAAATGTTCAGGCTTAAGGTCCATAACGAGCTTGGTGATACCTTCCGATTCGAGCTGGAATACACCAGAGGTGTCGCCTTTTGTGAGGATATCACAAGCCGCCTTATCATCGAGTGGTATTGCATCTAAATCGAGGTCAATACTGCGGTTCGCCTTGATGAGCTTTAAGGCATCCCCCATAACTGTCAAGGTACGAAGACCCAAAAAGTCCATCTTTAAGAGACCTAATTCCTCGATGTTATCCTTGTCGTACTGTGTTACAAAGCCTTCATCGTTAGCATTTTGTACCGGTACGTGGTCATCGAGAGGGTCCGCAGAAATTACGACGCCCGCCGCATGAGTGGACGAATTGCGCGCTATGCCTTCTAGCTTTTTACCAAAATCGAATAACTCTTTAACATTTGGATCAGCTTCGTATAAAGCTTTTAACTCTTTGCCTTGCAAAGCCTTATCTAAGGTAATCCCTAGTTCGTTGGGAATCATCTTAGCAATGCGGTTCACTTCCGCCAGTGGTAAGTCTAGCACACGACCTACGTCTCGAATTACGGCACGCGCTGCCTCAGTACCAAAGGTAATAATCTGAGATACGCGCTCCTGTCCGTATTTTCGCGTTACATATTCGATAGCTTTACCACGCTTTTCATAGCAGAAGTCAATATCGATATCGGGCATGCTTACCCGCTCTGGATTTAAGAACCGTTCAAAGAGCAAATCGTATTTTAATGGATCAAGGCCTGTAATGCCAAGTAGATAGGCTACTACAGAACCGGCCGCCGAACCACGACCAGGGCCTACTAAAATATCATGTTCACGGGCATAGCGTACATAGTCCCATACGATGAGGAAATAGTCCTCAAAGCCCATCGTACCGATAACGTCTAACTCGTAATCGAGACGTTTTTGCAATTCTTCAGACGTTTCACCATAAAGGCGTGAGATTTCTCGTTCACAAACCTTACGTAAATAGGTCTTAGACGTTTCCCCTTCTGGCACATCAAAGTGTGGCAAGTGATGTTCGTCGAAATTGAATTCTACGTTACAGCGGTCTGCAATTTTTAAGGTATTTTCAATGGCCCCAGGGATATGTGAGAAGAGCTGCGCCATCTCATCCCCAGATTTTAGATAGAACTCATCATTAGGGAACTTTAAGCGGTCTACCTCAGCACGACGACGGCCTGTAGAAATACATACCTTTATATCTTGCGCGTCTGCATCCTCTTTTAAGACATAGTGGAAGTCATTAGACGCTACGATGCCAAGGCCGTATTCCTTGCTGAGCTTAATGAGCTCCTCTTGGGCCTTTGCCTCCTCTGGGAGGCCATGATTTTGGATTTCTAAGAAGAAATTATCTTTCCCGTAGGTCTCGATATACCACTCAATAGAGCGTCTAGCGGCGTCCATATTATCTTGCAAAATATACTGAGGAATTTCCCCTTGAATGCAGGCACTGAGGGCGATTATGCCCTTGCTGTACTGACGCAATAAATCGCGATCTGCACGGGGACGATATAACATACCTTCCGTCGATGCTTTAGACACGATTTTTACGAGATTACGATACCCTTCCATTGTCTCCGCCAACAAGATAAGATGTTTTAGTCTTTCACGGCTGCGACCTTCGGGGCGATCAAATCGGCTGTTTTCCGTTACATATACTTCACAACCGATAATAGGCTTAACACCTTGGGCCACACATTCTTTGTAGAAATAAATGGCTGCGTACATATTGCCGTGATCCGTAATGGCAAGAGCTGGCTGATTTAACTCCTTCGCACGACGTACCATGTCAGGCAAACGACTGATACCGTCTAGCAAACTAAACTCTGTATGACTATGTAAATGTACAAATGGCTGCATGGTACACCTCCTTTAAGGGCGATGAGCAAAATACACGTTCAATGACTTCTTACGAGCCTTCCAATCTGGCAAAAACTGTGCCACTAGATTGTGAAAGTTCTTGGAATGGTCTAAATATTTAAAATGAGCAAACTCATGAATCATAACGTACTCAATATACGCCTGTGGTCCCTCTAATAGGCGCGTGTTCATCTTGATGAGCTGCTTTGCTGGCGTACAAGAACCCCAACGACTCTTCATACTCTGCTGTTTTATAGTTGGCATAGGTACATCAATACCTTGCTTGTGAAAGCGCTGATACACAACCTTTGCCCAATGGACAAAGACCTTCTCCCCTAAATTACGCCAATAACTTTGCATTAATTTATGCTTTGCTTCATAAGTCGTACCACGAGGTACCACCATGGTAAGGATGGCTTTTCCGTCAAAGCCGATGTGAGGCTTTCCATCCTGCTCAACTAGACGCAACGTAACAGGAATACCGAGGATTGATAAGCTTTCACCATTTACATACTGCAACGCATCGACGCGCTTGGCATTCAATGCATCAATCTTGTAACGAGCCCGCTCAATGAAGGGCATATTCTCGATGACAAACTTGTCCACCCTATAATCCGGCACATAGGCATTCGCCGACACATGGATCACACCATCCTTTGTAATGCGCATGTTCATGTTCTTCACACGCTTGATGGTTAACTCATATTCAATTCTGTCGCCATTATAGGTAATAGACCTAGTTGTTGAAGTATTCATACCTTTTATTTTATCATAAAACACTCATAAAATCGTAAAAATCTGGTGATTTTGATAGAATTACTTAGATTTTAAGTAATAATGATTTTTATTAGTTTTCAATATAAAAATGACACCTATACCAAGCTCTTGTGGGTGGTATAGGTGTCATTAAAATAATCTGTAACATCAAATTATTGATTAGTATAGAAAAGTCTTAATAAATACATCATAAGATTATCTTACGATGCATCCAAATCGCAAAAATATTAAACATATTATTTTACTTTAACAATAATAGAACGATTAGGATATCTCATCTTCTTATCTTTCAACCTATTATAAATATTCTGTTCCTCAGAAGTTAGGTCTGCCTTACTAGATAGAATATGTATGTGAATTGGTTTCTGTTCTTTTTCTAGCTCTTTTTTCTCTATCAAATAGTTGTTTAAAGTATATTTTTTATAATTTTCATCGGTTTCCTCATCAAATAAATAGTATATTTGATCTAAATTTAAATCAATTTTTAGAAAACCTGTTTTTCCATAACTATATAGATAGTTTAATTGTGATTCGTAAGAGTATCCATTATATTCTAATGTGGATCCAGTTTTATTATCCAATATATAATTTTCACCCTTGGAATATCCCAAAAAATAACGAGGTTCATATATATATGAATTAGATTCACCAATATAAATTATTGAACCTACTACTAAAAGAACAATACCTATAAAAATACCTAATATATATTTCATTTCACTATGCACTCACTTTAGATCAAATAATAGTATCAATTTGAATCCCATATTTAAAAGGTTTGATAATTCCGGCTCTCTGCTCTAAATATGCAATATTAGCCGCAGCAATTAATGCATTCTCCTTAGATGCACCTTTCACTATAGACCACAACTTATTTATATACTCAGTAGAAAGCTCTGCCGGAGGAATAGGTCCGATTTTATTATCGTAATCAGGAATCCATTCAAAATTATATATATCTTTTGCTTGCCCATAATTAATTTCTTTTTTGTAATATTAAAGTCACTTTATTAGAGCCTCGTTCTTTAAACAGTTCGAGATAAATATTAGTATCATAATCACGACCAACAATACGATTCTTGTTAATTTCATTCCAGACTATATTTTGTTTTGAAAGTATCTCTTTAACATCGTCAATTGTAATAGAGTCATATGTAATTTCAAGATTATTATTTTGATAGGCTCGACCAGATGCATAGTATTCTTCACTTACTTTTTTAAAAGATATATCCTCTAATTTTTGCTCGTATAATTGAAGGCTTTGCATTTGCTCTGGCCTTTTAATATACGCATGTAAAGAAACAAGTCCAATTAGTAGGAATCCAAATAAGGCAAAACCGACATAAAACTTGACTGTAAATGGCAAACTACTCAATTTAAAACAACTTTTATTCATATTCCACCACTAATCTTAATTTTCATTATTAATAACTTTAACGCTAATTAAATATTACCAACTACAGATTCCAAGAAAGATTAAAAGAATACTCTGTCCTACAGACACAGCAATTCGACCTATACCTATAATACTAAGTCCATATCTTTTCCCCTCTTGGCACATAAAATATTCATTCAGATTTTGCTTTAGTGCAAACATTTCTCCCCAAAGAAGGCCCGCGAGTATTAATGAAAAAATCGAAAAACTATGTAAAATCCTCCCCCCAAAAATAACCATTAATTCAAGCATCAACAATTGACCTAATTGTATCATCGTAAGAAGAAGACTTTTCTTAGTATTTGCTCCTGCAATAGTTATTGCATTATTCCGTATAATATATATTGCATACATACCAAGTAAAATACTACATAAGATGCGCCCAGCATTCATAATTTCTCCTCACTAATCTTTTTTCGATATTTAGATTCCCTCTACTATATTTTATTTGTCTAACTTATTTAAAGAGCAAAGAAAAAGCTAAAACAAAACTAGCAACAACATATAAGATACCCGCATCTACAATATTACCTATAATATAAAGAATTACTCCTATTACTAACAAAACTATTCCAAAATTCATTTTATCTATCTTTCTCTAATTTAACGATTATAGAATTTGTGTTTATATCACGAAAAATTTCAACCCAAATATTATCATCTACATCATATCCTATAAAGTGACTCTTATTTACTTCACGCCAGTTTATCTTTTCTTCTGCAAGTATATTCTTCACTGATTCCAACGTAATGCTTTTATATGTCTTTTTAAAAACATAAATTTGTCCGTTTTTACCTGTAGCAAAATGCTCTTCACTTACTTTATGCACAGATATACTTGCTAGTTTTTGTTCATATACTAGTAGTTTTTGTATTTGCTCCGGCCTTTTAATATACGCATGTAAAGTAACAAATCCCATTATGAAGAGTCCCAACAATATAAAACCAATATAAAATTTAACCCTAAAAGGTGTTCGATCTAATATAGATTTTACACCGCTCCATACTTTCATAATGTCTCCTATACTATCAATTAATATTCATTTCACTTCTATATTTCAATTATATATTAAACCAACTTATATCACCAACGGATATTTTAATATTGTTATCTTTTATTTATTTTTATATTCAGCCTTAACAAATAATGCCAAAGTGTTAGCACGGGCATTTATACTATAGTAATACAAAAGCACCATCTACCTAGGTCCGACTTATGTGTCGTTTCCTATTAAGATAGATGGTGCTTTTAAATCACTCTAATTCAGTTGTTCAAATAAACATGTTCCATTCACATACAAGGTAGTATCTTAAACTACTTTATATTTCGTCGTGCCGCTAAGCTACCAGCGCTGTTAGCTAGGCCCGCCCGATTGATATGTGGGTTCCCATGTTTGTACGTTTTTGGCTTGCTACTTTTATCTTCTACTTTTGATTTCTCAAATTTAGTAAATAGATTGTCTAGCTCGCGCAAGAGCGCACGTTTTTGTGAGTCTTTCAACTCGAATACGTCCCCTTTATAGGCGATGTATTTATTCTTTAATACTGGACTGAGATCATAGATGGGCTCGTGTTGTTCTCCATTTACATCTAACAGCTCATCCAAGGTCAATCCATAATAGCGAGACAGGGCACAGAGTGTATCTAAATCTGGTTCGCGATACCCTGTTTCGTAATTTGAAAGCGCCGCATTACTGATACCTACGGCCTTTGCTACTTCGATTTGGCTTTTGCCCATGCGCACGCGAGCACGCTTTAAGTTCTTATAAAACTGCATGTTCATCACCTACATCGATACATAAACAACTACAAACTATATATTTTATAATAATGTATCACTAATTTTTATAGTAGTGTATCACTGATTTTTTTGAAAGCTTCATCAGCTACGGCTAATGTGCGTTCGATTTCACTGCTCTTGTGGCAGATAGATACGAAGTTACTTTCATAAGGGCTTGGTGCATAGTAAATACCATGGCTCAAGTTATGGTGGAAGAACATTTTAAATTGTTCTTCATTGCACGCTGCTGCATCATCAAAATTCTTAACTGGTTTATCAGTGAAGAAGATGGTGAACATGGAGCCTACACGTTGTACTACAACAGGCACATTGTATTGGGCTGCCAAACGTTCAAAGCCTTCACAAAGGGCGATAGTTGCGTCTTCTACTTGTTTAAAGATAGTTGGATCTCGTTGCAAAATGGAAAGCGTTGCAAGACCAGAAGTAACGGCAATAGGGTTACCGCTCAATGTACCAGCTTGATAAATAGGACCAGCTGGTGCAATTTGATTCATAATCTCACGGGAGCCACCAAATACAGCAAGTGGCATGCCACCGCCAACGATTTTACCAAGGCATGTAAGGTCAGGTTTAATATTGTAACGTTTTTGTGCACCACCACTACTAGCGCGGAAGCCACACATTACTTCGTCAAAGATTAATAATGCGCCATGAGCCTTAGTTACTTCTCGCAAGGTTTCAAGGAAGCCTGGTTCTGGAGGCACACAGCCCATGTTACCTGCTACAGGTTCTACGATGATAGCCGCAATAGTATCGCCGATTTCGTCGAATAATTTGCGAACTGCATCAGAGTCATTGTACGGCAATGTTATGGTATTTTCTGCTACACCTTGAGGTACACCAGGGCTATCTGGCACGCCAAAGGTAGCAAGGCCAGAGCCAGCTTTCACCAAAAGTGCATCACTATGACCATGGTAACAACCAACGAATTTTACGATGCGATCGCGACCAGTATAGCCACGAGCTACGCGCAACGCACTCATAGTCGCCTCTGTACCGGAGTTAACGAGTCGGATAACCTCCATAGATGGCATGAAGGCTTGCACCTTTTTAGCCAATTCTGTTTCTAGTAGTGTAGGCGCACCATAACTAGTGCCGCGAGGAATCGCCTCTTGCAGGCTTGCGATAACCTCAGGGTTCGCATGGCCCAAAATCATAGGGCCCCAACTTAACACATAGTCGATGTATTCGTTGTTGTCGATATCATAAATACGGCTACCGCTAGCGCTGCTGATAAACGGAGGGTTAGAACCTACGCTGCGGTAGGAACGAACAGGACTGTTTACGCCACCTGGCATATAACGTTTAGCCTCTTCAAAGGCTTTTTCAGATTTACCGAGTTGGAACATGGTTTCTCCTTACTTTTGTAACCATTTAGCAATATCTATAGCATGGTACGTAATGATGATTTTAGCACCGGCGCGCTTCATAGAAAGCATTGTTTCCATAACGAGGCGTTCTTCGTCGATAAGACCAGCTGCAGCAGCGGATTTAACCATCGCATATTCGCCAGATACATTGTATACCGCTACAGGCAATTCATAGCGGTCACGTGTTTCACGAACGATATCCAAGTAGGACAAGGCTGGTTTAATCATGATAATATCAGCACCTTCAGCGATATCCAGCTCGATTTCTCTGAAAGCTTCCAAGCGATTAGCTGGGTCCATTTGATAGGACTTGCGATCACCAAATTTAGGAGCCGAGTTAACAGCACCACGGAATGGACCATAGTAAGCGGATGCGTATTTTGCAGCATAGCTCATAATAGATACATTAGTATAACCTGCCGCATCAAGGGCTTCACGGATAGCACCTACACGGCCATCCATCATATCGGATGGAGCCACCATATGGGCACCTGCTTCCGCTTGGCTTACCGCTACTTTACAAAGCAATGGCAATGTTTCATCATTTAAGATTTCATGGTCATCAATCATGCCACAATGGCCTGTTGTTGTATATTGACACAAGCAAACATCAGCTACCACCAATAGGTTTGGCACAGCTGCACGGATGGCTTTGATAGCTTGTTGTACAGGTTGGGACATATCCCATGCAGAGGAACCTTGTTCATCTTTATATGTAGGAATACCGAAGATTTCTACGCCAAGAATACCAAGATCATATACCTCTTGAGCCATTTTTACAGCTTCATCAACGGATAAGTGGTATTGGCCTGGCAACGTATCGATTTCTTTTTTGATACCTTCACCAGGAACGATAAATAATGGATAAATTAAATCAGTTACGTCGAGTGTCGTTTCCCGTACCAAATCACGCATTTCTGGATTGATACGCAAGCGGCGAGGACGGTATGTTAAATCGTACATGTAATCCTCCTATAGGCCCTATAGGGCTCATTAAAATCTTAGAAGCTAGCTCCTATGAGATATTGTTATTCCATAAACAGAAACAACTATATGCTATCCTTATTAAGCCTTAGCATCATTTATGATAGCGTTAACTAAGCCATCAGTTGTATATACATCGCTGATGACAGCAGGTTTAAGACCTGCACTCATAGCTGTAGCAGCTGTGATAGGTCCGATGCAAGCAATCTTAGTATTACCTAATAGTTTCAATGCATCATCGCCCAATAATTGAATTGTATTGGTTACTGTAGAGGAACTTGTAAACGTAATGTAGTCTACAGTACCTGCAGTTAATGCATTGATTAATGCTTCTTGTTGAGATGTATCTTGTGTCGTTTCATATAAACGCAAAATATCTACATCTATATCATGATGACGCAAAGAGCGTGGAATTACGTCGCGCGCTACTTTTGGTTGGATGAGCAATACGGAGTCCCCTGCTTTGATCTCTTCTTCAAGAGCCTTTACAGCAGATTCAGCTTTATAGTCTACAGGAATAATATCTGGAACAATGCCGTATTTTTGAAGTTCACGAGCTGTAGCACAGCCAATAGCTGCCACTTTAGAATTACCTAATGCACGTGTATCCTTGCCCTCTTTATAGAGAGCATCAAAGAAGTAACGAACCCCTTCACCAGATGTGAATACGATGCATTGGTATTGTTTTGTATTATTGATGATACGACGATCTTCATCAAACAACTCCAATGGAGATGTTTTAATCGCTGCCGCTTCTACTACATTAGCACCTTGAGCTGCTAATTTTTCGCGGAATGCACTAGCTTGGGAGCGAGCCCGTGTAACTACAATAGTTTTACCGAATAACGGTTTATTATCGAACCATTGTAATTTTTCACGAAGGTTAACTACATCGCCTACTACGATGATAGCTGGCGCTTTTAGTTGTGCCTTTTCTACGTCTTCTACTACATGTTCAAGGGTAGATACGAGAACTTCTTGAATCGTTTTTGTACCCCAACGAACAAGCGCTACTGGTGTAGAAGCTGGACGTCCATGAGCCATCAATTTTTCTGCAATAGTAGGCAAGTTGCCAACACCCATTACAAAGCAAAGTGTATCTACCGCTGTAGCAAGGCCTTCCCAATGAATGCCAGATACGGCTTTAGTTGGGTCCTCATGACCGGTTACAACCGCAAAGGATGTAGCCATAGCGCGTTGTGTTACAGGAATACCTGCATAAGCAGGGGCTGCAATTGGAGATGTTACGCCTGGTACGAATTCAAATGGTACACCAGCTTCCCCAAGGGCCATCGCCTCTTCACCACCGCGACCGAACACGAGTGGATCACCGCCTTTTAAGCGCGCTACGATTTTTCCTTCTTTACCTTTTTGAACTAATAACTCGTTGATTTCCCATTGGTGCATTGTGTGATCTTTACATTGTTTACCAGCGTAAATCAATTCTGCATCTGGGCGTGCCCATTCGAGTAAATGAGCATCTGCTAAATAGTCATATACAATTACATCTGCTTTTTCAATGCATTCGCGACCTTTTACAGTAATGAGTTTAACATCGCCAGGGCCTGCACCGATTAGATATACCATACCTGTCATTTTATGATTCCTTCCTCTATGAGAGCATCCACAATATGTTTGCCACCTTCTTCATATAAGGCTTTTGCAAGGTTTTTACCAAGAATTTCAGCTTTTTTTGCTGGGCCAGAAATTTCTCCTTCGTATACCGTTTTACCGTCGAGGGAAGCAATCATGGCCTTTAATGTCAATTGACCTTTATGGATAGTACCATGTACCCCCATCGGCACTTGGCAACCACCATTTAACTGACGCAAGAAACTACGTTCCCCTTCAACGGCATAGCGTGTAGCTTCGTCGTTAATAGGAGCTAGCATTTCAAGCATTTCCGTATCGTCAGCACGGCACTCGATAGCGAGAGCACCTTGACCAACGGCAGGAATCATTTCATCAGCTTTAAAGACTTGGGTAATTTGATCATCTAAGCCTAACCGTTTTAAACCTGCTTGTGCCAAGATAACACCATCTAATTTTTCTGTTTCAATCTTGCTCAAGCGAGTTTGTACATTGCCACGGATAACCTCCACCTTAAGGTCTGGTCGCACATGCAATAATTGGGCTTGACGGCGCAAGCTACTTGTACCGACGCGAGCACCTTCAGGCAATTTATCTAATGTTCTATACACAGGGCTCACAAGTGCATCGTAAGGAACTTCACGGGCGGAAATAGCGCCTAAAGTAAGACCTTCTGGCAACTCTGTAGGCATATCTTTCAAGCTATGTACGGCGATATCAATGTCGCCTTTATGCATGGCCTCTTCTAGCTCAGCGGTAAATAAACCTTTACCACCAACTTGAGCCAGTGGTTTCTCTAGGATACGGTCACCCTTTGTATTAAAGTGAACTAGCTCTACCGTAATATTGGGGTACAGACGTTGTAATTCTGCACTAATATGT